>OFHM01000498.1_pt1 | contig 32962 bp, 23 predicted proteins | sample 1521311 | NCBI WGS metagenome assembly OFHM01 (sample SAMEA3504083, study PRJEB24116) | mouse gut metagenome | biome: mouse gut; feature: mouse-associated habitat; material: faeces | place: Denmark | collected 2011 | reverse complement strand
GGTGATCACATATCCTGGGAAGTAGAAGCAAGCAGTTAAGAAGGACAGAATATGAAAAGGGAGGGGGCGTTTGTGCATGTCTGGGACAACAACTTATGAAGCAATCGACGGCAGGATTGCAGCAGATTCGATCATGGTCGATCATGCGAAGGGACTCGAGATTGTAGATGGTCATGCGGTTAAGGCACCGGGGGATTATGAAGAGCCGGACCGCCTGTATGACATGCTGATTGCCCGTATACGCAGATACCACCCGTCTACGGATGTGTCATTGATCGAGAAGGCATACCGTCTGGCTTCAGAAGCCCACGGTGATCAGTGCCGGAAGTCTGGGGAACCGTATATTATCCATCCGCTTTGGGTCGCTATCATACTGGCGGACCTGGAGATGGATAAGGAGACGATCGCGGCAGGAATGCTTCACGATGTGGTAGAAGATACGGAGATCAGTGAAGAAGGTATCAGAAAGGAATTCGGAGATGAGGTCGCTCTTCTGGTGGACGGCGTTACGAAGCTGGGAAGGCTGTCTTATTCTTCGGACAAATTAGACGTTCAGGCGGAGAATCTAAGGAAGATGTTCCTTGCTATGGCGAAGGATATCCGTGTGATTTTAATCAAGCTGGCTGACCGTCTCCACAATATGCGCACGCTGCAGTACAAAAAGCCCGAGAGCCGTCAGCGCATTGCCAAGGAGACCCTGGAAATTTACTGTCCCATTGCCCAGCGGCTGGGAATCAGCAAGCTGAAGATCGAATTGGACGATTTGTCGTTGAAATATCTGGAACCTGACGTCTATTATGACCTGGTGGAGAAGATTTCCGTGCGAAAGAGCGTCCGGGAGAAATATATTCAGAGCATTGTGGACGAGGTGGGAGAGCATATCCGCAAGGCGGGGATCGAGGCGAAGATCGACGGACGAGTCAAGCATTTTTTCAGTATTTACAAGAAGATGGTAAATCAGGACAAGACACTGGACCAGATTTACGATCTGTTTGCGGTACGGATTATCGTGGACAGTGTGAGGGACTGTTATGCGGCGCTGGGGGTCATTCATGAGATGTATAAGCCCATTCCCGGCCGCTTTAAGGATTATATTGCCATGCCGAAGCCAAATATGTACCAGTCGCTGCATACCACGCTGATCGGCAGTTCGGGACAGCCCTTTGAGATTCAGATCCGCACCTTTGAGATGCATAAGGCGGCGGAATACGGTATCGCTGCCCATTGGAAATATAAGGAGGCCTCCGACGGGAAGAAGGTGGCCGCCCAGGAGGAAGAGAAGCTGGTATGGCTGCGCCAGATATTGGAATGGCAGCGGGACATGTCGGATAACCGTGAATTTATGAAGCTTCTGAAAAATGATCTGGATCTGTTTTCCGACAATGTGTATTGCTTTACGCCTACCGGCGAAGTGAAGAATCTGCCGGCGGGTTCGACTACCATAGACTTTGCCTACAACATTCACTCCGCAGTGGGGAACCGGATGGTGGGAGCCAGGGTCAATGATAAGCTGGTAACCATTGACTATGAGATCAAAAACGGCGACAGGGTGGAGATCATTACATCCCAGAATTCCAAGGGACCCAGCAGGGACTGGCTGAATGTAGTGAAGAGTACTCAGGCCAAGAACAAGATTAACCAGTGGTTTAAAAACGAGCTGAAGGAAGACAACATCCTCAAGGGGAAGGAGCTGCTGGCCAGTTACTGCAAATCCAAGTCCATCAACCTTTCCGAACTGATGAAGCAGGATTACATGAATGCGGTGATGCGCAAGTACGGATTCAGGGATTGGGAATCGGTATTGGCGGCCATCGGCCACGGGGCTCTGAAAGAGGGCCAGGTGGTCAACAAGATGCAAGATCTCTATGACAGAGAACACAAAAAGGAGATGACCAACGAAGAGGTTCTGGCCAGTATCACGGAAGCAGGTGCGGTATCTGCCGCGAAGCCGGCCAGCATAAAGGCCAAGAGCGGCATCGTAGTAAGGGGAATTGCGGATCTTTCCGTGCGGTTTTCCAAATGCTGTTCTCCGGTTCCGGGAGATGAGATTGTAGGTTTTGTCACCAGGGGCAGAGGAATCTCCATCCACCGGACGGATTGTGTGAATATGATGAATCTGCCGGAGATCGAACGGGCCAGAATCATCGACGCGGAATGGCAGGCTCCTGAGGATACCTCCGAAAAATATGTGGCGGAGATCGATATCTATGCCAATAACAGGAACGGTCTGCTGGCGGATATCGCCAAGGCGCTGACGGAGAGGAATATCGACATCCTGTCTCTCAATACCAGGGTCAGCAGGCAGGGGCTTGCCACATTGCAGACTGCCTTTGAGGTGGAGAGCAAGGAAGAGCTGAACCGTGTAATCGATAAAATCCGCGGAATCGAGAGCGTAGTCGATATCGAGCGGGCTACAGGTTGAGAGTAGGTAGGGGATGGTTTCGGGACAATAGCAGAACTGGAAAACAGCTATTGTCCGGAAACTATCCGGAAGGATTTGCGGACGCATCTTTTAGCGGCCGGAAATTCTTCCCAGAGGGGATGGTTTCGGGACAATAGCAGAACTGGAATAGGAGAATAGAAAATGGCAGAGATAAAGATTGGTCGGATGGTGCTGGGCGTATGCCAGACGAATTGTTATTTTTTATATAGGGACGGAACGCAGGATGCGGTTGTGGTAGATCCGGCGGACAAGGGGGCCAATATTTACGCAGCCCTGCAGAAAAACGGATTCCGGGTGGCAGGAATTTTGCTGACCCACGGACATTTTGACCATATCTGGGGGCTGGATGCCCTTCGGGATGCGGCCAACGGGGGCGCAGAGGGGCTGGAAGAAGTCAAAGCCTATGCCTGTGAGGAGGAGCGGGAGCTTTTGAAAAGTGCCCGACTGAATGTATCGGCCCAGGCGGGCAGAGCCTGCGAGACATATGCGGATGTGTATGTGAAGGACGGGCAGGAGATTACGCTGGCAGGCATGACCTGTAAGGTGATTGCCACCCCGGGGCATACGGCGGGGGGATGCTGTTACTACTTTGCGGAAGCAGGTATTCTGGTATCGGGGGATACTTTGTTTGCAGAGTCTGTGGGCAGGACGGATTTTCCCACAGGGAGTATGGGGACGCTGATCCGTTCTATCAAGGAGAAGCTCTTTGTATTGCCGGATGACACGAAGGTTTATCCGGGACATGGGGAGAGAACAACAATAGGGTATGAGAAGGCGAACAATCCTTTCTGCGTTTGAGGGAAGAGCCGCCCTGTACGGAAAGGAAATCAGATTTGGAACAGATAAGGAATGATGCCCATCTGGTTATGGATGAGGTGAGTAAGGTAATCGTGGGCAAGGACGATTGTATAGAGAAGGTGATGGCTGCCATTCTGGCCCGGGGGCATGTCCTGTTGGAGGATGTGCCGGGGGTGGGAAAGACGGAGATGGCCATTGCCTTTTCCAGAGCCTGCGGGCTGAAGTCCAATCGGGTACAGTTTACTCCGGATGTGATGCCGGCGGATTTGACGGGATTCTCCCTGTATCAGAAGGAGGAGGGCCGTTTTGTATACCATCCGGGGGCCGTGATGTGCAATCTGCTGCTTGCGGATGAAATCAACAGAACTTCTCCGAAGACCCAGTCCGCTTTGCTGGAGGTCATGGAAGAAGGAAATGTGACCGTAGACGGTGTTACCAGACAGGTGCCCCGTCCGTTTATTGTACTTGCAACCCAGAATCCGGTGGGATCCTTTGGCACACAGAGGCTGCCCGAGGCCCAGATGGACCGCTTTCTGATCTGTATCAGCATGGGATATCCCAGTGTGGAAGACGAGATTGCCATGCTGAAGAGCCGCCGCCAGGGAAGACCTCTGGCTCAGGTGGCGCCGGTGATCGACGGGGAGAAATTGCAGAACATGCAGGAAGAGACGGAAGAGATCTTCATCCATGATGCTTTGTATAAATATATGACACTCCTGTCAGCGGCCACCAGAGAGCATGAGCTGCTGGAGCTGGGGATCAGTCCTCGGGGAACACTGGCCCTGGGGAAGATGGCAAGAGCCTATGCCTATATCGCAGGAAGAAACTATTGTGTGCCGAAGGATATCAAGAGGGCGTTTTCGGATGTGGGAATTCACCGGATCAGGCTGAATCAGAAGGCCAGGATCAGCGGAAAGCGGGCGGAGGATATTCTGGAAGAGACGCTGGGGCGGGTGAAGGAACCCCGGCTGGGCGAGAGAGTATGATCAGGAGAAGAATCTGTTATCTGCTGCTTTTGGCGGCGGGCATATTTTTTATGATGCTGTACAATTTTCAGGGACTTCGGTTTTTAATCTGCTGTGTGTTCTTTATTCCCCTTGTCTCTTGGATCGTTTTGATTTTCCAGCTATTTTTCTGCAGGATTGAGTGGGAGGCGCAGATGCCCTGCGTGATGCGGGGAGAAGAGGCCCGGATCGGCGTATTCGTGGAAAACAGAAGTATCCTTCCCCTGTCCAGGGTCATGGTGGAGCTGCGGTGGAAAGCCCCCGGAGAAAGGGCGAGGCGTTTGAAAAGGCAGTGTCCGGGCTTGAGCGGGCAGGATAGGGAAATGCTGCTGTTTTCGTTGGAGGCAAAACATTGCGGCAGGGCGGCGATCGAGCTGAGGCGGATGTTCGTATATGACTATCTGGGAATCTTCAGACTGCCCGCAGGGAGGAAGAGAAAGGGAACGATTTATATTCTGCCGCGGATCGAGCCCATACCCGCCCAGGTGGGGGAGGCATATACCCGGATTCTGCAGGAGAGCGGCGGAGAGAAGGAGGGAGATCTGCTGCTGCGGGATTTCCGGCCGGGGGACAGCCTGCACCGGGTCTATTGGAAGCTGCTGGCCAAAGGCGGTGAAATGCAGGTCAGAGACTTCGAGTACAGTAATTCGGTGACTGTCCTTTTGAATTTTCGGGAGACATTCAGAAAGCAGGCAGACGCATGGGACAGATATCTGGACAGGGCATGTTCCCTGCTGTATTTTTTTGCAGGGGAGCGTAAGAGCAATGCCCCCCTTATTCCGGAAGTGATATGGCGGCAGGGGGAGGCGTTTAGAAGCTGTCAGATTTCCGACCAGGACGCGGTACAGGCATGGGTTTTCAGGATGATTGAAGAGGATGATACAGGTCGGATTTTGCCGGAAAATGAGGTCCCGGCTCCGGAGCGGGTGTGGCATCTGGAGGAGGACGGCGGACTGTATTTTGGAGAACAGTGTGTATATGAGGAGTAATGCGGAGAGGCTGATAAAATATGGATTCCACTGGCTGCTGCTGGCTGTGAACAGCATCGGCGTCACAGGCGCTATGCTGGAGGTATTGGAGGTACCCTGGAGAAAATTTCCGCCCGGCGCAGCCGCGGTGCTTTTCGGCGCTCTATTCTGTTTCTGCGGAATCGGAGCGCTTTTTCGCATGGGGCGCAGTGGGAGGAAAGTGGCGTTTGGACTGTGCTGTTTTGCCGTCCTGTATCTGCTCCTGGGGCTGCTCTGGAGGGATGTGCTGGCAGAGAGCGCCTGGATTACCTTGAAAAATGCAGTGGACAATCTGAACAAGCGATACCAGTTTCATATCGTATGGCCCAAACCGGTTTCAGACTGGAATACGACGGGGCAGGACAGTAATGTTATGATTTTCGGCATCCTGTACGTGCTGCTTCCCATGGAGCTTTTGGCCGGCTATATAGGGCGGTATGACAGGGGATTTTGTCTGATTGTGGGAAACGGGTTGTGGCTCACCGCAGCCTGTGCCTGTGATCTGTTTCCCGGCTATTTTTTTTTGGCGCTGTGCGTGATGGGCGCGGCGGGAACGCTGACCCAGAGAGACTTTGGAGAAAATCCTGCGGCAGGAGCAGCGGTTGGGACAGGGATGATGGCGCTAACAGGGATAGTGATGGCCTTTTCTTATTCGGTGCTTCTTCCGTTGATGGATGTACAATATGAGATTTGGGAGGAGGCCAGGGGTGATTTTTACAGGATTGTCAATGAAGACTGGATTCCCAGAGTCAAAAGCATGCTGCCTGGCGGCGGCTTTGGTCCGGGTGTCGATGTGACGGGAAGGCTGGGCCGAAGCGATTTCTTTGCGTATACGGGCACGGATGCCTACCGGGTGACTGTGGACAGGAAGCCCCAGGGCGTATTATATCTGAAAGGTTTTGTGGGAGGGACGTATGTTGGGGCGGAATGGGAGGATTTTCCGGACTTTTTTCTGGAGGACTATTATGAGAATGCCGGAATGGAGCTGCCCGGGCACTATTCCGATTTGGTGAACATCGGTTATGAGGCTGCTGGGACGCTGGCGCGGTGGGCGGAGCCAGGTTATATAAGCATCGAGGAACTGGGTGGTCAGGGAAGTTACGCGATCTATCCTTACGGCGCACAGCTGTCGGAGGAGGAACGGGTCCGCGGTGATACCAGCGTGGAACGCAGGAGGCGGGAATATGGTTTTCAATACTATTTTCTCTCCGGTTTTAATACAGGAATAGTTTTGCCGGAGGAGGTAAGGAGTACAGAGGAAAGGTACCGAAAGTATGTGTATGACAGCTTTCTGGAATATCCACGGGAGCTGACAGCGCTTACGGAAGCGCTTGAGGGGGCCGAAATCAGGACAGACAGCGTGTATCATTGCATTATGGATCTGATGGACTTCCTGGATAAGGAGGCAGAATATGATCTGGATACGGAGAATCCGCCGCCCGGGGCTGATTTTGTGGAGTATTTTCTCTTCCAAAGCCATAGGGGATATTGTATGCATTTTGCATCTGCGGCAGTGCTGTCGCTGCGCTATTTCGGTATTCCGGCCCGCTATGTGACCGGGTATACGGTCTCTCCCTCAGACTTTTCCGGGAAAGAGGACGGCGGATATACGGCGGTGCTCACCGGGAAGCAGGCTCATGCGTGGGCAGAGATTTATCTGGATTCCATAGGCTGGGTGCCGGTGGAGATGACGCCGGGAGCAGTGGCTCTTCCGGAGGATAACCGGATGGAGATGGCGGCGCAGATCAGGCAGCTGACAGGGGAGAACCTGGTCATGGCCGGGAACGAGGATGCATGGCGGCAGGACAGAACAGATTGGCAGCATGGTGAGGACAACGATAGGGAAGGGACTTCGGGCGGCAGCAGGGAGCCGTTATACGGACTTGAAGAGATGACGGACGGACAGGAAGAGAGTTTATCCGCACAGACGGATAAAAGGACGGAGTTCCCGACCGTAACACAGGAAACGGCGGGAGAGGAACCCGTACAGGAGCGCTTCGAGCCGAAAGAGGGTTCGGAGGCATCTTGGGGAAAACTGACCATGATTCTGCTCTGGGCTGGAACGGCGGCCGTATTGTCGGTTGTGTACGTACTGTACAGGATGCGGCGGCGAAGCCGCGCAGAAGCATTTGGGAGGGCACAGCCGCGGGAGAAGATTTTCCTCCTGTACCGAAATCTGAGAGCCGTGCTTCACATAGCGGGATGCCCCAGAAGCCTGGCGTTGGACGGAGAAGTGTTCAGGCGGATTTTGGAGGAGCGTTTTTCGGTGAGCGAAGAAGAATATACGCTTTTTTGTAATATATTGGAGAAAAGCAGCTTTGGCAGGGAGGAACCCCGGGAAGAGGAGCTTCAGGCGGTATATGCCATGCGCGACAGGCTGCTGAAGGGAGCATGGGAAGAGGCGCCCTTTTATAAGAAAGTGCTGATAGGAAGGTTTCGGCACTGTATATAAGGAGCACGCAGTTTCTGAGAGGAGAGAAAGATGCTGGCAGTAGAATTGAACAGAACGAATTTCGAGTATGATGTGCATTCCATCGTGAAGGCCTTTTATCCGGAGGAGCAGGTTCATGTGATCACCCCCGAGATGAGCGAGGAGAAAAAAGCAGGGCTCCGGGATGCTGTCAGATTTAAAGTAGAGCTGCGGGAGGATGGCGGTACGCTTTGGATAGAGGGAGAGAAGCGGGACTGGAAACAGGCCGGGGAGGGAGAAAAAGAATATAAATATGCGTTTAAATGCTTTCTATACCGCGTGTTAAGCCAGGTGACGGGACGCTGTCTGCCCTGGGGAAGTCTCACGGGAATCCGCCCCACGAAGATCGCATACGGACTGTTAGAGCAGGGCAGAAGTGTTCCGGAGATCGTGGCCTATTACATGGAAAAATATGATGTCAGCAAAGAAAAGGCGGAGCTGGCCGTGGATATTGCCGGGCGGGAGAGGGCGCTGCTGGCCGGGATCAGCCATGGAAACGAGGGAGGGCAGCAGGGAGGAGACGTCCCGGGATACAGCCTTTATATAGGGATTCCGTTCTGTCCCACTACCTGTCTCTACTGTTCCTTCACATCCTTTCCTATCGGCGCATACCGCAGACAGGCAGACGCCTATCTGGATTGTCTGATACAGGAGATAAGCTATGTGGCAAAGCTGTATGCGGACAGAATCCTGGATACGGTCTATATCGGCGGCGGAACGCCCACTACGCTGGAGCCGGAGCAGCTGGAGAGGCTGCTTCGGAATCTGAGGGAGAAGTTTGATTTCTCACAGGTGAAGGAGTTTACCGTGGAAGCGGGCCGGGCCGACAGCATTACGGCAGATAAGCTGCAGGTATTCAAAAAATACGGGGTGGGCAGGATCTCTGTCAATCCCCAGACCATGAATCAGAAAACGCTGGACTATATCGGCAGAAAGGCTTCTGTGGAGGATGTAAGGCGCGCTTATGAGCTGGCCCGTGCCATGGGCTTTGACAATATCAATATGGACCTGATTCTCGGTCTTCCCGGAGAGGCGGAAGGAGAGGTAAGGCACACCATGGAAAGCGTGGTGGAGATGGCTCCGGACAGCCTGACAGTGCATTCGCTTGCGGTGAAGAGAGGCTCACGGCTGAATCAGCGGATTCTGGAGGACGGAATTGCGGATTTGGGACGCAATACGGAGGAAATCATGGAGATTGCGGCAGCAGGAGCGAGAGAGCTGGGGCTGGTTCCCTATTATCTCTACCGCCAGAAAAATATGGCGGGGAATTTCGAGAATGTGGGGTATGCCAGGGAGGGGAAGCTGGGGTTGTATAATATTTTGATTATGGAGGAAGTGCAGACCATAGTCGCCTGCGGTGCGGGGAGCGTGTCAAAAAGGGTATACCCTGACGGGCTGATCAAGCGAAGCGAAAATGTGAAAGACGTTTCCCAATATATCGAGAGAATCGGGGAAATGATAGAAAGAAAACGTGTATTATTAGAAGATTAACAATTCAAAATTCAGAGTAAAATTGCCCCATGTGATGCGGATTTTGGGTACAACAAAAATACCGGAAGTCCAACAAAATTCCAACAAAATTTTTTGCGTTGGTACATAGGAATACTGGCTGTATGGCAGGGGCGCCACGAACAGATAGACTTTCACGGTTTCCCCTGTTGCCGCCATAGTCTGCGTCGTTCAAAGTGGATTTTTTCTACTTGACTTTTAAATCTTACCGATGTAATATTTAAAACAAATCTTCCTTGCGTAAGAATATGGACCAAGATGAAAAAGGGAGAGGAGGAAGCGGTTATGTTGTTGGAAGAGATAAACAGGTTTTGGAAAGCCGGCTTGATGGAAAAGAATAAAAAAACACCCTTATTTGCAATGATAATACTGATAATGCCGATAATGACGGGGTGCAGCGACAGGACACCGAAGGTATCAGATATTGAGATAATGCAGCAGGACAGTGAAGTATATTCTTTCGAAAAAAACGATTCTGCCGGTACGGAGCGCATAGCGGAGATTCTCAGTGATATTTATGAGGAAGCAGCAGGTACAAATACATTGGGAAGCCCGGATATTATGCGGCGCATGGTTGTTAGGCTCGGGGAAAACGGTTATGCGGCTGTTGACAGCGGGAATCAGGTTGACATGACACAGGCAGAGCAGGTGCTTGAATTTTGCAAAGCAGTAGATGAAAAAGAGACTGATGAATTGACAATTATAGTGGTAATGGAGATGGGGATTCGTAAATATGATTTAAAAACAGAGGACGGGAATGTAAATATTGTCAGAGGATATTATCAATATGACCGGAATGGCAGTTTGCAGAACAGAAGTACAGTAAGCTATCCGGCGGACTTCTGGCAGTATACGGAGGAAGGGTATTTAATTTTTGAGGGAAGCTATTTTTCAGATGAAAGTTATATATTGACATTAAGTGATACATCAGAACATACAACGCTTCGGATTATGCCATTGGATGAAAAGTGCAGGGAATATAACAGAAAATATATCCTGCCGGTTGGTTATGAGCAAAATAATCTGTTTCTCTGCGATTGGAGCGAGGACAATTTTGGGGATTTGGACTTTTATGATTTATTTGACAGATTCTATCCAATGCTGTGCGGCCGGCCGGTGCCTTATACGGCGGATGAAAATTCAGGATTCGGAGCTGTTTACCAAGTACCGGAAGAGCTATTTGAAAATGTGATCGGGGCATATTTCGATATGGATCGTGAAACGCTTCGTTCCAAAACAACATATATTTCAGAATTTGCCGCCTATGAGTACAGGCCACGAGGATTCTACGAGGCGGAATCCCCGGATATTGCGTATCCGGAAGTAGTGGATTATAGGGAGAATGAGGACGGGACAGTTACGCTTCAGGTCAATGCAGTATATCCCAATGGAAATATGTCTAAGGAATTTTCACATATAACCGTAATCCGTCCATTTAGTGAGGGCAGTTTTCAGTATGTATCGAACGAGATCCTCTTACCGGAAGGAAACCATGAGATTTGGTGGCATTCTCATCGGTTGACGGAAGAAGAAAGGGAAAATCTTTACCCGGAATATTTTGGGGAAGAGTCCCCTAATCCTGCCGAAGCTCCCATAGGAGAGAAATCGGAACCTGTCAGTATCCTGACGGCAGAAGAAGAACAGGGTTTGCAGGACGAAGCAATGTCGGCAGCAAAGCAGTGCATGGAGCTTTATAAGGAGAGTGAAATTGCATATCCTGAAACGGAGTACCGAGGTTCACACTGTTTGTTTATAGGAAATCCATGATGGTTCTGTCCTTTTTGAAAAATTTACTTATAAGCATATTTATTTGCCGTTTTCTGTTCTTTGCGGAAGCGTTTCATGATACATTTCTCTGGTAAAACTTTTTTTCACTGGAAGAGTATGAGGTTTTGAATTTTACACAGGAGGAAGGTATGGGCAATTTATACGGATATGTACGTGTAAGTACCAATGAGCAGAATGAGGGCAGACAGATGCTTGCACTGAATACGGCGCAGGTACCGGAGGGAAATATTTACCTGGATAAACAGTCGGGCAAAGATTTTCACCGGCCTATGTACAGACGGATGTTGAAGCGGCTGAAGCAGGACGACGTACTGTATATCAAAAGCATAGACCGCCTGGGCAGAAACTATGAGGAGGTATTGGAGCAGTGGAGATTGCTGACAAAGGAAAAGAAGGTGGATATCGTCGTACTGGATATGCCGTTGTTGGATACGCGCAGGGGAAAGGATTTGATGGGAACCTTCCTCAGCGATATTGTCCTGCAGGTGCTCTCTTTTGTGGCGGAAAATGAACGGAAAAACATCAAAGAACGCCAGAAGGAAGGAATTGAGGCAGCTAAATTGAGAGGGGTCCGTTTCGGCAGGCCCGAAAAACCGGTGCCGGATAATTTCCACCAGGTACATGGCAAGTGGCTGGCAGGGGAGATTTCCGGGAGGGAGGCGGCGCAGCAGTGCAACATGCCCTTTTCCTCTTTCTACCGGAAGGCAGGGAATCTGGAGGGGCAGTAAGCGCCTCATGCCGGGCCGTCTTCGTGCGCGGGGAAATGTCTGCAAATATACTCGTGAGTATAACTTGCAGAGCACGGGAATCCGGCCCGGAGCGAAGCTATTCTTCCGTATCGCTTCCGGCGGCGGTTCTCACGGTGATACCGTTTACTTCCACACTGCCGTCAAGGGCGATGACAAGGCATTCCCGTCCGTCTATGCTGCGGGTCTCAATCAAATCTGTGCGTTCCGGTTTCACCTTGATTACCACATCGGGCATCTTGACTTCAAAAGTCCTGGTATTCATCACATTATTCATGAGCAGGGAAGTGCTCTCTCCGGCAGTTTCGTCGTAATGTCTGTCAAATTCGGAGAGCTTGTCATTGGCCACACCGCTGTCTGCCAGGATGGTTTTGACTTCGTTTTTGTCCAGGACAATAGGTTCGGGAGATTCTTTGTGCTCCTGGGCCAGCTCCGTGATCCGGTCATGAATATTTTTCACCATCTCAATACCGCAGTCCTCGCCCAGGGTATCCTCTATCAGGGCCTGGAAGGTTTCTTTCTGGCTGTCGGCGGACATGGGCAGCGGGCATCCCAGCAGCTCTTCAACAAAGGTATCCCGCAGTTCTTCCGAGTTCTTGGAGTAATAGAGGACACTATGGACATCCGAGCCTCTGTCGTTGAACGCGGGAAAGAGGAAACCGGTTTCGGGAAGAGAGACCACCCAGTCCCGGTTGCGGTTGTGGAAGGTGTTTTCCGCCGCATCATAGCTTAATCCCGGCTTGGACAGTTCCACCGGGCAAATGCAGGACAATATGTATTCATAGATCTCGTCGGAGGCATCCTCCATCTCAATGCCGTCAGTAGTTTTGCCCGGGACGTCATATACATCATGAATCACCAGAATCAGATAATTTCCCACATATTCATAGTGCTCGATGATGCGGTCGTAATACTCCTCCAATAAGGCGTCATCCTTTAATTTGCTGTCCCGCAGACGCATCAGAAATTCGTGGGCATTGGGGGCGGCATTTTCTTCCGCGCCATCCGTCTGGGCCTGGGCGGCCATTTCCAGTGCCAGGGGAAATTCCAGGGTCAGCAGGTTCCTGCCCAGGGTACCGGAGAGGACCTTGCGCAGAAGCTCAAAATATTTGAACATTTCCTCCTCGGGAAGAGCCAGAAATGCCTGTTTCAGTTCCGACTTTTTATTTTTCTCCCCGTCCACATAACAGCCGCAGATCCGGGTGATGGAACAGTTCCTGGGGGTGAACAGTTTTTTGATTTCAGATATATCCTGTTTTGTCATGAAGCTACCTCGTTTATTATTTCTTTTTCCGAACGGTTACAGTATATAACAAAATTTGTGGATGGGCAAGTCCATAAATGGGTTGTGATCGGAGAATTCTTGTGTTACTATTATTCATGACGGAAACGAAACGGCAAAATACAGAATTTCCGTGAAAACAGATAAGAGAAAGGCGGATCATTCATGGGTAAAAAAGAGGACGGGAAGGCAGGCGGAAAAGGATTTATTGCGGAATTTAAAAAATTAAATTACGGCAACTTCATTACGGCGATTATCAATTTCCTGATTACTGCGCTGGCGATCTTCTGTCTGATCAAGGGGATCAATGCCATCGGAGAGAAGGTAAAGAAAAAGGAGGAGGCGCCGGCGGCACCCACCACAAAGAAGTGTCCCTACTGTCTCAGCGAGATTGCTCTGGAGGCTACCCGATGTCCTCATTGTACTTCCCGGATGGATGAAGATGACTAAATGAGTCAATAAATTGACGGCGAATAACGGTAGAGAAATGAACTTATTAGAGAATGATTTTGTTTGTAAAAACGTTTAGAGGACATTGGCGATGAAAAGAAAATGGATATGCATTTTGGCGGGGCTGGGGATTTTGGCGGCTTTAACGGGCTGCGGGGCGGCAGGGGAGAGAACCCAGGGTGCCATGCAGCTGATACAGAGTCTGGATTACCAGGGAGCGCTGGAGCAGCTGGATCTGGCAGAGGAAAACGGAGAAAATACCAGACTGGTCAATCGGGCCAGAGGCATTGCCTGTATGGGTCTGACCGATTATGCCCAGGCGGAAGCGTATTTTGAGGAGGCTTTGGGGGGCAGTAACGGTCTGGTGCAGAATGTGGATTTTGACCTGAACTATTATCTGGCGGCTGCCTATACGAAAAACGGACGTTACAGCGAAGCGGAGGGAATTTACGACGCCGTGCTGGCATTGCGGCCGAATGAGAAGGATGCTTATTTCCTGCGGGGAAATGTGCGGCTGGCACAGGGAAACTATGAGACGGCAAAGGCGGATTTCGATAAGGCGGCTGACATGGATCCCAGGAATTATGACAGGCTTATTGAGATATACCAGGTGCTGGATTATTATGGCCACGGGGAGGACGGCCAGGATTATCTGCGCGCAGCCCTGGAAGCCGGGGATAAGGAGATGGATAAGTATGCCAGCGGACGGATCTATTACTACCTGGGGGAGTATCAGAATGCCTATCTGGATTTGGAGGAGGCCAGGGAAAAGGGAGGCGTGGAGAGCTATCTCTATCTGGGCAGAGCATATGAGGCCACGGGAGACTACAATTACGCAGTCAATGTCTACAACAGTTATCTGGAAAAAAACGAGGGAAATGCGGAATTGTATAATCAATTGGGCCTGTGCGAGATGACGAGGGGAGAGTACCGGAAAGCGCTGGAGGCGTTTCAGGCGGGGATGCAGCTGGAGAATACGACGATGATGCAGACGCTGGCCTTCAATGAGATTGTGGCTTATGAGCATCTGGGAGAGTATACACAGGCGTATCTGCTGATGGGAAATTACCTGAACACCTATCCTGATGACGAACAGGCCAGGAGGGAATATGAATTTCTTTCGACAAGATAAAAAAGAATGCTTCGCATTCTTGCGAGATTTGCTTCGCAAACTCGTGATTCCATGTCCGTCTGGCGATGGACTTTTCTATAAAGTAACAAAAACAAAACCACCGGCATGCGCCGGCGGTTTTGTTTTTAGAAGCGGTTAAGCTACTACAGTAACATTCGTAGCACGAATTTTGCTGCTGTTCTGAGGATCGCACTCTGTGTCAAAAGTAACCTTCTGTCCTTCTTCCAGAGACTTGAAGCCGTCAGCGTTGATAGCGGAGAAATGTACGAAAACCTCTTCTCCTGTGGCATCATTTGTAATGAAGCCATACCCCTTCTGTGCATTAAACCATTTTACTGTACCGTTATTCATGTTGGTACCTCCTTTATATGTTGTGAAATGTTAATGGGATTCTAAACCATGTGCAAAAAAATCACATATTTTTGTAAACCATCATAAAAAGTGACAATGACTTACAAAAATATGTGAGTTCAATGACTTTCATTTAGAATACGGTTGCAGTATACCACTACCTTATGAGATATGTCAACCTATTTTTTTGAAAAAAATGCATATCATTTTCTGGAAAGGGAAAACTTGGTAGATAAACAGGCAAAAAGGAGGTATTTTGACATGATTTTGACTGTAATGTGGTTGATGACAGCATTGGTCATCGGATTTATGGTAGGAAGAATTTCCATGTATGGGTCATGGGACACGGACGAGGAAGGGATCGAAACGGAGAAGGGAGAGGCTTCGGCGGAAGTAAGGAGCAGAAAACGGCGGCACGGTCCGGAGGACAAGGGGCAGTTCTGGTCTGTGGGAAGTCCTCTGTCCGGAGAAGTGATCTTCCAGGAAGAAGGAGACCGTCCTACTGTAGTCATCCATCCGGACGAGGGAAGGCTCTATGCGCCGGCAGACGGAAGGATCACCAGACTGTTTCCCATGGGGAATTCCTTTCTCTTTACCACGGACTTCGGTGCGGAGCTGTATATTCAGGCAGGGGCTGTGGGCGACGAGCTGCTGTCCGGATATTACCGCCCCAGGGTACTGCAGAATGAGGTGGTAGGAAAGGGGAAGCTTCTCCTGGAATTCGACAGGGAAGGACTGGAGGCGGAGGGCATATCCGCAGAGGTATCTGTCTGTGTGGAACATTGCTTTTTCGGCAGTGAGATCAGAATGGCCGCCGGGGAACATGTGGCCGCCGGGGAGGAGATTCTGCAGGTGAGAGAGCCTATGGCAGAGCCTGCGGTGACCGCGGGATGAAGGAAGGCGTGGGAAAAGTATCATTTTGGAACGGATTTTGTGAGTGGCAGTAATAAATCTCTTGACAAATACCCCACAGGGGTATATCCTGCTATTAGACGGATATACCCCTGTGGGGTATCTTTGGCTATAAAATACAAAATGTTTCATAACGGAATGCAAAAAATGAGGAAAATATGGAAAGGATAGAACGCTTATGGAAGGAGACAATAATACAAAATGCGAACAGGCATGCTGTTGTCATCAGAAAACCACGCCCCGTCAGGAGAGTGAGCTGAAACAGCTGAAAAACCGTCTCAACCGGATCACGGGACAGTTAAACGGGATCGGGAAGATGCTGGAGGAGAACCGTTACTGCGGAGATATTCTCATGCAGGTGGCTGCCGCGGAGAGTGCGCTGCAGTCCTTTGCATATCTGATCTTACAGGAACATATGGAGACCTGTGTGGTGGAAGAGATCAGGAAGGGCAATCTCGCCGTGGTGAAAGAAGCGGTGGAGTTGATGAAAAAATTGAAATAAATAAAAGTCTGAGAAAGGATGCTATATAATTATGAAGAAACGGTATCACATATCCGGGATGACCTGCTCAGCCTGCTCGTCTCATGTGGAAAAAGCGGTCCGGAAACTGGAGGGGGTGGACGCGGTTTCCGTGAATCTGTTGACAGAAACTATGGACGTCAGCTATGAGGAAGCAGTGCTTGGCGGGGAGGAAATTGAAGCTGCAGTGGAGAAAGCGGGATATGGGGCGTCTTTGATTATAGGAGGCGCTAATGGCCGTGCAGGCGGCGGAGGGCGGACGCGAAGTGCCGGGACCCGGATAGGGCAGTGCAGCGTAAGGGCAGGTGAGGAAGGTGCAGGACAGTGTACTTCCGGAACAGGCGCGGATCGGTGCAGGGCGGACGGCAGAGAAGAAACCTGCAAAACGGAGATAGACCAGAATAGTCAATGCAGCATGGGAGCCGATAAAGAGGAGCTGCGTGACGGGGAGCCGGCAGGTGAGAGAGATTACGTGCCGGGGACAGACCGGGTGGGAGCGAGCCGGTACGAAGCTTCTTCAGGCAGGGACAGCCTGCAGCGCAAGGCCCGTGAGGAGGCGGCTGCAATGAAACAGAGGCTGGGAGTCTCTATAGCCTTTTTGCTCCCGCTGATGTATGTGGCCATGTATCATATGTACAATGAGTGGTTCGGCATTCCCATCCCCGGTTTTGTACATCGTTATTTCCATGGCAATGAGAATGCCATGACCTTCGCCATGACACAGCTGCTGCTGCTCCTGCCGATTGTATACATGAATCGGAAGTTTTTCACAGTTGGGTTTAAGACCCTGCGGCATTTGAGCCCCAATATGGACAGCCTCATTGCCCTGGGAGCCTCTGCGGCGATTGTGTACGGCGTCTTTGCTATGTACCGGATCAGCTTCGGGCTGGGGCACGGCGATATGGCAGTTGTGGAGCAGTATTCTCATGACCTGTACTTTGAGTCGGCAGGAATGATATTGACGCTGATTACGGTGGGAAAGTTTCTGGAGAGCCGTTCAAAGGGCAAGACCAGCGAAGCCATTACGAAGCTGATGGATCTGTCGCCGAAAACGGCCGTTATTCTGGACGCAGAGGGGCGAGAGAGGGAGATTCCCACCCAGGAGCTGTACAAAGGGGATATCTTCCTGGTAAAGCCAGGGAGCCTGATTCCGGCCGACGGGACTGTCATAGAGGGCACATCCAGCGTGGATGAGGCTGCCATCACAGGGGAGAGCGTGCCTGTGGAGAAGCAGGCGGGAGACAGGGTGGTGTCGGCTACCGTGAATAAGGCCGGATTTCTAAAGTGCAGGGCGGACAGAGTGGGGGAGGATACCACCCTGTCGCAGATTATCCGCCTGGTGGAGGAGGCCAGCGCCAGCAAAGCCCCTATCGCCCAGCTGGCGGATAAGGTGGCGGGTGTATTCGTCCCTGTGGTCATCGGGATCGCTTTGGTGACTCTGCTCGTATGGCTCCTGGCGGGGGCGGGGGCGGAGTTTGCCATTTCCACTGCCATCGCGGTGCTGGTGATCTCCTGTCCCTGTGCCCTGGGATTGGCTACACCGGTGGCGATTATGGTGGGCACCGGCGTGGGAGCGGGCCACGGGATCCTGATCAAATCCGGGGAGGCGCTGCAGCAGGCCCGGGAAGTGGATACGGTAGTCCTGGATAAGACGGGCACGATTACGGCAGGCAGGCTCAAATGTATGCAGGTAGGAGTCTGGGTGCAGGATATGTCGGTGGATACCTTTGTGCAGATCGCGGCGGCATTGGAGAAGAAAAGCGAACATCCCCTGGCGGAGGCTGTGGTGGAGCATGCTGCCTCCCTGAAGCTGCATGTGCCCGAGGTGAGAGATTTCCGGGCTGTGTTCGGAAGAGGCGTGGAAGGATCTTTGGCGGAGGCGCTTCCGCCCCGTCCCATGGTGCCCGAGGAGGCCGGCGCCGTATCCGTGGCCAGACTTTCAGGGAGGACAGGAGAGGCCGGCGAAGAGAGTATAGGAGGCAGTGAAACGGGTTCGGACAGCAGGGCCCGGGAGGTCACGTCCGGCGGGCAGGAGGCAGCGCTTGGACGTCTGGATGCGGGAGCAGGGGCCGGAACCCGGTATTATGTGGGCAATCAGGCTTATCTGGAGGAAAAGGGCATCCGTCTGGACACAATGGTACAGCAGGCAATTGATTCTGTCGCAGGGGAAGGCATGACACCGCTTCTGATGGCGGAGGAAGGGCGTTTCCTGGGAATGATCGGGGTGGCCGACGAGATAAAGCCCACTTCCCGGGAAGCCATCCGTAAATGGAAGGAGATGGGAATCCATGTGGTCATGCTCACGGGAGATAACCGGAGGACTGCGGAGGCCGTGCGGCAGCGTCTGGGGATCGAGGAGGTCGTCGCACAGGTGCTGCCCCAGGATAAGGAGAAGAAGATCAGCGCATTGAAGGCGGCAGGGCATAAGGTGGCCATGATCGGCGACGGGATCAACGATGCGCCGGCTCTTGCCGCGGCGGATGTGGGGATGGCCATCGGCGCCGGAACGGATGTGGCCATGGAGAGCGCGGATATCATTTTGATGAAAAGCGATCTTCGGGACGCGGTGACGGCAGTGCGGCTGAGCAGGGCCGTGATCCGCAATATTAAACAAAATTTGTTCTGGGCTTTTTTTTATAATGTAATAGGTATTCCATTAGCGGCCGGAGTGTGGTATCCTATATTTGGGATCAAATTAAATCCCATGTTCGGCGCGGCGGCCATGAGCCTGAGCAGTGTGTTTGTGGTAGGCAACGCGCTGAGACTGAAACGCTTTAAAAGCGGGTTCCGGGCAGAGGGCAAAGAGACAGCCGATTATGCCGGGCCGAAAGAGGGAGGAAGTTATTCCGGAGAGAACGGCGCAGCAGGCGGCATAGGCGACTCGGGAGAGGGAGCGGCGGAAGCGGCAGGTTGTAGTGCGTCAGAGGATGCCCTGTCCCCTTGCCTGGGTGTACGGGAATCGAAAGCGGCGAATGGTACAGCGGAGGATTCCGCGGAAAGGAAGGAAAATATGACGAAAGTTATGACCATTGAAGGAATGATGTGCGGGCATTGCACCGGCAGAGTGCAGAAGGCTTTGGAGGCAGTGGAGGGCGTCGGCAGCGTCGTCATGAGCCTGGAGGAGAAGACCGCTGCCGTGGAGATGAGCGGGGAGGTTGCGGATGCTGTATTGAAGGAGGCAGTGACGCAGGCAGGTTATGAGGTAACTGGGATCACCGTAAAATGACGGTGCGGAGAAAGTGAGAGGAACGAATGAAAAGCAGACTATATTTTGTTTTATTTATTGCTTATTTTGCCATGGTGGCATTTGTCATGTATGTGAACGGCGTGTTTACGGGGGAGGTGACATCCTTTAGCAATCTGATGATCAACGGGATCTTTCTGGGGATCATCGGCGTGCTGTTTATTATATCCATCGCCAGTTTCCTCAGACTGAACAGGCTGACGGATGAACTGGAGGATGCGGCAAAGGATCTGCAGGCCGGGTATAAGGAGGCAGGGAATCAAAATGTGTGGAGTGCGCTCCAGGAGCAGAAGGCGTTTTTCGACGAGAAGAATTTAAAGGATGCCTTCAACAAGTTCCGCATGCGTGTGAAAACCAAGAATCCCTGCGACATCGAAGATTTTATCAATGAGGAGCTGTTGGAGAAGGTGGGGAGCAATTACTACAATTCCGGCATCTCCGGCACCATGACGGGGCTGGGTATCCTGGGAACCTTCATCGGATTGTCTCTGGGCTTAGGGTCCTTCAGCGGGGACGATATTTATACCATTTCCGATAATGTGGGCCCTCTGCTGTCAGGAATGAAGGTGGCATTCCATACTTCTGTATATGGTATTATATTCTCTTTGATTTTTAATTTCGTATACCGGAGCATTATGGCAGATGCCTATGAGAAGCTGGATTATTTCTTAAATGCTTTCCGGCAATGTGCCATGCCGCCGTCTGCGGGAAGCAGCGACGAAAATACGGCGGCCATGCTGGTGTATCAGGCCAATCTGGCGAATTATATGAAGGAGATCCTGGCGCTGGCCAAAGGGGAGGCCCGGGATCAGGCAAAAGCCCTGGATCAGATGTCCCAGGCATTCCTTGGGCAGATTCAGTCCGCCATGAATACGGAATTCAGGGATTTGGGGGCGGCTTTAAAACTGGCAGCCCAGTCCCAGTCCGTCAATGCGGAGAGCAATAAGGCGCTGCTGGATGCGGCGGGAGCCCTAGTGGAATCCAACCGCAGCATGCAGGAGACGATTAATCATATGCTGGAACGTCAGGAAATGTTTGCAGAGACGTTAAAAAAGCAGCAGGAAGAGCTGACGGGCGCTTGTGAGGAGATCAGCCGCGATGTGAGCACCCAGCTCCATACCTTTGAACAGATGAGGGGTATCTATGAGAACAAGAACTAGAAGAAGAAACAGGGAGGCATTCGGAGAACACAGCTACTGGCAGTCCTACTCGGATATGATGGCCGCGCTGCTGCTGATCTTCGTGCTGATCATTGCCATCACCCTGGCTATTTATAAACAGAAGACCGTGGATCTGGAGCAGTCCCAGAACTCCCTGGGGGTGGCCAGACAGGAATTGGAGGCAGCCAAAAAGGATCTGGAGGATGCCAAAGCCGATCTGGAGGAATACCGGGCGGCCATCGAGCAATCCAACAAGGAGCTGGCGGATTCCCTGGCGGAACTGCAGCAGGCCTATGCAAACGCTGCCCTGACCCAGGATGAACTGAACAAAGCCTATCTGGAGATCGAGAATGCCAGAAACGAATTGACCGCTACCAAACAGGAACTGGAGAATATCGTGGGTATCCGGACGGACATCATCGGGGCGCTGCAGTCCGCGTTCAATAATTCCACCATGAGTGTGGATGCCCAGACCGGATCCATTACCTTCTCTTCCGACGTACTATTTCCGTACGGCAGCGCCGCGCTGTCTGCAGCCAGCCAGAGTACTTTAAAGGAGATTATCCCCATGTATCTGGATGTGCTGCTGCAGGATGATTTCCGCGACTATATTGCGGAGATCATTATTGAGGGGCATACGGATACGGACGGCAGCTACGAGATGAATATGGAGCTTTCACACGGAAGAGCCTATTCTGTGGCAAAATTCTGCATGGACCCCAAAAACGGTCTGGCGGAGGACAAGATCGATCAGCTTAGAGGGCTTCTGACCGTCAACGGACGTTCCTATAGCAACCCGATTTATACGAAAGATGCTGCCGGAAACTCTACTCAGGAAATCGACATGGCCGCCTCCAGGCGTGTGGAGATCAAGTTCCGGCTCAAGGAAGACGAGATGATCGAGAAGATCGCGCAGGTGCTGCAGCAGTAGAGCGCGTCTGTGCACAGGTATGCGCAGGGAAGCGCAGTATGATCTGGTTTTGGCAGGCGGGAGTGCAGGGGACAGGACTTTAATAACGATGATTTACAGAGATTTCCGGATCATGGCAGTCTGATCCGGAAATTTTCCTGTTACGTTCTCAAAAACTTTATACTTTTTTAATTGCTTTCTGTGAAAAAGGTGTTATATTAGTTGTAGAACAGATGCAAGGGAACAGTAATCCCGTTTTTCCCCACACGACATCCGAAAGATGGCTGGCAGCGCCGGCCGGGATGTCGGTGTACGGCGCGGCGTTTTCCTGCTTGATTCATAAAAAGAAGGAGGTATCCCATGAATATACAGAAATTTACACAGAAATCCATGCAGGCCGTGGAAGGCAGCCAGAAGCTGGCATATGAATACGGCAATCAGGAGATTGAACAGGAGCATCTCCTCTATAGCCTGCTGACTGTGGAGGACAGCCTGATTCTGAGGCTGATAGAGAAGATGGAGATCCAGAAGGAGCATTTCGTCAGCCGCGTGGAGCAGGCCCTGGCGAAACGGACCAAGGTGCAGGGCGGCAATGTATTTGTAGGGGCGGATCTGAATAAAGTCCTGATCAGCGCAGAGGACGAGGCGAAGTTACTGGGAGACGAATATGTATCCGTTGAGCATCTCTTCCTTGCCATGCTTAAATATCCAAACCGGGAGATCGCGCAGATCTGGAAGGAATACGGTATCACCAGAGAACGTTTCCTGCAGGCGCTGTCTACCGTGCGGGGGAATCAGCGGGTCACCAGCGACAATCCGGAGGCTACTTACGATACGCTGGAAAAATACGGCCAGGAGCTGGTGGAGAAGGCGAGAAACCAGAAGCTGGATCCTGTAATCGGCAGGGATACGGAGATCCGCAACGTGGTCCGGATCCTCTCCCGGAAGACGAAAAATAACCCGGTCCTCATCGGAGAACCCGGCGTGGGCAAGACCGCGGTGGTGGAAGGGCTGGCCCAGCGGATCGTCCGGGGAGATGTGCCTCAGGGATTGAAGGACAAGAAGATATTCGCGCTGGATATGGGAGCCCTGGTGGCAGGAGCCAAATACAGGGGAGAATTCGAGGAGCGTCTCAAGGCTGTGTTGGAGGATGTGAAGAACAGTGACGGCCAGATCATCCTCTTTATCGACGAGCTGCATACCATCGTGGGAGCAGGCAAGACAGACGGGGCGCTGGACGCCGGAAATATGTTAAAGCCCATGCTGGCCAGGGGCGAGCTTCATTGTATCGGCGCTACCACACTGGATGAATACAGGCAGTATATCGAGAAGGACGCGGCTCTGGAGAGACGTTTCCAGCCCGTGATGGTGGAGGAGCCTACCGTGGAGGATACCATCTCTATCCTGCGGGGCATCAAGGAGCGCTATGAGGTTTACCACGGCGTGAAAATCATGGACAATGCCCTGGTCAGTGCGGCAGTGCTGTCCAACCGTTACATTTCGGACCGCTTCCTGCCGGATAAGGCCATTGATCTGGTGGATGAGGCCTGTGCTTTGATCAAGACGGAGTTGGACAGCATGCCGACAGAGCTGGATGAACTGCAGCGCCGGATTATGCAGATGGAAATCGAAGAAGCCGCTTTGAAAAAAGAAGATGACCGATTGAGTCAAGAACGTCTGGCAGATCTCCAGAAGGAGCTGGCGGAAGAAAAGGAACGCTTTGCTTCCAGGAAGGCGCAGTGGGACAATGAGAAGGCATCCGTCGATAAGCTGTCGAAATTGAGAGAGCAGATCGACGCCGTGAACAGTGAGATTCAGGTGGCCCAGATGGAAGGGAACCTGGAGAAAGCGGCAGAGCTGAGCTACGGAACACTGCCTGCCTTGAAAAAGCAGCTGGAGCAGGAGGAACAGACCGGGGCCACCGATCTGTCCCTGGTCCATGAGAAGGTATCCGATGAGGAAATCGCCCGGATCATCTCCCGCTGGACGGGCATTCCCGTGACAAAGCTGACGGAGAGTGAACGAAATAAGACTTTGCACCTGGATGAAGAACTGCACAGGAGAGTCATCGGCCAGGACGAAGGGGTTACCAAGGTTACGGAGGCCATCATCCGTTCCAAAGCAGGCATCAAGGATCCTACCAAGCCCATCGGTTCCTTCCTGTTCCTGGGACCTACGGGCGTGGGTAAGACGGAGCTGGCGAAATCGCTGGCAGCCTCACTGTTCGACGATGAGAACAATATGGTCCGCATCGATATGAGCGAATACATGGAGAAATATTCCGTGTCCAGGCTCATCGGAGCGCCTCCCGGATATGTGGGGTATGAAGAAGGCGGGCAATTGACTGAGGCAGTCAGGAGGAAGCCATATAGCGTGGTGCTCTTTGACGAGATCGAGAAGGCCCATCCGGATGTTTTCAATGTCCTGCTGCAGGTGCTGGATGACGGCAGAATTACCGATTCACAGGGCAGGGCCGTGGATTTCAAGAATACCATCCTGATCATGACATCCAATATCGGCGCGGGATACCTGTTGGAAGGTATCGGGGCTGACGGCCAGATCGCACCGGAGGCGGAGGAGCAGGTGATGAATGACCTGCGCGGTCATTTCCGCCCCGAGTTTCTGAACAGGTTGGACGAGACCATTTTGTTCAAACCGCTGACCAGGGAAAATATCGGCGGCATCGTGGAGCTGATCATTGCCGATCTGAACAGGAGACTTTCTGACAAAGATCTGAATCTGGAGCTGACAGAGGCGGCGGAGGCATTCATCGTAGAGAATGCCTATGACCCGGTATACGGCGCCCGTCCGCTGAAGCGGTATATCCAGAAATATGTGGAGACGCTGACAGCGAAGCTGATTTTGTCTGACGGGGTATCCCAGGGAGACACTGTGCAGATTGATGTAAATGACGGCGCGCTGACGGCTGCTGTGAAGGTGTGACTAGAATTAAGAGAGTCTGTTTTTGGTAAGCGAAAATAGAGAGGGAATGGGGCATACGGTAACCCTATTCCCTTTTTTGATTTTTGCTTTTCAGCCGGGAGCAGATTTCCCGTGCGTAACCTTTATGAAGGATCAAAGCTGTACTTTCGCCAGAATGGCTTCCTGCAGAACCTGGGAAAAGTTGATACCCTATCATGATCACATTATAACACGTAATAATACGTGTGCCAACTGCGGCCAAAAATATATTAAAATCTTTTTAAGAAATACATAAAGTTATCATCATAGTTTCCTAAGATTTTTCCCGTATAATAAATCGCAGAAAGGATGTGTCAGGTCTCTGAGCCGGGATGCGGCAAAAGGGCGGTCCGGCACGGAAGAATCGGAGGAGGAGAGAATCGTATGGAAACAAAACAAAGCGGAAAACGGAAAATACGGCTTATTTTCTTTTGTATTGAGGTAGTGATCATTCTGATCATGCTGGGAATCCTGTACCTGGTGATGAGCCATACCAGCGAGGGCCCCAGGATGGCGGAGCTGGATCCGGAGGTTCTGGAGATTCATGAGGATATTCAGCAGCTGAAGGAAGAGGGCGGCACCATGAGAGGCTACCGCAATATCGCCCTCTTCGGGCTGGATGCGGAGACGGACAATCAACTTTTCAAGAGCAGCCACAGCGACAGTATCATGATTGCCAGCGTGAATCTGGATACCGGGGAGATCAGATTGGTCAGTGTGTATCGGGATACATATCTGAATCTGGGAAACGATAAGTACTGGAAGGCTACGCAGGCTTATTTTACCGGCGGCGCGGAGCAGGCGGTCAAGATGCTGAATATGAATCTGGATATGGATATCACGGATTTTGCAGCAGTGGGCTATAAAGGGCTTCGGGATGTGATTGACGGACTGGGCGGCATCTATATCGACGTGGACGAGGTAGAACTGCAGCATATCAATAATTATCAGATCGGTGTATCCAGCGTGCTGAAATGCGAGTATATACCGGTAAAGGAAACGGGATACCAGCTTCTGGACGGCCTGCAGGCCACCGCCTATTGCAGGATCCGCTACGGAGGCGGAGAGGACTACAAACGTACCGCCCGCCAGCGCGAAGTGCTGAAGGCGTTGGAAGAGAGAGCCAAAGAAACGGATTTGATGACGTTGACCAAGGTGTTCAATGACTGCATCGGCAATATCTATACCAGCCTGGATTCCACGGATATTCTGGAACTGCTGGCGGATATCGGGAAATACAGCATCGTGGAAGAGGGCGGATTCCCCAAGGAGGATCTGCGCACCGCCGGCAATATCGGTGCAAAAGGAAGCTGTGTCATTCCCATGGATCTGGAGTCCAATGTAGTATGGCTGCACCAGTTCCTGTTCGGAGATGAGGGTTATACAGTTACAGAGAGCGTGAAGAGCTGCGGAAAGCAGATCGAGGAGGATACCTCCCGCTATCTGAAAAAATGACGGAAGTGCGGAATAGGGATATGCATTTTCAGAGCAAAAATCGTACCATAGAGATATGGCACAGGAAGGGGGAGCTTATGCTGCCGAAAGATCCTGTCATGCTGCTTAGCTTTGTCAATATGAAACTGCGGGACTTTTATACAAGCCTGGATGCGCTCTGTGAGGAGATGGATGCGGACAGGCAGGGGATCGTGGAGAAATTAGCCGGAATCGGATACCGCTATGACGAAGATAGAAATCAGTTTGTATAGAATTACGGCCGGTTGTACATTTGTGCAGCTGGCTGTTTTTGTATGCATATGGGCACCCAAAGCGCCAAAGCGCTTGGAAATATGTCAGCAGAGGCTGACAGGTGCCCGGCGTGCGAGTAGTGGAGGAAGGCATTCCTATGCTCAATCAAGAAAGGATTGTGCTGCAAGGGATATTCAGATACGGATTCCTATAAATTTACGCAAAAGAAGCTCGAAAAGTATCACAATACATATTGTATTTTTCCTTTATATTTGGTATGATTTAGCAGATAGAACCATTTACATGCTATATACAGTATAATTTGGAGGAGCTAACAATGGCAAAGAAACGTAACATTATTGTAGGGCAGTCCGGCGGACCTACTGCCGTCATTAATTCCAGCCTGGCAGGCGTATACAAGACTGCCAAAGAGAGAGGCTTCCATAAGGTATATGGAATGCTTCACGGTATTCAGGGATTTCTGGATGAGCAGTATGTGGATCTGGCTACCCAGATTCATTCCGACATGGACATTGAGCTGCTGAAGAGAACACCTTCCGCATTCCTGGGATCCTGCCGCTATAAGCTGCCGGAGATTCATGAGAATTCCGAGATTTATGAGAAGATTTTCCAATTTTTGGACAAGCTCCAGATCGAAGCATTCATTTACATTGGCGGAAATGATTCCATGGACACCATCAAGAAGCTGTCCGACTATGCGATTATCAAGGGACATACCCAGAAATTCCTGGGCGTACCCAAGACCATTGACAATGATCTGGCTCTTACGGACCATACGCCCGGTTTCGGAAGCGCCGCTAAATATATCGCCGCTTCCACCAAGGAGATCATCCGTGATGCTTTGGGCCTGACATATAATGACAAGGAAGCCATCACCATCCTGGAGGTCATGGGACGTAATGCAGGATGGCTTACCGGTGCAACTGCTCTGGCCAGGACGGAGGAGTGCGAAGGCCCCGACCTGATCTATCTTCCCGAGGTTGTGTTCGATATTGACAAGTTCCTGAAGCATGCCACAGAGCTGCTGAAGAAGAAGGAGTCCGTCGTGATTGCGGTTTCCGAGGGAATCAAACTGGCCGACGGCAGATATGTCAGCGAACTGTCCGGCGGCGCGGATTATGTGGACGCATTCGGCCACAAGCAGCTTCAGGGTACTGCGGCTTATCTGGCCAACTTCCTGCGTGCGGAGACCGGCTGCAAGACCAGAAGCATCGAGTTTTCCACCCTGCAGAGAAGCGCTTCCCATATGGCTTCCCGTGTGGACGTGGACGAGGCATTCATGGTAGGCGGCGCTGCGGTGAAGGCTGCGGATGAGGGAGACAGCGGCAAGATGGTAGTTATCGATCGTGTGGCGGATGATCCTTACATGAGCGCTGCAGGTATTTACGATGTGCATCGCATTGCCAACAATGAGAAACTGGTTCCCCGCAACTGGATGAACAAGGAAGGAAACTATGTAACAGACGAGTTTATCAACTATGTGGAGCCCCTGATTCTGGGCGATTACCAGCCATTTATGGTAAACGGTCTGCCTCAGCATCTGGTATTGAAGAGGAAATAATCGTTTTAGGACATGGAGAAAAAGAAAGCCTGCTGTTCTTCGGGTTTGAAGGGGAACGGCAGGCTTTCCTGTTTTGTATTATGCGAAAGTCCGTCTCCGGACGGACTTGGAATCAGTAGAGCGCCCAAAACACTTATTCATGACAGCGGTATTAGGACTGCGGCAGCCCTTATTCACAGCCCTCCGGTTTCCTTGCCGCAAAGGCTATCTCCTGTTCCAGACAGTCGGGAATGGGGGTGGCGCTGTTACGCAGCCTTTGTCTGAGAACTTCAAGCTTATGTACGCGCTGGCTGTTCAGAATCTTCTGGCGGCTGAGGAGCTCGGAGAACATGGGATTCTGTTCCAGTGTACTATCGATGGAAGCAGGGAACGGACAATACATAAACAGGATTCTGCGGGCTACCTTATTCAGTCTGGCCGAACCGTTGCCCTCATAAAGAACCCATGTGATGTAATCCCGTACAAACATCTCCTTGAAGCTGTTCTTCGCCCGAATCAGACTGGTTTGCAGTTTTTCTTTCATATCCTTGGTCAGCTCATTATTTTTCTTATAAAACTGCATAAAATCAAAATATTCACTGGTGAGGGAGGGCTCTGACACATCGTTCCAGCGTCCGCTCTGGATACGCTTGCACATCTCCCAGCGGAATTCGCCGGTCATGCGCACCATGGCGGTGTCCAGATTTTCCATATAAAATATGGGAAGGATCATACGGCTGGGACTGTTGCGCTTCTTGCCTTCGATTTCCTGCCATAGTGAACCCCGGATCCCCGCATTGGGCATGAGGATAATATCCGGCAGATACTCCACATGGATGGGCTCCCGATTCATGGACTGGTATGCCTCATAATCGATGGTTTCCCTATAAAAGGCGGAAAAGTCGATTTTCTTTAACATATTTAATGCACTGCTGATTCTCTCAGGTGTGATAAAGGAGGTATTCAGATCCTTCAGCACATTTTCTGAGGTAAACAGCGGACAATAAGCAGGTATCCGTCCAAAGGTCACCTTATTGGCGCTGGGGAACAGATTCTGGAGCTCGTAGCGCACCTTCTCCAGGGAATTATTTTCCAGGGCGGTCAGCTCTGCGGCAGAGAGAGTCCCCTTTCTCTTCTGCTGATAAAGGAAGTCGTCAAAATCCTCATCCAGTTCGCTGCGGCTGGGATTTTTCTCTCCATTGTAAATAGCCATCAACCAGTCATAGAAGGTATAGACGCCGGATTGTCCCGATGCGTTCATAAAGCAGGCCAGACGGTAGAGGATGATGCAGTTGTCCTCTCCTGCAAGCTTCTCATCCACATATCCGAAATAGAGAAACATGCGTACGGGAACCGGCAGATCGGAAACGGAAAGGGAGCGCTCAAATACCTCCGAATAGAGAAGATGGAATTCCTCCGTCAGGGTCCTGCGCAGACGGCTGCAATCATCGTTTGTAGAGCTTTTATCCGAGGCGGCCTTGTATAGGGCCACATGCTCCCGAAAGGAGAGTTCCTTGTCTCTGTCCAGTCCGGCAAAATCCAAAATCGTATCCAGAGAACCTTCCAGCTGCCGGAGAATATCCGAATCAGAGCTTTCCTCTGTGCCGGATACCTTGTCAGGGCGGGCGAGTGTCTCTACCTTTTTCCGGAAAGACTCCACCCGGGGCAGAGCCTGGGATTCCGGTGAAAGACTGTATTCTTCAGGAAGGCGCAGCGTCTGTTCTATGCTGTCATAGAGTTCGCCCGATTCCTGCCCGGTCTGGCAGAGGCGGTAGTAGAGCTTGGTCAGGCTGTCGAACATGTCATTTCCGGACGGATTGAAGTAACAATTGACAATCTTGGAACGATACTGCGCCTGGGCATCCAGTACACGGTATGTCTTGTAAAGATCCAGAGAACCTTTTCTAAGCACACCCAGGGACAGCCCCGGCTCCTGCAGCAGGATATTGGAATTCTCGCCCCGATAGACACGCTGCAGGGAAAAATAATATTTATTCAGCCATTCGTCAGGGGTTTCCTCCAGGCATGGCTGAATTTCTTCTACCTCTGCCGGAATGCGGGACTGGATATTATATTGGCTGCACAGGCTGCTGTACAGCTCGCAGTCTGCCTGGAGCTTCCGGTAGAGCGCCGCGCTGTTTACTTCCGACAGGGAGTTTTGCTCCAGCATGGCGTTAAACTGACGGAACAGGGACAAAACAAAGAGCTTCGCGATATTCTGGTGCTTCTGCAACAGATAATCCAAAGCATCCATGCCGGTGAGAGGATAGGGCATCAGTGTGGTATCTTCCAATGCGGTGTAATCCAGAAAGTGAATATCGGAGCAGATCTCACAGATGCCGGCTACATCACCTGTCCCTATTTGATAGGCTCCTCCCGGACAGCGGACGTTCACGCACCCCTGGGTGATGAGATATAATGTAGTCATGGGCTGTGAGAAGCTGCAGAGAGGTTTTGATTTTTCAATTGTAAGTGCTGCCATAGTTCTTCTTCCTTTCGATCAGAGATTGTTTCCGGGGATTTTGCGAACCAGGGAGGAAGGCGCCTGGAGTTGATTGTCCCGGATACCTGTTTTTATAATAGAATCAAAAGGCGGATTCTATAAGAGTCTGTTCCATACGCATCAACACATTGCGCTCCGGCGCATATGGAATCAGAAGTTGACTGGGTGCCTTTCTGAATCAACATTATAACACAAAAAAGGAAGAACTGACAACCCGGAACCGGGAATATGTAAGTGAGCTTTTTTCATCGGGAAAAGGCATTCTTTCCCGCGTAGATTCATATATTGCATCAAGGTAATTACAAGGATTGCGATTTATATGAAAAAGATGACGGCGGCAGTTTTGCTATTTGATATAGTGGCGGGATTGCTTTTTTTGGGTTTATACGGGCTGCAAAGCCGGAGTGTGGCAGCAGACAGCGGTATGGTTCGGACTGTGGAGGGCGGGGATATTTTAGAGACGGAGGATGTGAAGAAAATTGCGATTACCTTTGACGACGGGCCGCATCCCAGCTATACGGCGCAGCTGCTGGACGGATTGAAAGAGAGGGGGATACATGCTACCTTTTTCGTGACCGGGGAACATGCGGAATTACATCCGGATATTATCGAAAGGATGTTCGAAGAGGGACATCTGATCGGGAATCATACATACAGTCATATCCAGCTGACCAAGAATAACCGGGAAAAATTCAGGGATGAGCTGATCAAGACCAATGAAATTTTAAAGGAGATCACCGGGGAGGAAGTGCAGTATGTACGGCCTCCCTACGGTTCCTGGGACAAAAGCTTTGAGAAAGAGCTGAATATGTTTCCAGTGCTCTGGACCGTGGATCCGTTGGACTGGAGCTCCCGGAACGTGGGGCGGATTACAGAGAAAATCGTCAGCAAGACAGGGGAGAATGACATTATTCTGATGCATGATTACTATGACACTTCCGTGACGGCGGCGCTGAAAGCCATTGACGAACTGTTGGATGAGGGGTATACCTTTGTGACGGTGGAGGAAATTTTGTTTGACTGAGTATATGGTGTCTCCGAACCCCTGTGTTATCGTTGCAGATTTTGACAATAATGCAAAAACTGTAACGATAACTATGGGCCTTTTTTGGAAAACATGGTGTATTTTTCTTCCTCGTTCCACTCTGCCGCAGTCGCGGAAGAAATCGTACCCGTTGTGGTGTAGGGCTTAAATTCATCGCCCAGCGTAGGGAGGTGGTCGCCGTACCACAAAAGTACAGTCGGTTTTTCCCTTGCCATAATGTAATCGTACAGCACGCCAAGCGCACGGTCGGAATCGCTCACGCCCTTCAGATAATTTTGCAGCATATTTGTTTCACGGTCAGAAAGCACGTCCGACTTTACACGGATATCCCAGTCGAACGGCTTATATTTATCGAAATACAGCCCATGGTTTTCCATGGTAATTGCCATCAGGAACAATCCTGTTTCATGCGGCTGTTCCAGCTGATAAATGATTTCCTCCGCAATGGTTTCGTCTGTAATATACGGGCCGCTGTTCCAGTGGTGTTCGGCGTGCATGTCGTACTCCCCAAGGAAATCATCAAAGCCCAGAAGCGGATACGCCCGTTCCCGTTCATAAAATGTTTTCTGGTATGTATGGATTCCAAGGGCATCATAGCCCAGCCCTTTGAAAAAGCGGGCATAGGAAAATATATCGCTGAATACATACTGCTGGTAAGGGACATTACCCGGCGGCAGCATATTCGTTGTCATACCCGTCAGTATCTCAAATTCCGGACGGACTGTCCCGCCGCCGAATGTGCAGGAAACCATAGACCCGCTGGGGTGGTTTTCCGCAATCCTATGATAATTTTCCAGCGGGTCTTTGGAAAACTCCACATTCTGTAATACCGAGGGATCCCAGAAGGATTCGGAAAGCACAACGATAACGTCCGGATTTTGGAAATCCCCTGCATCCATGTTTTCCGGAATATACTTCTCGAACATATGCTCAACATAAGCCTTGCTGTAATGCTGTGGCTCCGTCATGTTTAGTGCGCCGAAGTTCAGTGCAAAGGCAGTCAGGAATCCATGCTTTGTGTAGTTGGTATCCTGGTCCATTGCCTCGTCCAGAGAAATCCCGAAAACAGCTTCATATGTCGCTTCACGTATGGAAGGGTTTCCCACAAAAAAATACAGGAATATCAGCAGTACAGGCGTACCGGCAATACGGTAGCGCTGCTTTCCGGGCAGGACAGGACGTGCCAGAAACAAAAACAGCAGATAAAACACTGTGCCGCCGACCACCTCCCAAACCGCGTCCGGTACAACGAGGGAGGTCAGAAACTGCGTAAAGCTGTCCGCATTTTTTGCCAGCAGCAAATCCCAAGGGAGGAAATGCTCCCGCAGTATATTGGATTTGAAATAATCAACCAAGGGCATTACCGTAAAAATAACGGCGGAAACCAACGCCGCTGTAAACACTCTGCGGAACAGACAGGCAAACGCCAAAAAAACAAGCACGACCAGAAACAGGCCGAACACAAACGAACCCGTCTGCT
>OFHM01000484.1_pt1 | contig 33859 bp, 28 predicted proteins | sample 1521311 | NCBI WGS metagenome assembly OFHM01 (sample SAMEA3504083, study PRJEB24116) | mouse gut metagenome | biome: mouse gut; feature: mouse-associated habitat; material: faeces | place: Denmark | collected 2011 | reverse complement strand
GTAGTAACCCACTTTTTTCAAAGGTTTGACACCCTTTCCAGTTCCTTTTCCGCATCCTCAAATCCTAGATGGGTATAGGTATTCAGCGTCACCCTGATATCCGAATGACCCATGATATACTGCGTCCGGCGAAAGAACCGGGGATGATGTTCAAACTGGGACTTATCAAGAATTAGGCTCTCCGTTTCAATCATTTCGAAATGTTCCTCCGGCTACTGATTTCTCGTTCTGCCTAATCACCAGGTGACAGGGCGCTTTTCATTCATGCAGTTCGATTCCACAATATACCTCTTCTTTAAGTCTCGTAAAAGCGGTTTCTTTTATATATAGTTTTTCTAAGTCACAGTCATTTATTTTCTCAAATATTGTATAAAATCCTCTTTTGAAAAATCCGACAGTTCCCCATACACATCCGGTAAAAGCCTGACTCAATTTACCACTGACTTTATTATATAACTTCGGTTTACTAAACGGAAGAGATTTCCTGAAAAATAATTTTATCCGGTTTTCGCTTGTGTTTGGCGGCATTGGGTTTCTTATAGGCCTTTGTGACACTGAATCCACGGAACAGGTGCTGTTTTGTCTTCACTATGGTATCCTGCCCTTCTATAAGAGTTCAATGTGCTTTCTTAGAACCTGCTGGCAGCATCATTTTACAGCAGTTTTCTTTTAGGGCAGTCTCTCTTGCAACATCCAGTCATTGCGTTGCAAGCCCTCTCTTTCAGAGTTTTTCGTTATCATATTTTCGATAACATCATATAGTTGTTTTCCGTGTCAGAAAAACGCATTTTTGCCGCCAATCCCCAACAAAATACGGCTCTCCCGCAATGCACGCGTAGAATCATAATCATATTCCACCGTATATATATTCACATTGGGATACAGTCCATGCAGCTTCTTCATAATACCCCGCTCGCACACATGGCTGACAAGGCAGCCAAAAGGGTGTACGATTAAAATATTCTCATACCCCTTTTCCGCCAGGTCTGCCACTTCTGCAGCTACCAGCCAGCCATCTCCTGTGCGGCATCCCTTATGAATCACCGGTTCTGCCAGTTCTCTCATTTTTTCAAAATCCCCATCCGGAACAAACCGATTCCCTTCTGAAATACTCCGATTGATATCATGCTGAATGCGGAGCAGATAACGGATAACTGCATCATATCCCTTCTGCATCATCCGCCCTCCGCCGCAAAATTTCTGCTCTTCCCGTTCACTATCCACCAAATAAATGGCATAATTAACGAATCCACCCATGCGGTACGCGCAATCCTGTTTTTGCAAAAACCGCTCTAAATGCTCATTCCCGATGGGGGAAAACTTTATATAAATCTCCCCGGCAATCCCCACCCGCCGCATTTTTTTCTCCTCCACCGGAATCCCGGCAAAATCATGGACAATCTGCCGGTACTGCTCCCTTCTTTTCTTTAGGGAGATATTTTTTCCAGCCCTTATATCTTCACACAATTTTCCGTTCCAGCGTTCCCAGCACTTCTGCGTATCCCCCATCCTACATTCATATGGCCTCACTTGCTGATAAAGCGTCATAAGCAAATCGCCGAAACAGACTGCCGCGATAGTTCGAAACAGCAGCTTAGGGGTTATAGTAAACCCTGCATGTTTCTCTTTCCCAAAAGCATTGAGGGAGATTACCGGAATCTGACCATATCCGGCTTTTTTCAGACTTTGTATGATAGTATTATAGTAATTGCCGGCACGGCATGCACCGCCGGCCTGGGGCTCCATAAAGGCAATCCGATCCGGTTGAAATCTGCCGGACTGGATCACTGCCAGCATCTGACCGAGAATCAGTACGGCAGGCAGGCAATAGTCGCCGCTAATATACGGCAGCGAATATGCCGGCAGATTATTTTCTTCCGGAAGTATCTCTAAATGATATCCGCAGGAGGCAAAGGCTGCCTGCAAAAGACTATTATGATAATGTAACATATTGGGCAGAAGTATCGTATGTGAATCTTTCATCGCCTTTGTAAATTCCGATAAAGCCGCTCTCTTCACAGAATACCCCCTCCCTAATTCTCCATTAAATTCATTTAATCTATTTTCATTGCAAAAAACGGCGCAAGGTGCTCATAAGCAGCTCTATATCAAGGGGTTTTGCAATATGGGCATTCATGCCTGCTTCTAAAGCGTCTTTCACATCCTCAGCAAAAGCATTTGCAGTCATTGCAATAATCGGTATTGTTCCGGCGTCCTCACGATTCAGCTTCCGGATGGCTCTGGTAGCTTCATATCCGTTCATCCGGGGCATCTGAACATCCATCAGAACAGCGTTAAATGTTCCCGGCGGTGCATTTATGAAGCGTTCCAGTGTGATCTGACCGTCCTCGGCAATTTCGCAGGCAGCGCCTTCCAGTTCCAGAAGCTGTGCAAGGATTTCCGCGTTGATTTCATTATCTTCTGCCACAAGGAAATGACAGCCTTCCAGGCTGTACTGTTCCAGGGGGGCTGTATCTGCTTCACGATGTTCCAGTTCTGTGCGGACCTCCAGAATTTTTTCTTTCAGTGCAGATACAAAAAAGGGTTTGGCGAGGAATCCGTCAATTCCTGCCTGGGCAGCTTCTTCTTTCAGATCATCCCAGTCGTATGCGGTAAGAAACAGAATGGGGATATGTTTATCCACAGAGGCACGGATTCTTCTGGCAGTTTCCACTCCATCCATACCAGGCATTTTCCAGTCCAGTAAAATGACATGGTAAGGTTCGTCTTTCTGACTTGCCTCACAGGCCAGTCTGGTTCCGTCTTCTCCATTCAGGGCAGAGTCTACCAGCACACCGCTGTCTTCCATTAACATCTGTACATTTGCACAGATATCTTCCTCATCATCCACCACCAGAATTCTGGAAATATTATGAGTTTTCCAGAATTTTTCGTCTGTACGTTCTTCCGGGATACGCAGTTCCAGTTCTACGGTAAAAAGACTTCCCCGGTTTATCTCACTGGTTACATGGATGGTTCCGCCCATCAGTTCCACAATATTTTTGGTAATGGCCATGCCGAGTCCGGTTCCCTGCACCTTGTTAGTGGTACTGTTTTCCGCTCTGGTGAAGGCGTCAAAAACAGTTTCCAGATACTCCGGCGTCATACCGTATCCATTGTCCTCTACTTCAATACGGATATGCTCATACTGGCTGGAACGCTGCTCCAGTCCCATAATTCGAAAACAGATGGTTCCGCCCTCCTGGGTATATTTTACTGCGTTTGAGAGCAGATTAATCAGAATCTGGTTGATTCTTGTTTCATCTCCTGCAAGACATTCATTTTTAATCCCGGTCACCGTTACCTCAAAGGTCTGTTTTTTTGCTTTGGCTGCCGGACGGATAATGGCGTCTACAGAAGATACTATGCTGCTCAGAGTGAATTCGCCAATATTCAGAACCACTTTTCCGCTTTCAATTTTGGAAACATCCAGCACATCATTGATGAGACTGAGCAGATGCTGGCCAGAGGCAGTGATTTTTCTGGTATATTCCCGGATCTTTTTGGGATTATCCGCATCTTTTGCCAGCAAAGTGGTAAATCCCAGAATGGCGTTCATGGGTGTTCGAATATCATGAGACATATTGGAGAGAAACATGGTTTTGGATTTGCTGGCCACCTGTGCCGCCTGCAGGGCTTCTGCCAGCTGCCGGTTGTGCAGTTCCCGCTCCTTTTCCTGTTCTCTCCGGGCTTTTTTCTGATTCCTTTCGGCGAAAAAATATATTGCACAGCAGAACAGAAAGGCAACCAGCATAACTGCCACTACCGTAAGAATATTCTGATTTACTGCGCTGCCTTCCCGCTGTATGGCCTCTATTGGTACATATCCAATCAGGTAAATGGTTCCGTCATTTACCGACCACATGTAGATCAGAGATTTTTTGTCCTGAACATCATGATAGAACATGACATCTTTACCGGTTTTTATACTATTTGTGATTTCATTTCGTACATCGTCTTCCATAATCTGGTTGGCGCGGTAAAAGTCTTCCAGATTCACATGGCCGGCTTCCCGTTCTCCCATTCCTTTGGGCTTCAGCACAAGTCGCTCATTTTTGGCGTCCATAATATAGAGAGAAGCCATACTGTTATAAAATCTGTTGGGCAGCGCTGTGTCCAGAGATTCGTAAATATATTCAATGTAGAGTGTTGCTGCTGTCTGTCTGTTCTTTATTATGGGGCATTTCAGGGTATAAGACCATGCTCCCATATGGTTTATATAAGAAGCGGAAATGGGCAGGCCTTCTACTTTTTTTCCGGAAGAGAAGTCCAGTTCTTCCGGATAAAAAGGTTCTCCTGTATTTGAAATTCCTTCGGATTCACCAACGGGTACCAGAGACAGCTTTACCATGGTCTTGTTCCGATTGTAAGTACGGATAAATTCTTCCGGATTTTCCATCATCTCGATTTCTCTGGCAATCAGTTTCTGGAATTCTGCTTCTTTGTTAAAAATTGCCTCAATTGTCCCCTGAATTAAATCCAGATTTTCACTGAGGTTGTCAATAGCTGCTTCGGACATTTCCTGGGCGGTTCTTCTGGCAACAGAAAATACAAATAATCCAAGAATACAGAAAACGGTTGCAAAGGATACAATCAGGGCAAACTCTTTGCCGGACCTGTCTTTTTTTACTTTCTTTTTCATTTTATAAATCACCTTTTATATAACTGCGTTTGTAATCCTATTGTACCTTGAAAGACCTGGCAAAGTCAAGAAAAGGCTGGCTGCCCCTGGTGAAAAATCATGGGCAGCCAGCCTCCTGCGGTATGGGAAATAAGTAGCAGATTTATTTCCTTCCACAGCATTGCTTATATTTTTTTCCGCTTCCGCAGGGACAGGGATCGTTGGGATATACCTTTGCGGAGTCACGTTTTCTGGGACCTTTCTGCATGGATTCATCTCGATTGGTTCCCGTTACTTTTGCCACCTGTTCCCGTTCTACTTTCTGTTCAATTCTCACATGGAACAGCAGGCGCACCGTGTCTTCCTGGATATTTGCAATCATTCCGTCGAACATGTCGTAACCGCTCATCTTGTATTCCACCAGCGGATCACGCTGACCATATGCCTGCAGGCCGATACCCTGGCGGAGCTGGTCCATATCGTCGATGTGGTCCATCCATTTGCGGTCGATGACTTTCAGAAGCACCACCCGCTCCAGTTCACGGACAGCTTCCGGCTCCGGAAATTCTGCTTCTTTCATTTCATATGCTTTTACTGCCTGTTCTTTCAGACTGTGCTTCAGTTCATTGGCCTGAATATTTTTAACATCTTCCGGAGTTACCGGTTTCAGAGGAATAATGGGAATCAGAAGCTGATTCAGTTCGTTCAGGTCCCATTCCTCACTTCCCTGATCTGCGGAAATACAGGTGTCTACCGTATTCTCCACCCGGTCAGTGATCATTTTGTAGATTACATCCCGCATGCTTTCCCCGTCCAGTACCCGGCGGCGTTCTGCGTAGATGATTTCCCGCTGTTCGTTCATAACCTGATCGTATTCCAGCAGATTTTTACGGATTCCAAAGTTGTTGCTCTCGATTTTCATCTGGGCTTTTTCAATGGCGTTTGTCAGCATTTTGTGCTGAATCTGTTCATTTTCCGGTACGCCCAGTGCATTGAACATACCCATCAGCTTTTCGGAGCCAAAAAGCCGCATCAGATCGTCTTCCAGAGAAATGAAGAACTGGGATTCACCCGGATCTCCCTGCCGGCCGGAACGTCCCCGGAGCTGATTGTCAATACGTCTGGATTCGTGCCGTTCCGTACCGATGATTTTCAGCCCTCCGGCAGCTTTGGCGTCTTCGTCCAGTTTGATGTCCGTACCACGGCCGGCCATGTTGGTGGCAATGGTTACGGCTCCGTGCTGGCCGGCTTCTGCCACGATTTCAGCTTCCAGCTCGTGGAATTTGGCGTTCAGGACTTTATGCTGGATGCCCCGGCGTTTCAGCATACCGCTGATTAATTCAGAAGTCTCAATGGTGATGGTACCTACCAGTACCGGCTGCCCTTTGGCATGGGCCCTTTCTATTTCCTCTACTACTGCATGGAATTTTTCTTTTTTGGTCTTATATACTGCGTCCTGCAAATCTTCCCGGACAACCGGCATGTTTGTGGGAATTTCAATAACGTCCATACCGTAGATATCACGGAATTCCTTTTCCTCGGTCAGGGCAGTACCGGTCATTCCGGCTTTTTTTGTATATTTATTAAAGAAATTCTGGAAAGTGATGTTGGCCAGGGTTTTGCTTTCCCGTTTTACCTTTACATGCTCTTTCGCCTCAATGGCCTGATGGAGGCCGTCGGAATAACGCCGGCCAGGCATAATACGTCCGGTAAATTCATCTACAATCAGAACTTTTTCATCCTGCACCACGTAATCCTGATCCCGGAACATGAGATTGTGGGCCCGCAGAGCTAAAATCACATTGTGCTGGATTTCCAGATTTTCCGCATCTGCCAGGTTTTCAATCCGGAAAAACTGTTCTACCTTTTTCACACCTTCTGCTGTGAGATTTACAACTTTGTCTTTTTCGTTTACAATAAAGTCTCCCGTTTCTTCCTGTTCCACACCCATAATGGCGTCCATTTTGGAAAATTCGGGCATATCCTCGCCGCGGGTAAGCTGTCTTGCAAGAACATCACAGGCTTCGTAAAGACTGGTGGATTTTCCGCTCTGGCCGGAGATAATCAGGGGCGTCCGGGCTTCGTCAATCAGTACCGAGTCAACCTCGTCGATGATGGCATAACAGAGATCCCGCTGTACAAGCTGTTCTTTGTAAATAACCATATTGTCGCGCAGATAATCGAATCCAAGCTCATTGTTGGTCACATAGGTAATGTCGCAGCCATAGGCTTTTCGGCGCTCATCGTTATCCATGGAGTTCAGTACCACGCCTACGGTCAGTCCCAGAAATTCGTGTACCTTTCCCATCCATTCCGCATCACGGTGAGCCAGATAGTCGTTGACGGTAACAACATGAACTCCTTTTCCCTCCAGGGCATTCAAATAGGCAGGCAGAGTGGATACCAGTGTTTTTCCTTCACCGGTTTTCATTTCTGCAATACGTCCCTGATGGAGGATAATACCACCGATTAACTGTACCCGGTAATGTTCCATACCAAGGGTACGCCTTGCCGCTTCCCGTACCACTGCATATGCTTCCGGCATCAGCTGGTCCAGTGTCTCTCCCTCTTCCAGCCTCTTTTTAAATTCCTTTGTTTTGCCTTTCAGCTGTTCATCGGGCAACTCCATCATGGAAGGACGGTAAGATTCAATTTTTTCCACAATGGGATTGATTCTTTTTAATTCCCGTTCACTGTGGGTCCCGAAAACTTTATTCATAATACCCATAATATTTGCTCCTGTTTTCACTTCAGCGGCAAATACCGCCGATTCTATTCCGTTTATAAGGACAACTTCTTATATTGTACCACTTAATGATTTTATTCACAATACTTTATCCCATGAACGAATTATGAATTTTTTATGAAATTCCCTTTTCCTTTCGGAGGTTTTGTGTTATACTTTTCAGTAATATTTTCCGGTATACAGCGGTATCTGACGGATACCGGATGTGCTGTACCGTCGTGCGTTCCCCGGAAAGCCATATGGATTCCATGCGGGAAGAGGACGGAGGAATCTTTATGGAAAAGGAGATGGATAAAATGAGCTATATGTATAAGACCAGAGGAACCTGTTCCACTCAGATTGAAGTTGAGCTGGATGGAAATGTTGTGAAATATGTGAAGTTTACCGGGGGCTGCCATGGAAATCTGCAGGCAATTCCCAAACTGGTGGAGGGTATGACCATTGAACAGGTGGAGGAAAAAATAGGCGGTATTTCCTGTAACGGAAGACCCACTTCCTGCGGCGACCAGCTTGCCAAAGCCTGCCGGGCTGCCTATGAAGCAGCTCAGAAATAGATGCTTCATATCAGAACAGATGAATAACAGATGAGATACATTCCCGCGTTCCATTCTGCTTTCAGGCAGAGGGGAGGCGGGTTTTTGATGCCGGAAATTCTGAATCCGGTTTGCCTGCGGTTATTTTTGTATTAAGACGACCATTCCGGAATGAAACTTAAATTTTCAGAATATTCTACAACTTATTTCTATTATTTCATTTATAAGCAGCTTTAATATAAAATTTTAAAAATAATTGTTGACATTTTAAAATTTATTAGATATAATAAACTCACAAAACAAAAACAACACAGACAGCAAACAAAATTCAGAGAAGGAGGTACAGACCACCGAAAACAGAATGTAATATCTCATAATTCAGGAAAGAGAGGTACGGACCACCAGAATAAGAAAATGAAATCTTCTCAGTTTATAAGCAGAGGAGGTACAGGACAGACAGAATGGAAATCTTTCCGATAAGGAATTTTGGAAATGGAGAGACGGAAGTTGATTTTCCGGAACAGAATTATTTTCAGAAGCTGAAATCAGAAGTTGAGTTTTCGGAATGGGAAATTATAGTAAGGTTATTATCCGGACTGTTGATATTTAATTTGGATGATTCCAGACGGTTCAGACGTGAACCGGATATGAGCAGAAGCGATAACATCCGATCTTATATTTTCGGAATGGGGAAACAAAATAAGACAGAAGCGGATACGAAATGTTTTGTACTGGATTTAACTGAAGATTTACAGATTCAGAAGTCCGAAGCAGAAAGATTTTAAGAAAAAGAAGAAATCAGGAGGAATTTCAAGAGAAGCCCTGAGTTAGCAATCAAAGAAGAAACAGCGTATGATATTCCAGTGCGATTCGTTCATATATGGATACATACCATTTGACTCAGAGGTAGCAAAATTTCCAGGAAAGGAATCAGGATTTCAGAAAGAATGAGGTAGAGTCCCATGGACAACATAGCATAGAAGGCTGCACCAGATGAAGTTGATATCGGTGCAGCCTTTTAGTTGTTGTACAGGTTCACTTATGCAAAAGGAAAGAGCCGCTCAGGCGGAGAATCCTGCTTTGCAGGATTCTTTGTTCTGTCATTCTTAATAGGCTTTTCCCCAGTAAATCAGTTTATGTGCAGGCTTTCCGCAGCAAACGCATACGTCTGAGACAGCTTTCTGTTCTTCCAGAGGCATACAGCGGGAAGTGGCTGTTGTGTCTTCTTTTATTTTATTTTCGCATTCCACGTCACCGCACCACATGGCCCGTATAAATCCTGGTTTATGTTCCACAGCGTCTTTAAACTCATCGTAGGAGGTTACATCTGTAACATGAGACTGCTGGTGTTTTTTTGCCCGTTCAAACATATCTTTCTGAATGGTTTTCAGCAGTTCCGCTGCAGTTTCTGCCGCATTTTCCAGGGCACATTCGATTTTTTCTCTGGTGTCCCGGCGTACCAGCACACATTTTCCGGCTTCCATGTCTTTGGGACCAAGTTCAATACGGATGGGAATACCGCGCATTTCCTGTTCAGAGAATTTCCAGCCGGGGCTCTTGTCACTGTCGTCCATTTTTACGCGGAAGCCGGACTGTTTCAGCATGTCTTTTAATTCAGCAGCTTTGTCCAGAACTCCTTCTTTATGCTGCTGGATGGGAATTACCATAACCTGAACCGGTGCAATTTCCGGTGGAAGCACAAGGCCGGAGTCGTCGCCGTGTACCATGATAATTGCTCCGATCAGCCGGGTGGTCATTCCCCAGGAGGTCTGATGGACGTACTGGAGTTTGTTGTCTTTGTCTGTGTACTGAATATGAAAGGCCCTGGCAAATCCGTCTCCGAAGTTGTGGCTGGTGCCGGACTGGAGCGCTTTGCCATCGTGCATAAGCGCCTCGATGGTGTAGGTTGCTTCTGCGCCGGCAAATTTTTCTTTCTCTGTTTTGCGTCCGCGGATGACCGGCATTGCCAGCACTTCTTCACAGAAATCTGCATAGAGATGCAGCATTTGAAGGGTCCGTTCTTCGGCTTCTTCTGCAGTTGCGTGAGCGGTGTGTCCTTCCTGCCATAAAAATTCTCTGGAGCGCAGGAAGGGTCTGGTTTCTTTTTCCCAGCGGACAACAGAGCACCACTGGTTGTAGCATTTGGGCAGATCACGGTATGACTGGATATCATTTGCGTAGAAATCGCAGAATAAAGTTTCTGAGGTGGGTCTGACGCACATTCTTTCCTGCAATGGATTCAGGCCTCCATGGGTTACCCAGGCTACTTCCGGGGCAAACCCCTCCACATGATCCTTTTCTTTCTGCAGCAGGCTTTCCGGAATAAACATGGGCATATATACGTTTTCTACGCCTGTTTCCTTAAATCTTCGATCCAGTTCTTTCTGGATGTTTTCCCAGATGGCATAACCTGCCGGTTTGATTACCATGCACCCTTTTACACTGGAATATTCAATTAATTCTGCTTTTTTTACCACATCCGTATACCACTGTGCAAAATCCACATCCATGGACGTGATGGCTTCCACTAATTTTTTGTCCTTTGCCATGATTTATTCTCCTTTTCTTTATGGGATATAAACAGTTATTTTTTGACACAGGGAGACAGATTCGCTGTGCAGAAAGGATTTCAGGTACAAGAAAAGCCGGATATCCAATCCCGTCAGGGACCGGAAATCCGGCGGTACCACCCTTATTAACAGCAAATCTGCTGTTCTCTCAATTGCCTTAACGCGGCAGTACGTCGTATTTTCATACGCGGCTCAAAGGCGGGTTCCGGGCAATGGTATGGGAAATCTTTCACCGTTGATTTCTTCTCTGTACATCTTCCTGTCCGTACTGATCCTTTTCTTCGCCAGTTTTCTGTTTTTACTGGTAATGGTTATTCTAAGACAAATTGTGGGGATTGTCAAGTAATCAGGTATATTTCCTTTATCAAAATGTAGGAGAGGGGGCCGAGAGCAAATCCCCACAGGCCGTAAATTTCCAGTCCCACATACATGGTGATTACCACAGCCAGCGGATGCATTCCCAGCCTGTTTCCCAGAAGTTTTGGTTCCAGAATTTCCCGCATCAGAGTGCATATGGTGTAGATTACAGTATAAATGGCTGCCAGCATGTATTTCCCCTGCAGCAGCTCAATGATCGCCCAGGGTACAAAAATGGTTCCGGTTCCCAGAAAAGGCATGGCGTCGCAGATACCAATGCCGCAGCCGGCCAGCAGTGCATATTCATTGCCGGAAAAGTACAGTCCTGCCACACAGATTACAGTGATGATAATCATGATGATTATCTGGGACCTGATATAGGCGCCGCCTGCCTCGTAAGTTCTGCGGCAGACTTTCAGGGCCATATTTCCTACCGGGTGGTGTTCCAGTGTCTTACGCATGTTTTTGTAGTCCTTCAGAATCAGAATGGTGCTGATGATCACCACAAAGCAGACGCCCAGGAATACAAAGGTGTTTTTGGCATACAGAATAGTTCCGTTCATTACGGTGGGGAGCATGTTTGTCCTGGCGTGATTCATAAGCAGGGGTATCTGTTGTTCCACTCTGCTCTGAATCAGTTCTGCTTTGATGCCGGTGATGCTTTCAATCCGGCAGCAGCATTCTTCCCAGAACGTGCCGGCCTGCTGCCTGTAAACAGGAAGATGTTCCGTTACATTCTTTATCTGTTCTACCAGTGTTTTCAGGAAAAAAAAGACTGCAAGGCCCAGCAGCAACAGCAGGATTCCCACCAGCAGGGAGGCCCAGATACTTCTTTTCAGTTTTAGTTTATTCTCCAGTTTTTCTACCAGCGGATTCAGGAGCTTTGCCAGCAAAAATGCAGCAAAAAAGGGAATTACCAGCGGAAACAGCCAGCGGAGGCCGGCGTAAACTGCCAGAGTAATTCCCAGAACTTTTCCTATGCTCCGCATACTTTCTTTTGCTTCTGTTTTCATGAAATCAGTATGCGGTGTTTTCTGTCTTTTATGCGGGAAAAACAGGTCTGGTTGAATGTTCCATAACAGGCATTTGTCAGATCAGAGAGGCAAACAGTTTTCCCGTGGGCTGAACGGTGAATTCCACAGACTCTCCTGTGGTGGGATGATGAAAAGAGGTTCGGACAGAACACAGCCCTACCGGAAGATATCCAGGCGGACAGTTCTTATTGTATTTTTTATCGCCCAGAAGGGGATGACCGGCATGAGCCATCTGTACCCGAATCTGATGATGGCGCCCTGTGTCCAGACGAATACTTACCAGGCTGACAGGTCCGTCTGATAAGTCTGTCTCGGAAATTGTTTTTTTAACCTCATAAAAGAGCTTTGCTGATTTGGCTCCTTTTGTCCCTTTGGGGACAACCTGAGAAGTGTTGGTTTTGCCGTCCCGCAGAAGAAAGTCTTCCAGGATACCGGAGGGTTCCGGAAAAATGCCTTCTGCCAGGGCGAGGTATTCTTTTTCCACGGTTTTTTCCTGCACCTGCCGGCTCAATATGGCTGCTGTCTGCTGATCTTTTGCAAATACCATAATTCCTTCCACAGGCTGGTCCAGACGCCGGATAATGAAAACGTCTGAGGATTCTTTTTTATCTGCAAAGTAGTTCCGCAGCATGCTTACCATGTCCGGCTGTCCTGTTTTTGCAGTCTGCACAGGAATGCCCGGCATTTTATGACAGACAATGATTGCCTGATCTTCGTAAATTATTTTCAACATGGATTATACCTTAAACCGGTAACCTACGCCCCAGATCGTCTCGATGTACTGGGGTTTGGTGGTGCTGAACTCAATTTTTTCCCGGATTTTCTTAATGTGTACGGTGACGGTTGCAATATCTCCCACCGACTCCAGATCCCAGATCTGGCTGAACAGTTCTTCCTTGGAAAATACATGGTTGGGGTTCTGAGCAAGGAATGTCAGCAGGTCAAATTCTTTGGTGGTAAACTGTTTTTCTTCGTCATTGACCCATACGCGGCGCGCTGTCCTGTCAATTTTCAGGCCTCTGATTTCGATAACGTCATTTTCCTGGACGCTGCTGTTGATCAGACGTTCATAACGGGAGAGATGGGCCTTTACCCTGGCTACCAGCTCGCTGGGGGAAAAGGGCTTGGTAATATAGTCGTCTGCCCCCAGTCCCAGTCCCCGGATTTTATCTATATCATCTTTTTTGGCAGATACCATCAAAATAGGGGTGTTTTTATTTTCACGGATTCTTTTGCAGATTTCGAATCCGTCGACGCCAGGCAGCATCAGGTCCAGAATAAACATGTCAAATTCCTCGCTTAATGCCCGTGCAAGCCCCTGATTTCCATTGTTTTCAATTTCCACATGGAAGCCGCTCAGCTCCAGATAATCTTTTTCCAAATCGGCGATTGCCACTTCATCCTCAATAATCAATACTTTGCTCAACTTATTACCTCCTGGTATTTCCGGATTACAAAATACATAATAGTGCCGGTTTCTTCTTTACTGTTGGCCCAAATTTTCCCTCCATGGTCCTCAATAATTTTTTTCACAATGGACAGGCCGATGCCGCTTCCTCCAGTGGCTGAATTCCGGGAAGCGTCCGTCCGGTAGAACCGGTCGAAAATATAGGGCAGATCTTTGGCCGCAATCCCTTTTCCATTATCCTCAATTTCCACTTGGATAAAATCCCCCACGTCGCGGATGCGGATATTGATAAAACCCTGCTGCTTGTCCAAATATTTCACTGAATTCCCAATAATATTATTAATGACACGGCGGAGCTGTTCCGGGTCGGCAATAATCAGCACGTCCTTATCTGCATAGTTAATATAATTCAGCTTAATGTTCTTGGCTTCTAAGTCAAGCCCTACTTCTTCTACGCAGTCCTCAAAATAATCTGCCACATTAATCCGGTTGAAATTATAAGGTATCCGGTTGGTATCAATTTTGGAATACAGGGTCAGTTCATTAATTAGCATATCCATCTCATTTGCCTTATTGTAAATGGTGCGGATATACTTGTCATGCTTCTCCGGCGTGTCTGCCACACCGTCCATAATCCCCTCTACATAGCCTTTGATGGCAGTAATCGGGGTTTTCAGGTCATGGGAAATATTGCTGATTAATACTTTATTCTCCCTCTCCCCTTCTACCTTCTCCTCGGCTGACTCTTTCAGCCGGAACCGCATTTCCTCAAAATTCCGGCAAAGCTCCCCAATTTCATCTTTCCCTTCCGCATCAATGGTAAAATCCAGATTGCCCGCCTTAATATTCTGGGCGGCTATCTCTAATTTATGGATTGGGTTAATAATGCCCTGATAAATCCAGACTGTCAGCATCCCTGCGGTAAAAATCAGGATTAAGACAACAGAAATTACTATATCAAACAGGACTCCCTTTATTTCCGGCAAAATGCGTTCCATAGAGGTGACAATAAAAATGCTCCCATGGCCGCCGTCTGGAAAAAGGAAATCAATCTGCTTTACCAGCGCCTGCGTTTCCCCTTCTATATAAAAACTAGAACCTGCGCCTGTCAGTATGTCGCTGTCGTACTCCGGCAGGTTTTCGTCCAAAAGGCTCTCACGCTCATCCCTGCCTTCGTAAATCAAGTCTGTGCCCTTCCGCACAAGCAGGTAAGAATATTTCTCTGCAAGCTCACCGTTGACTTTTTCCAGATAAGAGTGGTCCTGCAGCTTTTCCGGCGTTTTCTTTGCCACTTTCTGCAATTTCTCGTAATCCGATTTGGTAAAATGGCTGAGTACCTTAAAAGAATTGACGAAATAATCATAGGCATTCCCATCAATATTATAAATCTGGCGTACCGCTTTCATCTGGTAGCGGCCAAATCCCCATAGGGTAGCTAGTGTTAGCAGGACTGGCACGAAAATGATGATACAGAATGAGATAATTAATCTGGTCCTTAACTTCATAAATTGCTGCAACCTCCGATTGTTACTATTATAACAGCTTTTATAGAAAATCCTATGGTAAATTTCTAAAAATTTATTAAATTTGTATAAATTGATAGGCTTATTTTGGAGGTGTTTTTTCTTTTTCTGTAAGGAATTCCTTTGCTTTCCCATATTTCCTGCGCCAAGCCGCCTTTTTTTCCTCTGTGACAGAGCAGCTTCCAGTTAAGCGGCTTTCGTCGGAATTATGTGCTAAATCGGCTAATTTTATGACGGCTGCAGCATGGTTTTTCTGGATTCTCCGAATATAATCAAAGTAATCTTCCTTGGGGTCGTGGGTCAGGAGGGACACCAAGTCTGTTACTTCCTTTGGAAACTCCTGCTGCAGCTGTTCCAGCGTAATGTCCGTGTCCTCCACTACATCGTGGAGCAGCGCGGCGCATGTGGCGGTTTCCCCTTCCATCTGCTCTGCCAGGTGGGCGGCGTGGAAAATATACGGGACGCCGCCGGCGTCTTTTTGCCCGTGGTGGGCTTGGTAGGCAATTTCCATGGCTTTTTTGGTTAAGGGTGTATAAATCAAAGCAGTTTCCCTCCTTTACGCTGGTGCACGGTTTGTTGCTGCTTTTATGATACCTTAGCAGAAAAATATTTGCAACAGTTTCTCGGATTTATGCGTGTTTGAAGCGAAAAAAGGGATTACTGTCCACACGCCTCTGTTCCGCGAGGTGTTCCCGCACATTTTGTGCGGAAATCCCGAGTTTCTCAGCGCGAAGCCGCATCTTTATGCGATTTCTGTGCATCGCGAAACGTGTTGTATGAACCGTAACAAAAAAGGAATCCAAAAGCCACATGAAACGCCATAGCCATAAGGATTCCTTTTTTATTTTAAGGGCGGTTAAATACCGCAATACTTTACGCAAGATATTTTCATCTGAAAAACAAAAGTTTGAACTGCAGCGTTGTTTCACCGATTGATGGCATCATCAAATGTTCCAGAAAACTTCCGTTCCAGGATTCTCCTTAAAGATTCCTCCAGGCGTTCCTGGGTAATAACACCGCTTTTCACGGCATCCAAAATCCCCTGATATGCGCTTGGGAAATCCTCCGGCATCAGGATCATGTCATTTCCAGCCTGGATTGCCGCCACTGCTGCCTGGGATGAGGTGTATTGGCTGGTGACTGCCTTCATATTCAGGGCGTCAGTCAGCACTATGCCTTCATATCCCAGTTCCCCGCGCAGCAAATCCCCAATGGCATATGGGGACAGGGACGCGGGCGTGCCGTCGCCAGTTATCTGGGGCAGCGATATATGGCCTGCCATCACAAATTCCACGCCCCACGCGATGCTGTCCTGAAAGGGGATAAGATCGCTGCTCTTTAGTTCTTCCCAGCTTTTGTCAGTGTAAGCATACCCTTCGTGGGTATCCCCTACTGTCGCCCCGTGCCCGGGGAAATGCTTAATGCAGCCGAATACCTGATGGTTTTGCAGGCCTTCCAGGTTGTTCCTTACCATTTCGGAAACTAATTGAGGGCTGCTGCCATAGGAGCGGCGTTTTACCACGGTATTGCTGGGATTTGTAAGCACATCTGCCACAGGGGCAAAGTCCAGGTTAAATCCCATTGCGCTTAAATATTCCCCCAGGGCATCCCCTAGCTGATAGGCTTGGTTTACGTCCTGCGTAGCCCCAAGTTCCGCAATGTCAGGGAAGGTTTCCACTTGGATCCCGGGAGCGGAAGCAAGGCGCGTAACCTGCCCGCCCTCCTCGTCCACAGACAAAAACAGGGGCAGGCCAATGCGGGCCTGGCTGTATTCCTGCTGCCTGCCCAGCATTTCCGTTACCTGCTGCTGGGACTGGATATTGCCCCCGAAGAAAATCAGGCCCCCTACCGGGTACTGGCTGATTGCATTTTTGGTGGCTTCCCCTGCCTGTGTCACAGAGGAGCAGCCTGTCAGAGCTTCCGGGGTTATGATAAATAGCTGGGAAACCTTTTCTTCTAATGTCATAGAATTAATTTTGTCCTGAATCTTTTTCTGCAAAAGCACTTCACTATTCCCCTGATCTGAGGCAGCTTGCTGTGAACCTGAGCCCTCCGGGCTGTATGAACCGTCTTTTTCCGGCTGCGCTGCTCCCTGGACCGCATCTTCTGGATTAAGGCTATCTGAGCCTGCATGTTCCGGCTGCCCTGCCCCCTGGATTACATCTTCTGAATTAAGGCTTCCTGAATCTTCCTGTTCCGGCTGTGCTATCCCTTGATCTGGAGCCGCAGAGCCTGCTTCCCCAAAATCCAGGGGTTGGGGAATATGCTGTGCACTTTGGCTGACGGCTTCTTCCTTCTGCCCCTGTGTTTGTTGGGAGAATTTCCCTGATAAAAACGCCGTCCCTAGAAGCACAAGAAAAACAGCAAGAAGGGCGCAGTTACACAGAACCAAATATTTTATTTTCCGTCTTTTTTTCCATTTTCCCAATGTCCTATTAATTCCTTTCCCCATTGTCCTGGCAGGCATCAGACCCTCCCTTATTCATCAAACCTACAAATATACCCTGTTTTTCCGGGATAATATTGGGTAATGTCCAAGGGCACGTCATTAAGCACCCAGCTTCCCTTATAGTATATCAGGTTCATGTAAAGTTCCATGTCGCCTTCTGACGTGAAGCTGGGCTCATTTTCCATCCAATGGGCCGCTGCCCAAGAATCCCCTTCCGGGTTTAACAGTTCCCCTTCCAGGCGGTTGGCAGCATCTGCCCAGTAATATTCCCGGCTGTCTGTGTTGCGCCTTCCCCCTAAATAGAAATGGACATTCTGCATATCCTGCTCCTCTATCATAGCCGTTACCTTCTGGAATTCTTCTTCGGAATTAATTTGGGCAAGCGCCCCTCCGCGGCTGATGCAGTCAGAAAATGCTTCTTCCCACGTGACGTCTGCCTGAATAAGCTGGTAGCGTACCTTGGATTCTATTTCCTCTTTGGCTTTTTGCAGTACCTCTGTTTTTACGGGCTGCAGGGAAAAATTGCCGTCAAAATCTGCAGACAGTTTCCCTTTGATTTCCACGGTATCTCCAAGATACTCCTCCATGCTGCCTGCGTCAAGGGTAAGATTTTTTACCTTTTTCTTTTGGATAATATCATCCTCGGCATTATAGGCGCAAACGGAAGATGGTTCCTGCAGCTTTAGGATGTATTTGCTGTTTTTCTGGGCAACTGTGCCCATTACCTGCACATAGGCGTTGTCTACGCCGTTAATATCAGAATCTGCGTAGGAAGCATCTTCCGGGCTGCTGGATTCTTTCCCGGAAGAATTTTCCTGGCTTTCAGTTTCTTCCCCAGAGGCAGGTTTTTCTCCTTCCAAGCTGTTTTGCCCGGAAACTTCTGCTTCCCCGCCTGCATCTTCTTTCCCGGAATCTTGTGGGGAGCCATTCTCTGAACCTGCTTTTGGGGAACTTTGGGATTCCTGCTGCACTGTTTCCTGTGAGGACGGATCCTTTTTGCCAAATGGCAGTTCATCCCGGAACAGGAAAACCAAAGCTGCTATTAGCAAGATTATGGCTATGGGAATTGCCAGGAACAACGGGTTTATTTTCTTTTTTTCCAGCCCCTGGCCGGGAGGCATCTGGGGAATTAGCTTTGAGCCGCATATTTCACAGAACATATTGCCATCTGCATATTGGCTGCCACATTTTGGGCATAATTTCATCTTTCATTCTTTCCTTTCTAAAGCATATATCAGGCAACGCCATGGACAGGGCGGAGCCCTTTAGAGGAATTCATCTATCAGCTCCAGCATGGATGCATCTCCCATGCTTTTTATCCCCGCCCTGATTAAATCAGGCAAATATAACGTCCAAATTTTTGAAAACACTAACAGTGCAGCAAATACAAACAGCAGGTTTACGACGCTTACCGCCAGCACAAACATATCCCGTTTTTCCTTATGGACAAAATTAGACATCGTCACTGCCATTGCCGTAAAACCCCAGATATTAATCAAGAGGAATAAGGCAATCCCTGCCGGGGCCGTCAGTTCAAATACTACCAAGGACAACAGGATGGCCGGGCACAGCACTGCACTGCGGATGGCCGCTGCAGATAGCATCTGCTGGAAAGAAACCGGTATTTTCAACGCCATGTGCCCTAACAGCAGCATAAGCGCCAATATGCAGGACAGAACCATGGAAAATGCCACTGTCACAAGGAAAATCCGGAAATATGGCATACCCATGGCTCCTGCCACAACATTTCCCAGGCCGGAAGATATCTCATTTGCCAGACCGGAAGCCGCCTGAATATACCCGGATACCTTCCCTGCCGCTGCCATAGCAAAAAGCGCGCTGCAAAGCCCCTGGGCTGCCAGCAGCAAAAGGGCTGTCTTAATGTTGGCTTCCAAAATAAGGTTTGTGCCAGCTTCTACCGGGCGTTTGATTAAATACAGCAGTTTCCCAAAGAAATTTTGGGCAAACGCCGATGCCTGTTCCTTGTATTGCTGGCCGTTAAATGGCTGGCTTCCCTGCTGCCCCTGAAATTGCTGCCCCTGGAACGGCTGGCTTCCCTGCTGCTGACCCTGGAACGGCTGGCTTCCCTGCTGCTGACCCTGGAATGGCTGGCTTCCCTGTTGGGATCCATTGCTGTTCTGGTTTGGCGGCGTCTGCGCCTGTCCCCCTGCCTGAAGCTGACAGGAGCAAATCCCTCCTTCTGGGACAGGCCGCCCACATTTCGTACAAAATTTACTCATATTCTTTTCTCCTTCCTCTTTTGCCTTTACCAATATAAGTTTTCACACCCTAAGTTCGTCTGGACCCATTCCCCGTTTTCCTTTGCAAAATAAAACTCCAGCTCGCTGCTCCCATCGTCCTGCTCATCTGACCACTCTCCAAACCAGCCTTTATACTTATACTCCCTGATATAAGAAAACGTAAGGCCTACTGTTTTGCCGGAGCCTTGGGATACGCCTGTGATGTCCTGAAATGCAATCCTTGTGGTAATGTCGTTTCCTTCGTTGAGTTCCGCCATCAGGGAATCATAGGATTCTTTGATCTCTTTCCTGCGTTCCCCATCTGCGGAAAATAAGCCTTCTATGGTTTTAAAATTCTTCCCTGCCAAAGCTGCGCCGTAAATCTTGCGCATATTTTCCCCTGCTTTTTGGATCAGGCTGTCACGGATTTCCTCTTTTAACTCCATGCTCTCTTTCCAATAAGAAGAATTGCCATAGTTAATGCTAAACCGTTCTGTTACGTCCTCCATGTCTTCCATGGTAATTTTTATTTCATGGGAGCCATAAAAAATCTGGGGGATGGAATAACTGTCTATGGAACTGTCTTCCTGGTATCCTTCTTCCCCTTCTTTTACTTTATAGTTTTCCCCTAAGGCAATCCCATCCAACGTGGCGCTGGCACCTGCCGGAACATACACATAATAATCCTTGCAGATATGGTTAGACGTCCATACCTTCCAGCCTTCCGGGGTCTGGTTCAATATGATTGGGTAAGAACTGTTTTCAGTGTCCCCTTTCACCCGGTAATCAATCTGCACTGCTTTTTCCAAAGAGGTTGAGCCGCTTTCCTGCCCCATGTATTCGTCAATCCCCCACTCCTCTGCCCAGTCATACAGGTTTTGGGAAATTTCATCCATGGCTTGGCTATTGTAGCTGGCATTGAACTGGTAATTCGTCACAATGCCAAGGCTGTCCTGCTTATGCAATTCCGCAAACATTTTGGCATTGATAAATTCTGAATCCTCTGCGTCCAGTTGGGCATAGCCTTCCTCCCAGTCGCCGTTGGCAATATGTACAAAAAATGTTTCCGCTGCCTGCTCTGGGGTTTTGCTGTTTTTTAGGACCACAGTATTTCCATAAACAGACAGCGCAAGTAATGCGGCTTCTGCTATTAAGACTGGCACCCATTTGGGGACGGGCTTTTTTACTGCTGGCTGGGGCTGGCTGGGCATGCTCCCATATGGGCCGGATACAGAGCCGCCCTGCCCGTAGCCATGGCTGGAAACCATGCTGCCCTGCCCTAAATTTTGGCTGGGAGCTGTGTTATCCTGCCCAGCGCTTTGGCTGGGGACTGCGTTTCCGTACTGGCTGTTTTGGGCTTGGGGATTTACTCCCAACGGAATATTTTGCTGCCCTGCACCCCCTGCCGCAGTCCCTAAATCTGTGCCGCAGCTTTCGCAGAACCGGGCGTCTTCTACATTTACTGCCCCGCATTTGGGGCAGATAATCCCATTTGTATTGTTATTTGTTCCTTCCAAAAGCATTTCCTCCCTTAACCATGGTTTTGTTTACTGGATTTCCTGATCTGCGGAACCAGTACAAGAATTGTGCCAGCCATCACCATATACCCTCCAATGCCTGTATGCATCATAGCGGCATATTCTGTTTCTGCAATGTACGCCCATGCGGAAAACAATCCGCCGAGCCCCGTAATTGCTCCCACTATGCCAACCGCCGTCCCTGGCGTTACCTTATTGCAAAAAAACAGCGCTGCCGCCGCTATGGTGCAAATTCCCATCACTGGCACCAATGACGGCCGATCCATAACCTCCGTGAAATATTGCTGTAACGTCGCCTTTTCATACTCCCCTAAACCAGATGTATAAACCAGTGTCATGAAGATAGAAAGAAACAGTATCACGCACCCTGTAATCCCTATGGCGTGGCCTTTGTCCAACTGATGGGTTATAACCCAGTTTTGCAGCCAGGGCTCTGCCTGCTGGACTGGATTGGGCTGGTAAGGCTGGCCTTGGGCATTGCCTTGCTGGCTGGGATAACCCTGTTGGGGCTGATATGGCTGGGGATTGCCCTGCTGGGGCTGGTAGGACTGGCCTTGGAGATAAATATTCTGGTCTTTCGGCGGAAAGGACTGCCCTTGGGGACTGTCTTGCTGTGTGCTATTTTCTAGCTTGCCCCTGCTGGTAGCCTGTCCGCATTGGGGGCATATCGTTTCCCCATCGTTTAATTTCATTCCGCATTTCCTACAAAACATTTTTTACTCCTCTTCTATGTATGGGGACAGGAACTCTACATTTGCCCGCTCTGTATCTGTCATTTTCTTGATAACGTCATTCATGTCGGTGTTCCTTGTGGGGATATCCTGATACCATTCCTTCTGGTTGAAATATGCCTGGATTTCCTCGTTGCCGAACTGGTAGCCGTATTTGGCGTATAGTTCGTTTACCACCATCCGGATAATGCCTTTGCCCTGGGGCAAATCTGCATAAGTTCCCTGCTGCAGTTCCTGGACGTCTTCTTCTGTCATCAGGCGGTCGGAACTGTATGCGCACAGATAACTGTTTTCTGCATCGTCTTCCTCATCTTCACCGGAATCTTCATCGTCTTTCTCATCAGAATCTGCTTCCTGCTCCCCATTTGCAGAAGCTGAACCAGACAGGGAAGATGTGCCTGCTGTTAACTGGAATGATTTGATGGATTTTGCCATGGGCTCTGGTTCCCCGTCCTCCTCTTCGGTTCTTTCTGCCTGGGAGATGTTTTCTTTTTTCGCGGCTTCTGCTGCTTCTGCGGCCTTCTGCATTTTTTCCTCGGACAATTTGGGCGGTTTTGTGCTGACTGCCAGGTATGCCAGCACGCCTGCGGAAATTGCCAGGATGACGCCCAGGGCGATGGTAAGCAGTTTTCCTTGGTTGTTGTTTTTCATGTGTTTTTTATCCTTTCAGGTATTTCTTGCGGTTTGCTTTCGTATTTGATACGAAACCACCACTGCTATTTCCGCATTTTTTAGTAAATGACTTATATTTCTTGCTCGTCACTTCCTTGCCATTAAGCATATAGGAAAAATAATCCGAATTCTGCCCGCCTGAAATATCTACCTCATTTGCCTTTGCATACTGTTTTAATTTTCCTTTGCTCAATGTATATACCGTTTCTTCCGTCCCATCCATTCCACCATTCCAGACAACATGAAGATGCTTTTTCCTGCATTTATATACTTCATACCCTCCAGAAGCTTGGCAATTTATGCTGACAGCAGCCGTTTCCCCCTTCCTTCCAAAAGTGTCCTTGGCCTGTGCCACTTTTCCAGATTTATAAGTATAAACGTAAATATTATCTGATTTATAGGCAACTGGATGGGTAACAACCAACTCCGGCACACCATTTTTGTCTAAATCTACAATCATGAAACGGTCTGCCTTTTTATAGTTTTCTGTGTTCTTCGTGCTGAAATCAAATTCTTTTGCTGTAAATTTGGAATTATTTTTGGAAAGCCACGTATTGTAGGCTTTGCAGGCTTTTTTCCACTTTGCGGATGCTGCCTGTGATGTTATCGGGAAAGCTGCCGCTGTAAAAAGGAAACCTATCATGAAGAATAGCGCTGTTTTTTGCCATAAATGCTTGGAATTTTTATTCTCTTTGTTTAATAGATGTTTCATAAGATACTTTCCTATCCTTTCACTGTTATGATTATCAATAGTATTTAGAACCTTTTTGTTTTTTCCTTCCCGTTTACATCATAATATGTAATAGAATTCTTCCTGATTTTTTTAACGCCTGTTATTCTTAAATCCTTTACTAACGTTTTCTTATTGCTGCCATTCAGTCTGCACTTTTTTACTGCAATATCAAAATACCTCCTTCCATTTATTCCGCTCGTGCCCTCACTTGATTTAGATTCTACATAGTATACTGAATTGGAAATAATATCATTGTTTAACATCTTTTTACTTATTGTTTTTAACTTTCCAGTTTTCGCATTATAGACGCGAAATGTAATTGGCCAATACTCCCCCTCCGATGGAATTAGATAAAAATATTGCCCAAATTGTTTTATCCCTCCAGCATCTTTACCTGCTATCTTTCTCCTTTTCCCACTTTTAATGCTGTAACTGCAAAATTTCTCTCTATATAATTCGCCTTGTCCATAGTATATTTTTCCGCTATAATAACCATGAAAACAGATAGGTTCAACATCTTTCACAGAAAACAGTTTTTTACCTTTCTTCCCAATAGATGGTATACTATAAACTGTTGAAGTAACATAAAAAGGGCTATTATTGATAAACGAATAGTCATAGTATACTGTTGAACCATTTGTTAAGATAGTGTTTCCCAACCCCAGCCCAGAAGCTAATAATGTCCGTTTTCCATTTTTTATCGCATAAAGATAATTCCCTGTAGATTCAAATGTAGTTTTTCCTACTGTTCTTTCTTTCACTGTCTGATAATTGGGATTCGTTCCAATTACTTTATACTCCGTTGACGCTTGCACTGGAATACTATTACCTACAAATGCCGTAAATAATAACAACATACATGCCGTAAATAATAATTTTTTTTTCATAAATTTTTCTCCTTGTTTCTTTAGTTCTCCCTGAAAAATACTATTCCATTAACAGAAGGCTTTAATATGTTTTGCATCTAAACATATAGGTTTTAACATGCCAACACTATTCCATGCGCTGGCATGTTATCCCTACATAGCTTATAGAGTTTCAAAAATTCTTAAAACACTTTCACGGCTCTCCCTCTTATACTGCTTTCCAAGAAGAGCTCCCCGACAGCCTGCTCTTTTTCCCAGTCTTTACTTTCTTAACCTGGCTCCAAGCCCCATAGTACCGTTTTCCGCCGTAATCAATATACATCCTTGCCCTGAAATAATACGTTTTGCTCTTTTTGAGGGCTGCCGTTGTTGCTTTTGTTTCGGTTGCCCCGGCATAATAGGAGGATTTCCTTCCTTTGAATTTTTTGTCCCTGCTTAACTGGAACTGGATGCCGGACACATTTTTCTGGGCTTTGACTTTTACATAGACATTCCTGTCCCTTGTTTTCTTACATGCTGTGATCTGGGTCTTTGCGGGCTTTACCACAACCTGGCAGGTGGCTTCAACCTGGCTCCCATCCATGGCAGCGGCTTTGATATTGGCAGCCCCAACCCCTTTAGCAGTTACTTTTCCATGGGAATCTACTTTTGCCACAGAGGTATTGTCGGACGTCCATTTTATGTTCTTATTATTTGCGCTCGCCGGGGTAATGGACTGGAGAAGGCTGTAGGATTTCCCTTTTTCCAGTGTCAGGGCTGATTTTTTTAGCTGGATAACCTTGACGTAAGTAAATCCCTCCCATTTTAATATGTAAGTACCTGTAGCATCCCAATCTTTATTGATTTTTATATAGTATGTTCCGGGAGCCAGATATTCCTCCCATACTTTTGTCTGCTCGCTTGTTGTATAAGAAGCTACTTCAATTAAGTCTGAATTCCAGATTGAAAATTTATAACTCCCTATTGTATCTCTGCTTACTGTGGTTCTTACATTTGCACTTTCCCCTATGGAAAATCTGTAAAAATCTATACTGTCATCCTCTGAAAGGAACCCTTTTATTAATGTTCCATTTGCCAGTGGCATCGCTGACTCAAATGCATCATTTGGTTCTTTCTCATTATTGTGTGCAGGTACAAATGAAACTTTTACCCTGTAACTAGATGGATCATCACCAGCATTCCAATATCCTCCTGATAATTTTAAACTATATGCCCCTGCCTCCAAATCCATGCTAAACTGTTCTGTAGCCGGAGCCGTGGTACTTCCACTCGTTCTCACATACTTATAGTTTGTTACCAAATCTTTGTCATATAAATTGCATCTTCCATTTGACATATAAGATTGGTATGTTACGGTTACCCTCCCTGCTGCTGGCAACGTAAATGTCCGATAGTCAATTCCCTCTTTTTCTGTACTCCCTTCTGCCCAACTGTCATTCGTACCGATACTGTACTCCGCCGCCTGTACATGGATTCCGCAAAATAGCAGAAGCACAATGCAGCTAGTTAAGGCTGTTGCCCATTTCAATAATTTTTGTTTCATGTTCTTTCCCTTCCTTTCATTTTCATTGGCAGCCCCAAGCCCTGCAAAAAGCATGAGCCACCCTATTCCGTTACCTTCCATCCTTTGCCACGCTCCGCAGCATTACCGTAGTAATGGCAAAGCATATCGCTATCATTACCGCCAGTACCGCCCAGTTGGACAGCAGGTGCTTTTTGGCAAATTCAAAGATTTCCTGGAACTCATGCTCAATCCCTGGCAGCTCCTCCTGCATTTTCATAGTCAGGCTGTTTAAATCGGCAATGCTCCCAAGGCTTTCCACCGACCATTTGCTGATGGTCGCATAGGCAATTTTGCTGCCTGCTCCCTTAAGCTCAAAGAGGATGCCGGAAAACAGGAGCTGGATAATCAGTACAAAGGGCGCGCATGCCATGGCCTTATCCCCGCTCTTTACAAAAGCGGATATGATAAACCCAAGGGCCATGGATGCCGTGATGGTAAGCCAGACTGTCACAAACATTTCCGGGAAGCTGTTTTTCAAAAGGATCCCTTTCTCCGGCATCCCCACTGCTATACCAAATACCGCTACAATAATGGATGCCTGCAGGACGCCCACAACCGTCTGTACGACAAATTTTGACAGGGTATAAGACCACAGCTTCATGTTCCCCATGTATTCCCGCTTCAGGATTGCCCGTTCCTTGCAGATTTCCTGGATGGAATTAAACAGGCCAATCCAAATGCCTGCGCAGCTTAAGGCAAACAGGATGGACTTGGTGCTCTCATAGATTTCAAATACCCGGTCGTCCGCCACAATCCCTAAAAGCAGCGCAATCAGGACTGGCTGCAGGAATAAAAGCGCCAGCCTTGGCAGGTCATTTTTCATAATCTCTGCATAGCGCATTGTCAAAATGAAAAACTGCCGGATGCCGGAGAATTTTTTCTTCTTTGGCGCTTCTTTCCCTTCCCCAAAGCCAATGGGCTCCAAGGGCACGCATCCTGCGTACTGGGCCGCCCATTCCTGCGGCTGGGCTGCCATTTCGTTATAAATATCCACCAGGTTGTCCGTATCGAAAAACATTTGTGCTTCCTGGCATGTGCCGCAGAAGCAGACCCTTCCCCCCTGTCCCATAAATATGACTTTATCGCACAAATCAAGGCTTTGGGTGGTATGGGTTACCATAATGATGGTTTTCCCCTGGGACTTTGCCAGACGGCTTAAGGTTCCCATCAGCTTCTTTTCGGTTCCCGGGTCTAAGCCGGAAGTAGGCTCGTCCAGGAAAAACAGGCTGGGGTCTGCCAAAAGCTCCACGGCAATGCTGGCGCGCTTTTTCTGCCCGCCAGAAAGCTTTCGGATATATGTATTCTGGTGCTCGGAAAGCTCCACCATTTCCAGGACGTCTCGGATTCTCTTTTCTATCTCCTCTTTTGAGGTATCCTTGGGCATTTTTAGCTTTGCCGTGTACAGCAGCATCCGGTTCAAGGTAAGGTTTTCATAAATAATGTCCTGCTGGGGCACATACCCAATAAGGCTTTTCAGGACTGGGAAATTTTCGTCCAAATTCAGCCCGGAAAAGAGGACGGTCCCCTGCCGTTTTTTGTCAAATCCGCTGATTGCGTTCATCAGCGTGGACTTCCCTGCGCCGGAACCGCCGATAATTGCTACAAATTCATTGCTGTCTATATCTACGTTTACGTCATGGAGGATCTGTTTGCCTTTCCCCACCACTTTGTTCATGTTCCGCACCCGAAGGCTTACCCCCTGCTGGGAACTCTTATAGAAAATCCCTGTATTGGTAAAAATTAAAACGCTGTTCAGGATGCGGACGACATCTTTATCATTGAGCCTGCAGGCCCCATTCAGTATGCTGTCGTTCACAAGCACCCCATTGGTGCTCTGGCAGTCTGAAATAAAATAGGCGTCCCCTTTCTGCTCAATTACCGCATGTTTTCTGGAAATCCCCATATGCTGCAACACAATGTCATTTTCATTTCCACGGCCAATAGCAATCCGCGGGGCAGGCAGCGCAAATTTCTGCCATTTCCCCTCCTGCATGGCTTCCGTATACAGCAGCAAGACGGAATTCCCCATTTCCCCATTTGGCGGCTGCACCCGCAGCATGTCCCCATCCTTCAAGATGACATAACCGCTGGTTTTCTGCAGCAAATGCTTTCCGGCTGCATTTTCCAAGAATGTGCCGTTGGTGCTTCCAATATCGGCAAACAGGAGCCCCTGCGGCGCAAGCTTAAACTTGCCATGGAGCCGGGATACCGCGGGCGACGCTGTCACAATGTCATTGCGGGCGGCATCCCTGCCCCAGTAAACCCGTTCCTTGCGCAGGGCGTCTATGGAGATTTCCTGCACCCTGCCTTCGCCGTCCATGATGGTAAGCTTCCTGTTTACCTGACCTATCTTCTGTTCCATTCCATCCCCCATCTTTCTGTTGGTTATTGAAGCAGGAATTCATTCCCGCTTTTTGCAATGATAAGGACCGTGCCAGAGCTGCAGGCAACTGGGACATTTTTCGGGAAGGGATTCCCCTCCCTGTCAAAAACGCCGTTGGATGAGCAGTCCGTTACGGTATAAACGCCATTGCCCGGGTTGTAACGGATGGTGCAGTGTTTCCTGCTGATATCCGGTTTTTTAATTACCACCTGGCAGCTTGTCCCATCCCTGCCAATAGCCAGTTCCCCCTCTACTGGGATGGATGCCCCCTGGTATTCCCCCTTGCGTCCTACCAAAGCCCCTGCCTGTGCCCCGGTATCCGCAGGCTTCCACGCTTCGGCTGCGTCCGGCATCCATTCGTTGACTGGCATGGTATATCCCTCCGGCCCGCCATTGTACATGGCGCTCCCTGCCGGGTCCTGGGAATAGCCCTCTGGCTGCATACTGTCCCCTGCGGGGCTTTGGGGGCAGCCGCCTTGCTGCATGGCATTTCCTGCCGCCTTGCCCTGATACCCGCCTGATGCATAGCCAGCCCCCTGCCCATTGTATGCTTCTGCAAGGGTATTGACGTCCCTGATAAAATACGCCCGGTTCACTAAGTCCATAAACCCAAGGACAAAGCCTATGAAAGACACCACTATGGTAAACAGCGGATGAGCCATAAAATAGAGGGGGTCTGACTGTACTTTATATACAAAAAAAACCATGCCCCACACCGGGACTGACCCCAACAGCGCAAACACCATATGGGACGTCCCTGTCCCCTTTACCTGCCTTTGGTAGCACCCTTCTGCTTCTTTCAGCCGGTTCCCCTGCTGGTTCGACCAGAAAATATAATAAATATTCAGGGTAACAGCCGAAAGCAGCATAACGAAAATATAGTTCATGGTGGCGCCTAAGCTGTATTTCTGGCAGATGACATTCATATCCCGGCAGACGCCCCAGAACAGTACAAGCAGATAGATGCAGTAAACAATTATAAAAATCCATGCCACAGCCAGAATAACCATAATGTCCGCCAGCATATCCTTCAAGCCGCCCCCAAGCCCCAGGGCAGCAGACAGTAAATTGCCGCTCCCGGATGCCAGCCGTTTCCCAATTACAACAACCAAAACCACCGGCAGGAAATTCATAATGGCTGTCAGCGCCACATAGAGCCCAACGCTCCTGTTTGTCTTTAAGTTTCCCATCCTTACTCCTCATCTTTCTTGAAATCGTCCCAACTGAAATTCTCCCCGCAGCAGGGGAAAAACATCAGGCGGGTATTCCCAATTGTCAGGATGTCATGCTGTTTTAACCGTACCGGGTTCAGCACAACCTCGTCGTTTAAGTAAAATAATTCCCTGGATTCGCCTGCCTGGGCGATAAATTCCCTGCGCTTTGGCTCATAGAGGATAATGGCATGTTTTTCCCGGGAAATGCTGTTGTCCCCCCGCAGGACGATATCCATATGGGACGCCCTGCCAATGAAGTTCCTGCCGCTTTTCACCGTAAAGCTGCTGCCGAACTCCGTCCCTTCAATGCATACCAGCCACCCCGCTACCGGGTCCGCTTTGTGCTGGTACTGGTAAAGGCTTACGGTTTTCTCCTCGTCCTGCTGCATGGGGGCAGGGGCGGTAATTGCCCTGCTCACGGCATCCTGCAGGGAAATGTTCCCGGCCTGCGGCTCCACCATCTGGGGCTGCACAGGGTAGCCCCCTGCTGCCGGCTGCTCCTGCGGGGCGTACATCGGCATGGTGACCGGCTCTGTCATCGCCGTGTTATAACTGCTGTTATTTTCGGTATAAGGCATGGTAGCCTGCTGCTGCCCGCCTCCTGCCGCTGCGCAATGGGGGCATAACTGGAACTTGTCCCCATCGTAAAAATGCCCATTTTCACATCTTTTTAAATTCATCCTGTATCCCTCCCATATTTTTTATTCTGTTCCGCTGCCCGTTCCTGCCATTCAGGCGGTAGCGCAGCAATACCACGGAGGTATTGTCCTGCCCGGACTGTTTTGTTCCCAGGGCTGCCGAAGTCAGTAAGTCTGCCGTTTCCTGCATGTTCCCGCCAAACTCCTTTACCAGGCACAAAATTTCTTCTTCCGTAAGGCTCCTGTAAAGCCCGTCGCTGCTTAGCAGGATGATGTCGCCGTCTTCCAGCAGGAACGGCCGCCGGTTTAAGTCCATCAGCGACATATTCCCCATGCCAAGATAGCTGATTAAGGCTTCTGCCCGGTACTCCTCCGCAGCATATTCCTCTGGCGTCAGTTCCCCCTGCACGAGCTGCTGGTCCAAAGTCAGCCTGTAATTATGCTCCCTGCACACAGACAGGATTTCATTCCCCCGGATAATATAAATTTTGCTGTCCCCTACTGACAGCCAATACAGTTCGTTTCCCCGGATAATTGCCGCCGCAATCGTAGTCCCTGCCCGGAGCCGTTCCCCTTTTTCATTTTTCTGCTGGAATACCTTTTCGTCTGCCCGCAATGCTTCTTCTTCTAAAAATTCCGGGATATCCACATTCCCCTGCCGGCCAAACCATGCATCCGCCAAGCTTTCTGCCGCAGCCTTGCTTGCAATTTCCCCGCCGGAAAGCCCTCCCATGCCGTCGCAGACCAAGGCAATGGCTTCCCTGCCGGAGCCGTATCCAAATATTGTGTCCTCCTGGTTCCTTCTGGTCCCGATAATGCTGGAGGTACCGATTTCAATTTCCATTTCCGGCCCTTCCATGTTTTGGGGAACCAGCCCCGGTTTTGCTGTGTCCTGGGGCTTTAACCGGAGGGTTACAATGTCTTTTTCCATTTCAGCCATTTTCCCACCTCACTTCCAAATTGCAGATATGGTTCACAAGGGAAAATTGCCCGCCGTTTGGGAGGATATAAGTTTCCCCCTTTTTCAGCCTTTCATTTCCAATAAAAGTACCATTGGCAGAGCAGTCCGTAAGGTAAAAGCGTCTTTCCAGGCTGTCCCAGAACAGCTTGCAATGCTCTTTGCTGACCTGCCTGTTGTTGGTGGGGACAATATCAGCCCAATTGCTGGAACGGCCAATCATTACTTGCTTATTTTCCGGAAGGCTCCAGGAGGGGCCTCCGTCCCCCGCCAGTTTCAGGTAAGCCTTTATCGGCGCTGCCTGCCCGCCCTGTGCCGGCATCCCGCTTCCGTCTGTGGAATCCGGGTAAGCTGCCGCCTTTCCAAGCTGCAGGTAAAACGCATATAAAAACTCTGCCACAGAACTTGTCCTATTTTTGCTGTTTAATACCAGCGCACGGTCCACTGCTTCTGATAGTTGGGCGCCAGCCTGCGGGCATAATTCCAGCAGCGGCCGGTACTCCTCCCCGCCAAAACGGTCTGGGGCGTTAGGCACCATAATGCCCGTTGCCACATAGTAAAAGGTGACTGCCAGGGAATAGACGTCCGTATAGCTCCCCTGGCTGCTGGCGCTGGAATACTGTTCCGGCGGCGCATACCCATGTTTTAAGATCACAGAGAGGGTCTGGCTCCTTTTCCCAATGATGTGCTTGGCATTGCCAAAGTCAATGAGCTTTACCCGGTTATCCGCCGTGACCATAATATTGTCCGGGCTGATGTCCCTGTGGAAAATCCCTCCCCGCCGGTGGACCTGGTCTAAGGCCATCCCTGCACGGTAGATCATGGACACTGCATTAAATAGCGGGATCCTCCCGCCGTAGCTTTTCATCAATTGCTTTAAGGTTGCCCCTTCAATATATTCCATAACAAAATAGGCCGTGTTGTTCAGCATAAAGTAGTCCATTACCTGCACCACTTCCGGCACATCCGTCAGCTTTTTCAGGACTTCTGCTTCCTCCATGAAACGCCGTTTCCCGTGCTCAAAATCCTCTAAATTGGATTTGGAAGTTACGGTAACCTGCATCCCGTCCCCCTGCCTTGCTACAACGCCAATGGGCACAAATTCCTTCACTGCGCAGACGCATTGGTTCAGCACGTCAAATGCCTTGTAAGTAATCCCAAACCCCCCGTACCCTAAAATCCGCCCAATCAGGTAACGGTTCCCCAGGAAGGACAGTTCCGGCAGCCGCATGGGGTTTTGCTTTTCCTCCTGCCTGCTGAACCCGCAGCGGGTGCACCTCCCTGTGCCGATATCCCCCTGAAAACAATTGGGGCATCTATATTCATTTTTCATAGCCTTACCACCTCACCGTCATTGCAATGTCCCCAGCCTGTATCCTGTCCCCGGGCGCCAATGGGCTCTGCCCGGAAATTTTCCTCCCGTTCACCCAGGTCCCATTGGTGGTATGCAAATCTTCGATGGTAAACATGCCGTTACTCTCTGCAATGGCAAAATGCTGGCGGGACATCCTGTCATCCTCAATGGAAACATCGCAGTTCCCCGAACGCCCTACAATAATGCTCCCTGCAATATCCACCGTAAGCTGCCGCCCTGTGCCCTGCACCCCTTCCAGGCAAAATTGGATTTGCCTCCTTGGGATTTGTTTTTTCTGTACCTGCACATGGTGTTTTCTCTCTACATTGGACTGGAGCACCGCCCTTCCCTCAATGGTGACAATCCCTTTTTGCTTCTTTACCCTGTGCCATAGGATTGCCCCGGCAGACAGCAGCACAATCAGGATAACCGCCCCTGCAAGGAAAACCTGATACTGTTCCAGATAATCCGAAACGCCCAGCTTCCTCCCTTTTTTCACCTTAATGCTGCACCGTTTTTCCAATTCATTTTTTTCCATGGAATCGTCTGTTATCCCACGGAATTTTATTTCATATTTCCCTTTCAGGAGGTCTTCTTCAAACGTAAGGACTGCAGTGGCCTTTTCCTTGTCATAGCGCACCATATACCCGTCCGTAATCCGGGCGTCCTCATGCTTGATTTCATAAGCGTCCACCTTGTTTGCGCCTTTTACCGGCTCGCTGAAATTTATTTTCAGGGAATGTTTGGAATTCTGTTTTATGGAAGCGACGGGCGGGTCTGTGTCCTCCTGGTAATAAGACGCTATAAAATCAGAAGTTTTTGCTTTCCCATCGGAAAATGTGACAGTCAGAGCTTTTTTCTTATGGTTCACCACATTCGTCCTTGCCCGCGCCGGTATCATAAAGGCTTCCTGGAACGTCTGGTGCAGCCCCTGCATTTTCAGGACTGCGCTCCCTGCGTCAAACACTTCCATTATGCCGCCGGATTCCCGGACAAAGGCCCCCATGCTGTCTAAATACGGGTTTTCCCCGCCCTGCTTATCCTCCTTTGCCGCCATGGCGTAAAGGGGGATCATTTTTTCCTTTAACGTGGCAAGGGCTTCTTCTTTCGTCGATGTATTTTCTGAAAAATCCTCCCCGTCCGTCATTGCCAATGCAACCTTGCGGACGCCGGCTTCTTCCTTGGTGTCTGCAAGCTTTGCCGTTTTTTCAATGGCTTCAAACAGGCAGGTAGTCTGGTCTGTGTTCTGCAGGCCATTGACTGCCCCGGAAATGTCATCCGCCGCCGTCTGGCCCTGTTCGGCGGTTCGGTGGCCCACGCGGCCATGGGCGTCATCCTCGTGGGCCTCATCGGCTCGTCCATGTACGTGACCGAGGTGACTGACTATGTGCCCTACAGCGAGGACGAGGACGCCACTGTGGAGCCCTTCGTCATTCAGGACTTCGAGCTGCAGTACACGGGCAACAATATCGAGGAGCTGGGCAACGGCAACGTGAAGTACACGGTGTACTTCGACGCCTATCGCGACGGCGCCTTCGTGGGCTCTGTGGCCCCGGCCGTGCAGGTGGTGGGCGCCACCCAGCAGCAGAAGCTGGAGGCCAGCGTCATCTCTCTGCTCCCTGCCTGCAGACTCATGAAAGCATCCCCCTCATGTTCCCACTGCCCACACCTTCCTTGACAGGACAGGACCTTGACAGGACAGGCTGTGTTTCCCCAGCCTGCGAGAT
>OFHM01000481.1_pt1 | contig 33933 bp, 31 predicted proteins | sample 1521311 | NCBI WGS metagenome assembly OFHM01 (sample SAMEA3504083, study PRJEB24116) | mouse gut metagenome | biome: mouse gut; feature: mouse-associated habitat; material: faeces | place: Denmark | collected 2011 | reverse complement strand
CGATCATTTTCCGCGATCATTCTTTTAGCAGCTTCGACAAAAATGCAACCTTTTCGGAACCAAAAGGTTGCAACCACAGCGTGATCCTCCATAGGAGAATTAGAAATTGGTTTTTTAACAGAAATCCGCTTTATATTACCTCCCTCATCCGTGATTACCCATCCGTAAGCATTTGGATTTTTCAGAACCGCCTGATTATGTCGGTATGTAAATACCAGCATATCTGCATCATTCTTTTCCTTAATAAAATTTTCTAAGTTCATTTCCATACCATTATCGCAACCTGCGATCAACAACTCGTCTTCGTTATCAATCTTATCTTCAGCAAGCATACATGTACAAGCTTGCCCTTCTGTCAAACGATTTACTGTTATAAACTCTGCTTTTGGAAAATATTTTTTAATTGCTTCTTCTGTACCATCCTGGTGGTGAAAATCTCTGTCTATATACAATACATTTTCTCCTGCGTAATCCAACTCTGGAAGATCCTTTGTTGCGCATACCACCATTGGTATTTTATTACCGCTTTTTCTGTCATAAGTCGGAATGCAGGGCTTGCTTATCACATAACCCTGCTCTTTAAAACGGCTGCCTTCTCCTGCCATTGGTATTAATATTTTCATGCTCATATCCTCTTTATCGTTTCAATCCAATACAACATTTCTCTCATATCTTCTGGCGTTCCCCATTGGCAAAAATAATCGATATTTGTGGGTATCCAAATCTTTAATCCATCTTTAACCATGAAATTAAAGGGAAGGCTTGCATAAAATTCGCCATTCAATGTCTGTCCACTGTCGATCAGCTGCTGACAATACTTTTTCAGGATTTCACCTGTTTTAAAATAGTAGACACCGGGTGAATGTTTCGATTTTGTTTTGTCTTTTTCAAAAGAATGCTTTTCCCTGATTTCAACAAGATTATCATTTTCATCGGTAAGGCAGGATGCATAATAGTTTTTCTCAATCAGTAAATGAGGGTGAAACCCTGTGTAACAGGGTACAGAACCCTCACAGTCACGTTCCTGTACATTTTTCACAAATTTTCTGTAATCCCACGTCATATAGAAATCGCAGTAATTAATAATACATGGTTCACAATCTTTGATGTAATCTGAAGCGCGCATTACATCGTATACGGGTCCCTTTTTAACCCAGTTCCTGATTGCGCAGATTCTTGCTGACGGTGCAATCTTCATTAAAGTTTCTCTCATGTATGGAATCGTATCCAGATGTTCCTGCCTGCATACAAACAGAATATTATTTTCCTCAGGGTACATACCCTCAATAATCCACTGAATTACAGGCAGTCCCTGTACGTTGATAAATGGTTTTAATTCCTTATAACCTGCGGCAGCAAATCTTGATCCGAACCCTGTCATCGGAATAATTATTTTCATCTCAATCCCCCTGTGCCAGATTTCGTCTGTATTTTTCCGCATCCCAGTCTGATAAGTAATTCTGTTCTTCATCTGTCAGTATGTTGCATTCCTGACCTGGATTTTTCAGCATTACCTGAGCGCAGAAGCTCAGAACACTCTGTATTTCAAGTGCTTTTTTTACAGATGCTGCATTGATATACAGAGAATTTCTGTAAGCAAAAACGACAGGCTTTCCATGCAAAGAACAAAACTTTTCCAGGTCATGCCAGTCAAAATCATTCCCGGCCTCACATATTGCTTTTCCCAGATAAACAACGCAATCAGGGCTGATCGCAGTGTTCCAGATCCCGTTTTTTGTGTGATATGCTTCCAATACATTTTTATCTGTGACGGTCCATATGATTCCATTGCGGACAATTTGATATAACCGGGTTCCGTTATGATAATTTTCAAGACTAATATGAAGATATTTCTCCAGTTTCTTTGTGATATATTCCGTTCTGGATATCACTTCGGCAGAATCGCTTCCGCTGACTACGAGGCCGTGATTCTGCAGAAATACTATTCCGTTATTTACCTTTTTCCCGCGGAATACTTTAAAATACATTTTAGCCAGCGCCACACCCGGAGTTGCGTATGGTACTATCAACGCATCTGGAAATAATTCACCAAGCAACGTCATGCCATCTTTTCTGCATGCCAGGATGTTAACTATAACCGGATGTGTATGCAGTGTATATCTTCCGGAAATTGCATGAAGGAATGTTTCAATGGAGGGGCGTTCACCATCAATAAACGCTTTTTTCAGGATATTCCGGGAATCCACATCTGTTATTTTATCGAGATCATCACTTCCCAAAAAGAAATCTGCTATTATCTGGGGATTTATAATTGAGTATCCTTTTTTTTCCGTTATGTCTGCAAGCTGGTATCCGGAAGCTTTGATAAACATAACGTCCTTTTTCATCTTAAACGATGAATTGCCACCACCAGCCTGCACAAGATCTTCGCGCATACCCGCATATTTTGACATTTCAATAAATTCATCCATCTTATTATCCCGCATAACTTCACGCCTCCCTTCCGTATTGGCGAATTTCTACTGCACCGTTTCCAGTAATTCGTGGCTTATGGTGATTCCATATTTTGACAGATTATTATGTCTTTCTGCGAAATTTGTAATAAAAGGATCTTCCGGATCACATGTAATGACACATTTGATTTCTTCTGTTCCATAATAAGCCTGCAGAATCATTGATTCATCAATACTGGGAAATCCCCAATTGAATCTCCAGTCGTAATTTACTGACTGCCTCGGCACAAAACCTGCGTGATCTTTGCAGTACTGGTTCGTGTTGCCTGTATAAAGAAAAAAGCGGTTTGAATTTATCATCACAAAAACACTGAAACAAACAAGAAACACATTTGCTGGTATAAAGAGATGCGTTTCATCTATATCAATTTTCAGCATTGTTTCAAACATCATATAAAATGCCAGCATAACCGGAATGATTAAATTAAATATCCGGACACTACAGCTCATAATGGCAATCGCGCTGATATCATTTTTGATGCGTGCTACACAGATAAGGCAGATAGCTATACTTGTCATTGCAATGGAGCATTTTAAAATAAACAGATTTTTTTTTGCATCGATCAAAAGCAATATCATTAAAATACCAAGACTTACGAGCTGCGCCCATAGAAATGGAGCCCACTGCCTGAGAGAGTCCGTCAGGCTGTCTGTGGAAATGTCCTGATGAAAAAAAGTTCCATCCAGACCGTTTAGAAAACTTAAAATAATTATGATAATGTCTGTCCACCACCATTTATTCAGAATAATCTGCTTCTGCTTTACCTTCTGTAATATCAGCACCAGCATGATCGGACTGAATGCGATAGTGTATTCATTAATTCGCAAGCCGAGAAGCAGTAGCAACAGCAATGTACAGGAAAACCATTTTCTTTTATAGTCAGAATGAAACAGATATATCATTACAAAACACATCCAGAACCACGCGGCTGTTATATTCGTTTCTGTGTTCAGAAAAAAACTGCTGTTTGTTAATGAAAAGCAAAAAAATAAAATGGTTATCAGTAAAGTTTTATAGTTTTTTCTTATATAACAGAAAGTTATAGTAAAACCATAAAACAGGGCAATCCAGAGAACATGTCCAAGTGTAAACAGGCGTACGATCACTTTTATCGATGTAACTCCGCATTTTATAGCTGCATATGCAAATCCATAATGAAGGATATGGGACAAACCACGGTGTGCTGTGAATGCATAGGGTTTACCTGTATTAAGCATCAGCATCAGATGATAACTTCCATCTCCATATAATGAATTATTGGCAGTCATATAATAAATACAGAAAATACCCAGAACAATATATGATACTATTAATAGATATAAATATTTTGTCTCTTTCTCCTGTATTTTCATGATCCCTCCTGAATGCAGATTGGTTCTGATTTTCCTGAATTTGAACAGGTAAACTATACCAAAACATTTGAACTGGAAATGTTATCTGGTAAAATAAAAGAAAATTATATGGAGGTAAACAATAATGGTAACAACGCCTATACGAAAGAAGGATGATATTGATCTGTTAAAAAATTATTTTTTGTCTGCACATGAATATCGCAACTATGCATTGTTTGTTGTAGGGATTAACACCGCGTTGCGAATCAGTGATCTGCTGACACTAAAATGGGAAGATATCTACAATTTTGTTGAAAACAGATATCATCCTCATGTTTATCTGCTGGAGCGAAAAACCCGGAAAAGGACCTGTATTGCTATTAATGAAAGCTGCATTCTGGCATTTGACCTGCTTAAAAGCAGTGTGATGCCACAGTCCGGTCAGGAATTTGTATTTTTCTCCGGAAAAAACAGATATAATCATATCGGACGTAACAGGGCCTATCACATAATAAAAAAAGCAGCAGAAGCAAATGGGATTGATGGAAATATCAGCTGCCACTCGTTGCGAAAAACATTTGGATATCACGCATGGAAATGCGGAACACCACCTGCTCTGATAATGAATATCTATAATCACTCAAGCATAGAAATCACCAAAAGATATCTGTCGATAGATCAGGACGACAGAGATGAGGTATTTTACTCGATTAATTTATAGGTGATTTGTCAGAAAAAACAAATGATCTGGTATTTTTAAACAATCATTTTACTGAAATAAGTACTTGCATAAAATAAGAAAATATTGTACACTCTAAAAGTATTGTAGATAACATTTCCAGTTCAAATGTTTTGTATAAAATGTTAGAAAGTATTCTTTCATTAAGATAACAATCTGTTCAGAAATGTTATCTCCTGATACAGATTTTGCGAAATATATTCTGGGCAGGAGTTTCTGAACGGTTGTATTGCGGGGGTTGAAAACTGCCGTGTTTTTTTCTGTAAGTTAAGAAAAGATTTTTTGAAACCAACGGTACAGGGAAAATGTGGTCAGGATACTGCGGTTTTCGAAAATGAGTGAGCAGATTTCATGATCCGGAGCACATTTTCAGAATCAGGATAGAAGCCTGTGTGGAAAAATCCTGATTTTCAGGAAAAAACTTGACTATACGGGGGAGGAAAAGGGATCGTGCGGAACGGACTTCAGAAAAAAAATATATTATACTATACAGCGTGTATTCTGGCATTTCTGATTACAGGATTTGAGTTGGGGGTACTTCCGTTTGGGGAAATGATGGTAAACGGGCTGATGTATTGTGTGATCGGACAGGCAAATACTACAAATCTGGATTCTCTTTTTCAATTAAGTTATTTAAATCAGCTGATTCCCTATGGAATGCGAATACCGGAAGAATTTGGTGTGTTTTTTCTTGCAAGAATCATTGCTTTAACCGGTATCAGCGAGTTTTATACTGTACAGATTGAGGCATTTATTTTTTATTGTGCCGCTTTTGTATGCATGTTAATCGTATTGAACCGGAGTTCTGGAAACAGAATCATTGCACTCATCGTAACAATGGTATTTTTCTGGAATCCTGTTCTGCGGGCACAGCAGGGGGTTCCGCCGATATATTTCGGGATACTGTTTATGCCTGTGGTTTTGCTGGTGCTGTTCTTTTTTAATCGGCATATAGAACAGATTATGTCTGAAAGAGAGGGGCAGTCAGGTATAAAGAAGAAAAATGTATTCTTTATAGCCGGTAATTTTGCTGTTTTTCTGATCCTTGCATCGACAAGCTGGTACTTGGCTGTTATTTCTGCAAGCGGTGTTTGCTTATATTATCTGGTATTTTATGCTTCTTTTTTTAAAAGATACCAGTCTCATTTTGGCAAAATCTGCTGGATATATCTCGAATATATATTGCTGCCGTGGGTCGTGGCGCTGGGAATTATCCTGCTTATGACTCCGACGGCAGTTTCGCAGACCAGAACAGCGTTTGATTTTATGAATGGAAGCTCGATTGATGTTCTGACGATGATGTTGCCCGGTTCGGTGCAGGCCATAAGCAGATTTTTTAGCGTTGAAAGTGTAATTGCACAAAATAAATTTATTCCGGGGAACGGGGTTGCTTATTACTTTGGATATTCGATACTGATTCTTCTGCTGATAAGTATATTCTGGAAAAATGCCAGAAGCAGGAAAAGCCTGTCTCTGTTTATTGCGGGAAGTGTTCTGCTTTTGATTTCTCTTGGACCAGGGCTTCGGGTTGCGGCAATGCTTGATAAATCTATGCTTCAGGTGACGGGGCAGTACAGACTGCCTTTGGAAGAAAATGTAGTTCAGTTTCCGTGGGGAATCATGTTTGATAAATTTCCGCTGAATATCATGAGGGCAGTTAGCCGCTGGTATATAGGAGCAGTATTCTTTTTTCTGATACTGGCTGCGAGGACGCTGGGAAGATTAGGTGCAAAACGGCGGGGGAGGATTGTGGCATATGTTCTGTGTTTTTGCATGGTACTGGAATTTTTTCCGAGAATAGGACATGAAACAGGCCGGAGAACGCAGTATTTTCGTGATTATAAACATGTATATAATGATTGCGTAAAGGAACTGGATGAGTTTCTTAGTGGAAAAAGTGCCAGACTGGCGTTTTGCAATTATGATTACAATAGCAATACTTATATGATACCTATGATAATGACGAAACTGGAAGGCTGCATGACGTATTCAGGGGCAGGTGACAAGAGCATAGGAATGGCAAGAGGGTACAGGCCGGAGTGCGTATCGGATTTTATGTGTTCGGCAGAACCGGAAGCTATAGCGATTAATATTTCGAGAATGGGGGAATATCATCTGACTGATTATGCCATTTTGCCGTATTTTGATTTGAGCAATGCGGTTTACCAGTGGCCGATGAATGATGAAATTATAGAAAGGACGACCCTGATCGCAGAGGATGTGGCAGCAAGACTGAGAAACAGATACAGAGTTGTGCGGTTAGAGCATTATATGGTCATTGAACTGGCAACGGGAGAAAACGTGATTGATATACTGGCAGATAAAACTGCTGATAATGCGGAGTTTTTAATGCAGGATGAGGGGTTCGGCACAAAGTATGCAATCAATACTGAGGGAATGCAGTATGAACAGACCGTAGAGCCGGGTGATGATTCAGTTTACCTCAACTATATATTAAAATCATGCGATACGGAAGAGGCAGATTTATTTATAGAATATATAGATCGTGATGGTGTGGTGACGGGGGAGGAGAAGATAACGGTTCCCGTGACGGAGCAGTATAAAATGGCGGAATTGCAAATGGAGATTCCGGAGAATACCGGACGCGTCAGATATTATTTTGATAGTAGCGGAGTTTATTTGAAAAAGTTTTATGCGATTCCTTATGATCAGAGCAAAATACTAAAAGGTGATGTGTCAGCAGAAGTGGAGGAACTGACGGGTTTAAGTGTAGAAAGCATGAATAACATAGTGATCGGCGAAGGGGAAATGATTTTTTCGGAGAACTCGTTCTTATCGCTGGATGCAGGGGAGGAGTTTGACGGAAGATATCTGCAGTTGGAGATGGATATCTTTATGAGTAGTGGAAATGAGCATATATCCGGTTTTGAAATTGCTAATAAATGGGGAGGCTGGCTTGATGAAATGACATTTGCGCTGGCATATCATGAGGATGAGCAGATATTTTATTTTAATATATCCGGAAATGGCAGAGAGGCGGTTGGATGGGACTGGTCCCTGCAGGAGATGAAAAAGGATGAGTGGAACAAATTTAAATTCTGCTTTGATCATGGAAACGTGTTGTTGTTTGTGAATGGAAACTGTGTGGCTGAGCAGGCATGTGGTTTTGATTCACTGTATGTTTCACGCGAACCCATAAGAATCGGAAACGGTTTCACGGGAAAAATCAGGAACTTTTCGTTTGGGAGTTTAGCTGACCAGGGATAAAAGGGGAGTTTACAAATGAAGCTTATCATACAGATACCATGTTATAATGAGGCGGAGACACTGGAGATTGCGTTGAATGACCTGCCAAAACAAATAGAAGGGATTGACGTCATCGAGTATCTTATTATTAATGACGGAAGCAGGGATGACACTGTCAGGGTTGCGAAAGAGTGGGGTGTAAATTATATTGTTGACTTTAAGAGGAACATGGGACTGGCAAAAGGATTTATGGCAGGGCTGGACGCGTGTCTCCGGAACGGCGCGGACATTATAGTGAACACGGATGCGGATAATCAGTACTGCGGGGAGGATATACAAAAGCTTGTCAGACCGATTGTGGAAGGAAGGACGGATATTGTAATAGGGGAGCGGCCGATTGACAGCACGGAACATTTTTCGCCGCTGAAGAAAAAGCTGCAGCATTTCGGAAGCTGGGTGGTGCGAAAGGCATCTAGGACAGATATTCCGGATGCGCCGAGCGGATTCAGGGCATACAGCCGGGAGGCGGCAATGAGACTGAATGTTACCAGTGAGTATACCTATACCCTGGAGACCATTGTCCAGGCGGGCCGCACGAAGATTGCCATGGAATCAGTACCTGTCAGGACGAATGCGGAGTTGCGGCCGTCCAGACTGTTCAGCAGCATGTTCGGCTATGTAAAACGCTCGATGTTTACGATCGTCAGAGCATTTATGATGTACAAGCCGCTTAAATTCTTTTGCATTATCGGCGGAATCATATCCGGTCTGGGAGCGCTGCTGGGAATCAGGTTTCTTATCTATTTTATAAACGGTTTTGGGAACGGACACATACAGTCGCTGATTCTGTCAAGCATGCTGGTACTGCTCGGATTCCAGACTCTTGTGATCGGTTTTCTGGGGGATATCATATCGGTAAACCGGAAGATACTGGAGGACATTCAGTACAGAATAAAGGAAATGGAATATGGGAGACAGGCTGAGAAAAACAGTTAAAATATCCGGAAACATTATCATGCTCCTCGCGTGTATTTTTATAATTTCGAGGTTTTGCAGATACAGCGGACAGATTGACTGGAAACAGCTGGCGGATAATAAATGGAGGCTTGGCATTGCGGTATCGGGATATACGGTTATCATGCTGTTCAGCCCCGTTACGTATAAAATCCTGCTGGGAATCACGGCGGATACGGATATTCCGTTCCGGAAGATCCGGTATATATGGTGTAAATCCAATATATACAAGTATCTGCCCGGAAATATTTTCCAGTATGTGGGGAGAAATGAACTGGCAGTCGGAACGGAACTGAAGCATTCAGAGGTGGCAGCCGCGACTGTGCTGGAAATACTGGTGACAGTCGTATCGTCTGTGGCGGTGACCCTTCTTCTTGTATGGGACGACGCGGCTGCATGGATTGTCCTGCATGTGGATACAGGGCTGGTCCTGAAAATCAGTTCTGTTTCCGTGCTCCTGATAACTTTAATTTCTTTTCTGGCGGGAAAGAAATTAAGAGGTATAAAAAATGAACTGGTATCCCTGCTGACTGTAAAAAATTTTGTCAGGCTGCTGGAGGCAGCGGGATATTTCAGCGCAATACTGCTGTTGGACGGGGTTCTGTTCGGGTATGTATTCATTGTGACCGGACGTCCGCTGACGCTGGATGAGATGGTGACGGTTGCGGGACTGTTTGCACTGTCGTTCTGCGTGGGATACGTAACTCCCGGCGCACCCGGAGGGATCGGGATCAGGGAGGCGGTCCTTCTGTTTTCCATGGGGGATATACTGGGAAATTCCTGTGTTGTGACGGCGGCGGTAGTGTTCCGGGTGATTTCAGTCGCGGGGGATGTTCTGGCTTTTCTTGCGGCAGCGGTACTAAGCCGCCATAAACCGGAAAAAATGGTCTGAAGAAACAGGGGGAAACATGAATTTTATTACGGTGGAACAGCTGAATCAGTGTATTTGCAGAAATCTGAAAAAAGTGCCAAGGGATATTGATCTGATCGTCGGCGTGCCGAGAAGCGGATCATTTGTGGCAAACCTGCTGGCGCTTTATCTGAACCTGCCCTATACGGATATTGACAGCTATACGCAGAAAAGGGAACTGAGAAGTGGAAATACCAGAAAATGCAGCGGATGGATCAGCAATGCCGGCGATGCCGGAAAGGTTCTGGTTGTGGATGACAGCATCAGCAGCGGAAGGGCTGTCAGAGAGGTAAAGAAACAGATACAGGACAGTAAAATGCCGGCGGAGCATCTTTTTCTGGCGGTATATGCGCTGGAGAATAATCTGCATATGGTGGATATTTATTTTGAAATCTGTCATATGCCGCGTATGTTTGAGTGGAATTACATGCATCACTGGGCGCTGGAGTATGCATGTGTGGATATTGACGGTGTGCTGTGCGAGGATCCCTCTGTGTTTGAGAACGACGACGGGAGACGGTATGCTGAATTTATGCGAACCGCGAAGCCCAGATTTATTCCGACCAGAAAGATCGGCTATATAGTGACAACGCGTCTGGAAAAATACCGGAAAGAGACGGAAGAATGGCTGAACGGCAATCACATAGAATATGATCACCTGATAATGATGGACTGCGAATCGGGTGCTGAGCGCAGAAAGAATGGAAATCACGGTACTTTTAAAGGAGAGATCTTCAGGAAAACAAAGTGCTCTGTTTTCATAGAAAGTAATTATGAGCAGGCTGTCGAGATATGCAGAATATCCGGAAAGCAGGTCTTTTGTGTGGATAAAAGCGTATTAATTACGCCGCGCGGACTGACCAGGCATATGAAGATTCTGGCGAACGACTGGAGATTTACCAGTAAGAGGGTAATAAGAAAACTGTTAGGGAAAATATAGAAAAAGTGCTGATTAAGGAGCAGGATATGAAATTTATTGCAATGCCGCGTTATCAGATGCGAAAAAATGCATTAAAAAAGCTGATAAAAGAAAATGCGTACAATTTTAGGGGGGGGGTATTTGAAATTGGATACGGGGCAGGAGAAGTTTTTTCACTGTACAGAAAACTCGGACTGCACGTGGAAGGATATGATCCGTCGGAAGAAGCTTATGTATATGCGGGGAAAAATTACGGTGATTCCGGTGTTGTGCTTCTGAGAGAACTTCCGGAAGAGGGCAGGAAGTATGATTATGTTGTGGCGTGTGAGGTTCTGGAGCATATTGAAGATGATGTGAAGGAACTGAAGAAATGGAAAAAGTATCTGAAGAATACAGGAAAAATGATTGTCTCGGTTCCCGCGCATCAGAAGAGGTGGGGAGAGAATGATGTATACAGTGGTCATTACAGAAGATATGAAAAAAAGGAGTTAATGGAAAAGTTTCTGGCAGCCGGAATGCGTATAGAGAAAATCTACACGTATGATTTTCCTGCGTGTCTGTTGCTCGATGGCATGAGAGACAGGAGCCGCGGCAGGAAAATTAACAGGGAAAACCTGAAGAAAAGCAGAGAGGAATTTACAAAGAGCAGCGGGATTGAGCGGGATTTCGGCGTTGTTGCGCGGGTTCTGTCACATCCCGCACTGTGGTATCCTGTTGTAAAACTGGAGGAACTGTTTTACAGAACAGATCTGGGCTCCGCTTATATTTTGATGGCATCCCTGATGTGACGGCAGGTTCATATCCGCAGAGCTGATATGAACCGATGCATCCGGCTGGTGATTCTTTTGGAAAGGATAATATGAAAAATAATCAGCCGGATGAGGAAGATAAGGGCTTTGTTTTAATGCCCCGATACCAGATGAGGAGAAATGCGCTGAAAAAAATATTAAAATCAGCCGGATGCAGGAATAAAACGCTATTAGAAATAGGATACGGTGCGGGAGAAATATTTCTGCTGTACCAAAAGCTCGGATTATATGTGGAGGGATATGATTTCTCTGAAGCTGCTTATGAACATGCAAGCCGTAATTATCCGGGTGCCGGTATTATTTTGCTGAAAGAAATGCCCGAAAAGAAGAGATATGATTATGTTGTCGCATGTGAGGTGCTGGAACATATTGAAAATGATGTGGAAGAGCTGAAAGAGTGGCGGAATTACTTAAAGGATAATGGCAGGATGATTATATCGGTTCCGGCGCATCAGAAAAGATGGGGTGAAAGTGATGTTTACAACGGACACTGGAGGCGGTATGAAAGAGCGGAACTGGAGAAAAAATTAGCGAAGGCGGGCATGCGGATAGAAAAAATTTATACGTATGATTTTCCCGCCTGCCTGTTTCTGGACGGAATGCGGGACAAAAGCAGAAAACGGAAAATGAGACAGAAGAACTGGAAGAAGAGGGGAAGAAGCGAGGCGACGAAAAAAAGCGGAGTGGAACGGAATTTTAATCCTGTTGTCCTGGCATTGTCTCATCCGGCGCTGTGGTTTCCTTTTATAAAAGCCGGGGAGCTGTTTTACGATACGGACTGGGGTTCTGCATATATTCTTGTCGCATCGGTCAGACGGACAGGGGTATGAGTGAATGACCGGAACGGATCTGTTTGTGTCAGCAGATCTGTTCCGGTTATATTTATGCCATTTGTGCTGTATTATCGAAAAATTTCCGGGAGATTCGGTGAAGATGAAAGAACGGGGATAAAGACTGCTATGATGAGGACCTCTGGAAAGTGGTAAAATGTATTGAAAAATGATCTGAAAACGAATAGGGAACAGAGATTAGGTACAAAATTATTGCCGAGGGATTTAATGCACATAATAACACGGCGCAATCCGGGATATCTGATGTTGCTTTTGATTCGGATTTATAGTAATATAAACATACTGGTATAATCTGGTATATAATTTTTGTACAGATGGTTTCCGGGGATGTGATAAGTTTGTGTTGTCTGAAATCTGAAAGGAGCGGTTGTGTATATGAGATTGCGGGGGGATATAAATGCTTTCATCCGGCGCAACAAAGCAGGACTGGTGATTCTGACTGTTTTTTTTCTTACAGACATAGTTTATCTTTTGAATACAACGGCAAATGTTCCTATTATGGATTACTGGAGGTATGGGGATGAGTTTCTGGATGAAATATACAATGGGGGAATTAAATTCAGCACTTTCTGGGAGTCAATAAACGGACAGAGGGCGGTTCTGACATATTTTCTTTTTCTGATAAATGTAAAAATATTTCACTGGAATACAAGGGTTGCTGTTTTTTTCGGAGCATTTGTGACAGGCCTCACAGGATTATTGTTATTGAAAATCATGGACGCTGATCCTGATTCTGAAGTGCGCCGGCCGGATTTGTGGCTGAAAAACCTGACGATTCTTGGAATTATTATGGTTTTGTTTAATTATGTGCAGTGGGAAATCAAAACAATTGAATTTTCCGCCCCGTTTTCTGTGATAACTTTTTTTATAGTACTAAATATGTGGCTGGCGGACCGGATCCTGAATAATCTGGAAATGGAAAATGAAAAGGTGCTCTGGTTTGCGGTGTTGTTAGGCGTCTGTATTTGTTTTATTTACTCTGCATTCTTTCCGGCGGTTGTCGGGGCAATCTGTATCTGCGGGGCAATTCAGTTTTTTTCCGATTATAAAAAGGATAAATTCCGGTATATTGGAAAATATTTAATTACAGGATCCGGAATAGCGGGTGCGGCGTTCATATATCTTAGAGGCATAACGGGGGTGGTCAGCAGCGATGCTAATTTAACTGTTTTTGGGCAGAATATAGTGAATGGTGAGTTTGCCAGGGGACTTGCGATTTATCTGGGTTCCAGTATTCTTCACACATCCTTTGCAGAAAAGCTGGGGTTCCCGATAATCATTGTAACTGGAAGCGTCGTGGGGATTCTGTATATTCTGGCTATCTGCTATTGCATGAAATACAGGGCCCGGATGAAATCCTTTTTTCCGCTGATGCTGATGTTATATACGTTATTGTCCGCCTTATTACTGCTATATGGGAGGGGGAATGTGTTTGGCCCTGAGTATCTGTGTTCTTCGAGATATGCGTGTCAGTCCAGGATCGGTCTGACTGGTATCCTGCTGGTATTCCGGGAGATGATGGGAGAGGGGAAAAAGGTGACCAGACTGAGCTTTCTGGCAAAGGTTCTGGTACCCTGTTTTATAATTTCGGGAATGATATTGTCGCAGATGACGGAGTTCCGGTTATCTCCTTTTCGCAGGTTAACCTATGACACCATGATTGAGTATATTTATGATATTGATAACAAAGAGGACGAGGATTTGTCTGTGTTTCAGGCCAATACGCCTTCAGGTCAGGAATACGATTGAATCCATGAAGAAATACAGACTAGGGATTTTTTATTATCTGCCCGCGGATGGAAGATACGATCAGCTGTATGGGGAAACTGAATAAGACTGATGTAAGGCAGCATTGCGGAAATTGCCGAATGTTGACAATAGATGAATTAAATAGTATGATACGTAAGAATTATCAGGAGGAAGAGCGGGATGAAAATTGCACTAATCGGGTATGGTTACTGGGGGCCAAACATTGCAAGAAATCTGAATAAAACCCCGAAAGCAGAGTTATATGCCATCTGCGATATGGATGAAAACAACCTTGAAAGGGCACGCAGGTTATATGGGAGCAGCGTGAAATACGTAAAGGACTATCATGAGCTGATAGGGGAAGTGGATGCTTTTGCGATAGCGCTGCGCCAGGATATCAGTTATCCGATTGCCCTGGAATTACTGGCAGAAAAGAAGCATTTATTTATGGAAAAGCCGCTGGCTACTTCGACGGAACAGGTTCAGACTCTCGGGAAGCTCAGTGAACAGTATGATGTGACATTACATGTTGATCATATTATGGTTTTTCATCCGATTATCAGATATATTAAAAATATGATAGAGACGGGTGAGCTTGGTGATTTGCTGTATTTTGATGTTTCCAGAATGAATCTTGGACCACATATTAAAAATGACATTAATGCCATGTGGGATCTCGCGGTGCATGATCTGGCGGTTCTGGATTATCTGTGTGACGGAATGGAGATGAAACGTGTAAGTGCGGCTGGTCTGGCACATTACGGCGACAGCGAGGAACTGACATATCTCACGGTAGAATATGACAATATGATTGCTTCGGTGCGTTCCAGCTGGATATCCCCGTTTAAGGAGAGGCGGATGATTATTGCCGGTACGAAAAAGATGGCTATATTTGATGATATCCAGACAGATGAAAAACTTACGATCTGTGATAAAGGCATTGATATTTCTGATGATTTCAGGGAGTATGGCAGATATGAGGCACGTGTGCGGCTTGGGGATTTATATATGCCGCACATAGAGATGGAAGATATTCTGTTAAACAGTATTGAACATTTTATTGACTGTATTAACGGGAAAAAGGAAAGTATTGCCGGTTATAAACAGGCTTACCGTGTGATTTCTATACTGGAACAGGCGGATAAGAGTATAAAGGGGAGAATGTAATGAAAAATTTGCCCGTAACGATACCATTTTTTGACGAAAAAGAATCGCAGAATGTAAAAAAAGTTCTGGATTCGGGCTGGGTCGCCCAGGGGCCGGTGGTCGCAGAATTTGAGGAAGCGATTGCCAGCCATGAGGGAATTAAGTATGGTGTGGCGACGACGTCCTGTACGACAGCGCTGCACCTGGCGATGGCTGCTGAGGGAATGGGAGCCGGAATGGATGCGCTTGCGCCGGCATTTACGTTTGTTGCGACCACAAATGCGATTGTACAGACAGGCGCTACCCCGGTACTTGTGGATATTTGCCGGGATACCTACAATATTGACGTTGAGAAATTGGCGGAAGTGATCAGAAATGATTACCGGGAGCAGAACGGAAAGATGGTTCACAAAGAAACAGGGAATATATTGTGGGGCATTGTTCCGGTGCATGAATTTGGTCTGTGCTGTGACATATCGGCGGTGAACAGGCTTGCGGAAGAGTACCATCTGAAGGTAATTGAAGACGCTGCGTGTGCTCTGGGTGCGAAAATCGGCGAAGTTCACCAGGGCGGTTTTGGGAATCCGTCCTGTGTCAGTTTTCATCCCCGCAAATCCATTACGACGGGTGAAGGGGGGATGGTGCTGACGGAAAATGAAGCTTTGGCGAAGCGGATGAGAGAGCTGCGCACGCATGGCAGTACGGTTTCGGCGGATGCCCGTCACCATGGACAGGGATATCTGCTTCCGGAATTTCCGGAAGCCGGCTATAATTACCGGATGACAGATATACAGGCTGCAGTGGGAATGGCGCAGGCTGAAAAGCTTGATTATATTATTGAAGAAAAGCGGAGGCGTGCAGATATCTACAATCGCTTAATTGGGGAGATGCTGCCGGAGTTTATCCCTCCCTGTGTTCCGGGAGGGTATTTCCATACGTATCAGTCATACGTATGTATGCTGGATTACCTGAAGCTGCAACCGGGCTCTGTCCGGGAAGGCGGAAAGTTCCGCAATGCATTGTTACAGAAATTAGAGGCTGTCGGAATTGCAACCCGTCAGGGGACTCATGCGGTTCATATGCTGGGATATTATAAAAACAGGTTTGGATACAGGCCGGAAGATTATCCGAATGCATATGCCTGCGATCATTTATCGATTACATTGCCGTTATATGTGCAGATGAGCGACAGTGATCAGGAATATGTGATCCGGACTATACGCGAAACAATCGACGATATGTAAAAATTCAGGAGAAATATTATGGCAGCTATTGCTGGAAAAAGTATATTGGTTACGGGCGGTGCGGGCTTTATTGGAAGCCATCTGTGTGATGCGCTTCTGGAGGGCGGGGCCTCAAAAGTTGTATGCATTGATAATTTTTTCCTTGGAAAGATGGAAAATCTGGACAAGGCATCTCAGTATGATAATTTTATTCTGTATCGGGATGATGCCCGCAATTTTGGCGTGCTTCAGGCGATTATGGAAAAAGAAAAGACGGAAGTTGTATTTAATCTGGCAACGATAGCGTTAAACTATTCTTTTTTCAATCCTTTCGATGCGTATCTGGTGAATGTGGAGATTGCAAACACGTTACTGGAACTGCTGAAAACCGGGGCATATCAGACTCTGGTCCATACATCCTCATCGGAAGCATATGGGACTGCCAGGTATTCGCCCATGGATGAAAATCATCCGACAGACCCGACGACACCGTACGCGGCAGGCAAAGCAGCGGCGGATCTGATGGTGCACAGTTTTTATAAAGTGCTTGGTCTTGATATCTCAATTGTGAGGCCTTTTAATAATTATGGTCCGCGGCAGAATGCAGCAGGTTCCCTGGCGGCGATTATTCCGGCAACCGCGCGACGTATCAGGGAAGGCGGCATGCCGATGGTAGAGGGAGATGGCGAACAGACCAGGGATTTTATTTATGTTGCAGATACTGTCCGTGGGCTGATAATGGCATATGAGAGAGAACAGTCCAGGGGGAAAATTATTAATCTTGGGTCAGGAAAGGATATTTCCATTAATAAGCTGCTCCAGGGGATCTGTGATTATATGGACTATACAGGAGAATGGGAGCATCGGCCGGCGAGAACAAGTGATGTAAGGAATTTATGTGCGGATTCAAAACGTGCAAAAGAGCTGCTTGGATTTGAAGCGGAGGTAGGATTTGAAGAGGGCATAAAAAGAACGCTGGACTGGTATATGGGCAGATAGCCGCAGGTTTTTTTAATTGGGATATTGCCGGTTGTGAAGGATTTATTATTAAAAATGAGACAGTGAGGTATTTTATGATAAAATACAGTATAAACGATCTGTATGCTGGTCAGTGCCATGAAGAAACATTTGTCGTGTCAGAGGATACCGGCAGAAAATTTGCAGATATATCGCTGGATTATAATCCTATCCATCTGGATCAAAAGGCCGCTTCTGAATCCAGATTCGGTAAGAAAATTGTCCATGGAATGCTTATCGGGAGTTACTTTTCCGGCATCATTGGGAATAAGTTTCCCGGCGCGGGTTCTGTTTATATAAGTCAGAATATAATGTTCAGACGTCCGGTTTATTACGATACACCAATTGTCGTAAAAGTGGAAGTTAAAGATATTGATCTGAATAGAAATCACGTGTTTTTGAAAACACAGTGTTTTGACCGGGAAGGTGTACTATTAGTGGATGGTGAGGCAAAAATCTTATATCAGTAGGGGGAATACTCATGGCAAAAATATCTTATATAGATAATGATATTAAGTACGCAAAAGCTTATATAAAGAGAGATTACAGCGAAATTTCCGATGAAATAGAAGAAAGTTTAAACGATCTGTCATTTTTTTTCGAAAACGGCGAACAGATTTATGGGTACTCCATTACACAAAATGCTCTTCTGTCGGAAGTCTATAAAAATGATTTTTTTGCAGTCCATTTCTGCTTCCGGAATATAGATACTTTGCACAATCCCGAACAGGAAAAATGTATTGGAAAACTGCTGGAACATTTAATGCGACAGATCAGTGAGACAAAAGGATATTATAATTTAAAGCTCCCGACCAATATTGTCGATTTAATCAGGGCATATAATCGCCTGGAGCGGTACCCGTTTATTTTTTGTGGCGGGACGGTGCAGCAGTATATTTACCGGAAAGCAGTTCCCGATTCCAATAAAAACGGGCTGCATGTGTTTATTGCAGATAAAGAATATATAACAGCACATCGCGAAGAATTGCTGACTATGACATACAATTCATTTGAGTCTTATCAGGGCCAGTATCATTGTTCATATGCGATTAGCGACAGAGCAGGTGAAATTTATAAGCACTGGATCAATGAGAGCCTGCAGCCGGAATCAAAAGACCGGATTATTGTTGCGGAATACAGCAATGTTCCGATTGGATTTGTCACGACAAAAGAAGATGACTTTGCCGTAGTGGGAGTCCTGTCTGCAGTTTCAGACGAATACAGGCAGTACGGCGCATATAAGGCGATGATAGCTTATATCATTAACTACGCAAACGAAAAACAAAAAAGCTTCATTACTGGTACCCAGTTTGATAACTTTATTGTGCAGGGAGTCTGGAATTCACTGGGAATGAAATCTTATTACTCATTTTATAATATTCATCTTGATATGAGATGATGTGGCGGATTCATGCTGTTATACCGGATGAGAAGTCCGGTTTAATGGATTTGATGTGCCGATGACGAGGCGAAAGAGGACATCTGTTTTGGATATGAGAAAATGTGAAAAAGAAAAAGGGCTGTCGGTTATTGTTCCATTTTTAAATGAGGCAGAAGGGATTGGGGAATATTGCAGGACGCTGGATCAATACGCAAAAGATATTAAATTTTGCCTGGAACTGATTTTTGTTGATGACGGATCTGATGATAATACAGCAGATATTATAAAAGGATATTCTTTTAAAAATGTCAGCAGAGTGAAAGTGGTAAGTCTTGCGAAAAATTTCGGCTCTCATGCTGCAATACGGGCCGGAGTCCTTCATGCTTCTTACGACGTATGCACATGGATGGGAAGTGATCTGCAGGAACCGGTCGAATTTCTGGAAATCTCATATGAAAAGATAAGAGAGGGCCATGATGCAGTTTATGTTGAAAAAAATTCTATAAAAATATCAGCTTTCAGCAGATGTTTCTCAAAGATCTATTCGGCATTGATGAGAAAATATGCTGTTTCTAATTATGCGTCAGGGGGCATCAGTAATATTGTGTTTAACTGGAAACTGATGGATTATTTAAATAAAAATATTGAGTCAAATTCCTCTGTGGCGTTACAGCTTATGGACGCAGGATTCAAAAGCTGTGTTATTTCCCTGGATTTTAATGAACGCTTTGCCGGTAAGTCAAAATGGACGCTGGCAAAAAAAATAAAGCTTTTCATAGACTCTTTTGTGGCCTTTTCATTTATGCCGATCCGGCTGGTGAGTCTTACGGGGGGACTGATTTTCTTACTGGGAGTGGCCATTGGGGCTTTTACCCTGATTAATAAGTTTACCAGTCCTTCTGTGCCGCTGGGTTATTCGACTCTGGCCAGCATTATGGCATTAGGATTTGGTATAACCAATATCTCTCTTGGGATTATCGCTGAATATTTATGGAGAGCGTATGATGCAGCGCGGGACAGGCCGGCATTTATTATTTCTGAAATAGAAGATGTCAGTACAGATAAGGAATAGAAAGACATGAAGAAGACAGAAAGTTATGTGATTCTGTATCTCGCATTTTTTATATATTCAGTATCATCTATATGTGCAAAAATAGCGTCCCAGCAGAGTGTTTTTTTCCGTGTAATGATTTTTCTGGTTCTGGAAGTGGGCTGTCTGGGATTGTATGCGGTAATCTGGCAGCAGGTATTGAAGCGTTTTTCCCTGATTACAGCGATGGCCAGTAAGGGAGTGGTTGTGATTTTTAATCTCATCTGGTCTGTTATGCTATTTAATGAACATATAACAATATATAATTGTATTGGTGCAATAATTATTATGACAGGTATCTGGATTGTTTCCGGGGATCAGCAGTGATATTGGGAAACAGGGGGCCGGTTCCGGGTAAAATCGGATGTGCAGGGTAAGGGTGGATGATTTATTATTTTATTGCAGTTTTTTCCGGGATTCTGTCTTCATTTTCCCAGGTTTTATTAAAGAAGAGCGCGGAAAAGAAGAAAAAAACAATATGGGGTGAGTATTTAAATCCATATGTTATTACCGGATATATAATAACTATGGTATGTATGCTGCTGACTATTATAGCATACAGGGGTATGCCTTTTAAGTATGGTGCAGTGCTGGAATCGTTATCATATCTGTATATTATGATACTGAGCAGGTTATTTCTGCATGAGAAACTTACAAAGAAGAAGCTGGCAGGCAATATAATCATCGTAGCAGGTGTCATTATATTTAGTCTGGGAAAGTAGGGAGAAAAATGGAAGTAAAAATTTTGGATCTGTCAAGACAGTATGCATTAATTCAGGACAGGGTAGAACAGGCAGTATGTGAGCAGATGCGCAGCGGCATGTATATTGGCGGAAAAGCTGTCGCGGACTTCGAAAAGAAATTTGCAGAATATATCGGAGTCAGACATGCAATCAGTGTCAACAGTGGCACGGATGCTCTGGTTATCGCGTTAAAATCGCTTGGAATTAAGGCTGGCGATGAGGTGATAACAACGCCCTTTACTTTTTTTGCGACGGCAGAAACGATTGCCATGACGGGAGCGGTTCCGGTTTTTGTCGATGTGGAGGAAGACACCTATAATATTGATCCGGATAAAATCGAAGAAAAAATTACCGGAAAGACCAGAGCGATTCTTCCGGTTCATATTTTTGGGCAGCCGGCTGACATGCACCGGATTATGGAAATAGCGGACAAATACGGACTGGCTGTTATTGAGGATGCGTGTCAGGCAGTCGGTGCTGAGATTGAGGATAAAAAAGCCGGTTCTTTTGGACATGCCGGTTGTTTTTCGTTTTTTCCGACCAAAAACCTGGGAGCGTTTGGGGATGGCGGCATGATTACCACAAATGATGATTCACTTGCCACTATCTGCAGAGCTTTCAAGGAGCATGGTATGGCACAGAACGGTGCGAAGGCAAGGTATATTCTGGAAGGGGTTGAAGATGATCTGGCAGGGACTGTCTCCCCGGATGCACTGTACAATCCGTATAAGTATTATAATTATCTTATTGCATATAATTCAAGGCTTGATGCGATACAGGCGAGAGTGCTGGATATTAAGCTGGATTTTCTGGACCAGTTTAATGGCAGACGCGCTGCAATTGCTGATTTTTACAGGAAAGAGCTGGACGGTTGCGAAGGAGTTATCCTGCCGCATGTGAAAGAGGGATTTAAGACAGTATGGCATCAGTATGCTTTCCGCTGTGAGAAAAAAGATGAAATGGGGAATTTCCTCGCTTCCAGAGGGGTCGGAAGTGCCGCATTTTATCCGGTTCCGCTGCATTTACAGAAAGCGTTTTCTTATCTGGGGTATCAGGAGGGGGATCTGCCTGTTTCAGAAAAACTTACACGACAGACAGTCTGTCTGCCAATTTTTCCGGAATTAAAGGATGAAGAATTACAGTATGTTGTGGCAGGTATAAAAGAGTTTTTTCAGAATTAGGGAGGGCAGAAATGTCAGTTTTTATCCATCCAACGGCTGAAGTATCAGAACAGGCGGAAATCGGGGACGGTACAAAGATATGGAATCTGGCTCAGGTGCGGGAAGAAAGTGTGATCGGTGAAAATTGTATCATTAGTAAAAATGTATATATTGATACAAAAGCAGTTATTGGGAACCGTGTAAAAATACAGAATAATGTAAATGTATATCATGGAGTAGTAATCGGGGATGATGTGTTTTTGGGACCTTCCATGACTTTCACAAATGATTTTTATCCCAGGGCATTTAATACGGAATGGAAAATTACAGAAACATATGTGAAAAAAGGAGCGTCCATTGGCGCGAACGCAACAATTGTCTGTGGAAATACGATAGGTGAGTATGCCATGGTCGGTTCAGGGAGCGTTGTGACAACAGATGTACCTGCTCATGCACTGGTAGCCGGGAATCCGGCAAGACAGATCGGGTGGGTATGCAGATGTGGATGCCGGATGGACGAGAATCTCAGATGCCCTGAATGCGGCAGTGTACTGGATGATATGTAGGCGAAAAGTGATTCCGGATATGATGAAAGGTTGAGAGATGAAAAAAGTATTCAATAATATACTGCTTTTGCTGTCAGGCGTATTTTGCATTATATATCCTTTTTATATACTTATTATTGAACCCGGTTTTTTTCATAATCAGTTTTTTCTCTATAGCGGTAAGCAGGTTGCTGAATTAGTTATATGGCTATTGATTGCATTATGTGGAATAAAATGGTGTAATGTTAACTGGTTAGCAGTAGTACTGCTACTTTTTAGTTACTGTCATTTAATGCTGCTTCCTATGGCGGCAGCTGTTTTATATGGAGTTCTCACACTTCTGGCAGGACATTTTGTGCTGGAAAATGTATTCCATTCTGAGCATGAGGACAGGCATATATTTTCCTGTTTTCTGGGCATGATGCTGCTGACGGTATTGTATGCCTGCCTGTCACTGTTCAGAGTGGGAAGTATTTTTAATATAAAAATAATAGATATGGTGTTGTTTGTTTTATTGTGTATCTGGTTTATGCGCAGCAGAGGGAGGGAAGGATGTAAGCGCAGGCTGAATGGCTGCCTCCGGTTCAGTGTATCAAAGCCGGTATATTTAAAGCTGATGGGCGTAATGTCCTTTTTAATGATTGCTGTCGGAAGGGCGAATAATAGTCTGGATTATGATTCCGTCTGGTATGGATTGCGTTCTCCTTATGTACTCAATAATAAGACAGGCATCTATGATAATCTGAAATTAGTGGGGTGTGTCTACACTTATCCAAAGGGATATGAGGTATACCAGTTGCCATTATCAGGTTTTGATTCGTATGGATTTGTCTATGCGGGTAATATTATAATGTCTCTCGCTGTATTATACATGGTGTACAAAATCTGTAAATTATTTGTCAGTGCAGAGTATGCAGTGTGGGGTGCACTTCTGGCATCTGCGATACCGGGTATTATGAATATGTCTGTTACAGCCAAACCAGACATAATGACGCTGCTGATTCAATTATTTATCATTTATTCCGCCATATTGCTGCTAAGGAAAAAAGATTCCGCTTATGCAGTTATAATTTTATCCGGTTATATTTATACGCAGACGTTGAAGTCTTCGTCTGTTATTTTTTCTACAACAATTTTACTTGCAGTCATATTTATTTGTTTCATATATAAAATAAAGCCCTGTAAAAGCCATTCTGCCCGTGGGTTTCTCTTGCTTTCTGTAACTGATCTGGTATTGATCTGGTACAGGACATATCTGCTGACCGGGATTCCTGCAACGTCAATATGGGGAGGCCTTTTCAGAAAGTTCGGTATGACTGATAAATATCCATATAAAAGTGGACAGATATCACAATTCCGGATGGGAAGCCTGTTTGACAGGGAGGTTCTGTCCGCTGTATTTACGAGAATTAAAGAGGTTCTTTTTGCACCCAATTCAACGGATACAGACCATATTGTAATTGCGTGGGGAACTACATTATGTACGTTTCTGATTTTTTTTATAGTCCTGGGAATAATCTTCAGTTTCAGAAAAACATTTTTTGAACTAAAGAAACATGCAGATCTTTGTTTTATTATTTTGCTGGCAATCGGAGAGTTTGCCGGCTGTCTGCTTTCTTTATGGGTAGGGACCAAACCGGATGGGAATTATTTTATGTTATATTATAGTGCCACGATAATTTGTGCCACGGTTTATGCCCGTATTCTGATCAGCGATAAGACATTTTCAAAAAATATACTGACCGGCCTGGTTATATTTTTTTTACCTTTAAACATAATATTTTCCGGGGCGGCAAACTGGGCGTGGTGTTCCGCTTTTTCAAAAATTGAGTGGCTCAATAAAGGTTATTATGATCATCGTCAGGAATTTAAGGACTGGATGAATCAGGCAGGATGTGATCAGATTTATGACATTATGAGTAAAGACCCGTCAAACAGAGTGTTAGCTTTTGGAGTGCATCCGTCCGTTGAGCGGGTGCCGTGTGTTATAGAGAGTGAATTAGATGTGACAAACTGGGGAAACTGGGAGCTCGTGGCATCGGTAGACAATTTTGTCCGGTTTGTAAATTTTGCAGAGTATGATTATATTTATATAGCACCGGGTTATGTGGTGAAGGATAACAGTGCATATGATAATTTGTGCGGGTTATTTGAGAAAGATATGATCACCTCTGTAATGAAAGAAAATGATCATATTCTTTTCACGCTGGGGGAGAATGAGGATCATGAGCAGAGTATTCGCATGAAGGAACAATTTGCTGAAGCAATCTGATTGCGAAAAAATACAACGGGTTTGTGATGAAAGAAAGTTGAGAATAAGAATGGATTGTTCCAAAGTATTGTATATCGTGATACCGTGCTATAACGAAGAACTGGTTCTGCCTGAGACAGAAAAGAGACTGACAGATAAGATGAACCGGATGATACAAACCGGACTTATTTCCGAAAAAAGTCGTATCGTTTTTGTCGATGACGGATCTAAGGATAATACATGGCTGATGATCAAAGAGATGTATCAGGAGAATCAGTATGTGATGGGGGTCAGATCTTCGAGAAATCGTGGACATCAGAATACGTTGCTGGAAGGACTGATGGCAGTAAAGGATGACTGCGATATGGTAATCTCGATGGATGCTGATCTGCAGGATGATATTGAGGTTCTGGACAGTTTTGTCGAAAAGTATTATTCCGGCTGTGAGATAGTATACGGTGTCAGGAGTATGAGGAGTACTGACACCTGGTTTAAGCGAACGACGGCAGAAGGGTTTTACAAAATCATGGCATGGATGGGGGTAAATATAGTTTATAACCATGCGGATTACAGGTTGATGAGCAGAAAAGCATTGCACGAGCTGGCAGGCTTTAAAGAAGTAAATCTTTTTTTGCGTGGTATCGTGCCTATGATCGGTTTTAAAACGGATGTTGTAAAATATGAAAGACATGAGAGATATGCCGGAGAATCAAAATATCCTTTAAGGAAAATGTTATCTTTTGCACTGGACGGGCTGACATCGCTCAGCATTAAGCCAATACGGTTTATTTCTGCAATTGGCGTTATATTGTTCGGAATCAGCCTGCTGCTGCTGATATACTTTCTCGTCGGCTACTGTATGAAAAAAACGATACAGGGATGGGCAACTCTTGTTATATCCATCTGGGGAATAGGAGGATTGCAGCTCCTTGCGATAGGGGTAATAGGAGAGTATATTGGAAAGATCTATTTAGAGACAAAGGAAAGGCCGCGTTTTATAATTGAAGAGTTTTTAAAGAAATAAAGGCGGTAATATTGAGGGTGAAATATGGAGAAGAATCTGGTAAGCGTCTGCATTCCTGTTTATAATGGCGAAGCGACGATAAAAGAGACGCTGGATTCTGTTATCAGCCAGACATATAAAGAACTGGAAATAATTATAGTGGATAATTGTTCAACAGACAGAACCCTGAACATTGTCAGCGGGGCTAATGATAGCAGAATAAGAGTTTATAAAAATGATACTAATCTGGGTATGGTCGGAAACTGGAATAAATGTCTGGAATATGTCAGGGGCAGTTATATTCAGTTTGTGTGCGCAGATGATATTCTGTATCCGGAATGTATCCGCAGGAAAGTAGAAATGATGGAACATTGTGAAAGGCTTTCCATGGTATTCGGAGCATCCGAGATTATTGACAGTGCCGGAAAGGTGATTATCAAAAGACATATATTTAAAAAATCGTGTATAGCAGATGGCGGGAAACTGGCAAAAAGGTCATATTATTTAAAGAATCTTTACGGGGAGCCGTCCAATGTATTGTTTAAGGCGAAGCTGCTGGCTGAGGCTGGTAATTTTGCATTGAATACCTGTTATACGACAGACTGGGATATGTGGCTTCGTTTGTCATGTCTGGGAGACGTGGGATATGTTAATGAGATTTTGGTTAAGTACCGGGTATCAGCTTCAAATGAGACAAGCAGGATTGATTATGGGAGATTTCTGGCAGATGACAGGGTGATGATGCAGAATATAGAGAGTTATCACTGTATGGAAATAAATAAGGCTGAGGAAATCATTCATCATGCGAATTATGCAGTCAGGATGCTGGCAAGAAGATTATTTATGAAGCTGAAATGCTGAGAGGCCAAAGGGTATCTGATGAACGGGAAGTGAATGGTGAGAGGGTGTAAGGGTATGAAGACAATTATTTTAGCCGGGGGATTCGGAACAAGGATTTCAGAGGAGAGTCATTTAAAGCCCAAACCGATGGTTGAAATCGGAGGAATGCCAATTATGTGGCATATAATGAAACTGTATTCATATTACGGGTTTCATGAATTTATTATCTGTGCGGGTTATAAGCAGTATGTCATCAAGGAATATTTTTCAAATTATTTCCTGCATAAAAGTGATATTACGTATGACTTTGCTTCGGGAGGGCATGACATGGTAATTCACAATAATTCCGCGGAGCCGTGGAAGGTAACCGTGGTGGATACGGGGCTGAATACAATGACAGGAGGCCGTATCAAGCGGGTAAAAAAATATCTTGGGGATGAACCCTTTATGGTGACATACGGAGACGGGGTCTCAAATGTGAATATCCGTGAGCTGGTGTCTTTCCACAAATCACATGGAAAGCTGATGACCCTGACCGGAATACAACCGGAAGGAAGATTTGGAATTATGGAATTTGAGGGTCAGAACAGGGTGTGTGCGTTTCGGGAAAAGAGCAGGGAAGACAGTGGATGGATAAATGGCGGTTTTCTGGTCTGTAATCCCGGGGTGACCGACTATATCAGGGATGACTCAGTTATGCTGGAAAGAGAGCCCATGGAAAAGCTTGCGGATGATGGACAGCTGATGTGTTATAAGCACGACGGATTCTGGCAGTGTATGGATACTCTCCGGGATAAAGAAAAGTTAGAGCGGTTATGGGCACAGGGACATGCCCCTTGGAAATTGTGGGAAGATTAGGAAAAGGAGAACCGGATTATGTTTGAGAATCAGACGGAAGTTCAGGCCAAAGAGGAAATATTACATCTTGTTGAGGAATACTATGATAAATTCCACAGGAAGAAAGAATACAGGGAGGGGGACAGGATTCCATATGCGTCCCGTGTTTATGACAGTGCGGAAATGTGTAATCTGGTGGACAGCGCGCTCGAATTCTGGCTTACTTCGGGACGCTATACACAGGAGTTTGAGCAGAAGTTCGCGGAGTATCTCGGGGTGAAGTACTGCTCTCTGGTGAATTCCGGATCGTCTGCTAATCTGAATGCGTTTATGGCACTCACTTCTCCGCTGCTTGGTGAGCGTCAGGTAAAGCGCGGGGACGAAATGATAACGGTTGCAGCCGGATTTCCAACAACGGTGACACCGGCAATTCAGTATGGGGTTATTCCGGTATTTATTGACGTAACAATACCGCAGTATAACATGGATGTAACAATGCTGGAGGAAGCACTGTCTGAGAAAACGAAAGTTGTTATGGCGGCGCATACGCTGGGGAATCCGTTTGACCTGCTGGCAGTCCGCAGATTCTGCGATCAGCACAATTTGTGGCTGATAGAAGATAACTGTGATGCGCTGGGGACAGTGTATACGATTGACGGGGAGGAAAGACTGACAGGAACAATTGGGGATATCGGGACTTCCAGCTTTTATCCACCACATCATATGACAATGGGGGAAGGAGGAGCTGTTTATACGAATGATCCGTTACTGAACCGGTGCATCCGGTCTTTCCGTGACTGGGGGCGCGACTGTATATGCAGTTCCGGACAGGATAACCGTTGCGGACATCGTTTTGACCGGCAGTATGGGGAGCTGCCGCCGGGATACGATCATAAATATGTTTATTCACACTTCGGGTACAATTTAAAAGCGACGGATATGCAGGCATCGATAGGATGTGCGCAGATTGAAAAATTTCCTTCCTTTGCAGAGCGAAGGAGACATAATTTTAACCGGTTATATGAACAGCTGGCTGATGTGTCAGATAAGCTGATTCTGCCTGTCGCATGCGATAATTCCAGTCCAAGCTGGTTTGGATTTCTGATTACCTGCAGGGAAGGGACTGACCGGAACAGGGTGGTTCAGTATATTGAAGAGCATGGGGTTCAGACGAGAATGCTTTTTGCGGGGAATCTCACAAAGCATCCTTGTTTTGATCAGATGCGCGCTTCCGGAGAGGGCTACCGCATAGTCGGAAGTCTTGTGAATACGGATAGGATTATGCGGGATACATTCTGGGTAGGTGTATATCCGGGCATGACAGATGAAATGACAGATTATATGGCCAGGATTATCAGGGAGGCTGTTCGGCAGTGACAGGGAGGTAATATGAGAGCTGTTATAACAGGTGCAACGGGGTTTGCCGGTAAATGGCTGGTGAAAGAACTGCTGGAGCAGAATGATGAAGTAACGGTGGTTGTGAGGGACAAAAACAATCTGCCGGATGAATGGAATGAAAAGGTGTCTGTTGTGGAGGCATCTCTCAGTCAGCTTTCCGGACTCTGTGCAGACAGCTTTTCTGCAGGATCGGCAGATATTTTTTTTCATATGGCATGGGCGGGCACTTCGGGTATGGAGCGGGCAGATACCAGTCTGCAGCTGGATAATGTCCGGGCAGCCTGTGATGCGGTGAGACTGGCAGGGCGGCTGAAGTGCAAAAGATTTGTGAATGCGGGAAGCATTATGGAGTATGAAGCTATGCAGTATATTCCTTCTGAAAATGCGGTTCCGGGGATGGGAAATATTTACAGCACAGCGAAACTGGCAGCGGATTTTATGGCGAAAACGGTCTCGAAGCAGGAAAAAATAGAATATATCAATTTAATTATTTCGAATATTTATGGTGCGGGTGAGAAATCCCCAAGATTTCTAAATACAACGCTGAGAAAAATGCTGCGGAATGAGGATGTTGCTCTTACAACCGGAGATCAGCTGTATGATTTTATCTATGTGACAGACGCTGCGAAGGCCATTGTATTTGCCGGTAAAAATGGAAGGCCGGACAGTACCTGCTATATTGGAAATCCGGAGCAGTTTCCATTAAAAGAGTTTGTTTTGCGGATGAAAAAAGTGCTTCAGAGTAATTCCGGACTTTTATTCGGAGCGGTGCCTTTTGCGGGGGCATCGCTTTCCTATCATGAATTTGATACACGGAAACTGGAAAAGATGGGGTTTGCGCCGGAGGTATTCTTTGAACAGGGAGTATTGTTGACAAGAGACTGGATTCTGGAGGAGAATGATGCATACTGATTTTTCGATACAAAATCTTGCGATCGAAGGTGTTAAGCTGATTACCCCGTTTTATATAGAGGACAACAGAGGGTATTTCCTGAAAAGTGTTGAAAAGGATGTTTTCAAAGAATGGGGACTCGACGTAGATATTTATGAGGACTTTGAATCGTTTTCCAGAAAAGGAGTGGTCAGAGGGCTTCATTTTCAAACGCAGGAGCCACAGATTAAAATTGTGCGGGCAATTTATGGAACGATTCACGATATCGTTGTAGACCTTCGAAAGGATTCCGAAACTTTCGGGCAATATGCTGATGTGATTCTGTCAGACGAAAACCATCATAGTTTGTGGGTTCCGGAAGGATTTGCCCACGGATTTGAAGTTTTGTCGGAAAATGCCATCATGTCATATAAGTGTATTGGCAGATATCTGAAAGGTTATGATACGGGAATCTGCTGGAACGACAGGGATCTTGGGATTAAATGGAAGACAGCTGAACCGGTTGTGTCGGAGAGGGATGCGGCGTTAATGTCATTTCGGGAGTTTGTGGACAAATATTCAGGATTATAGTCAGGGCGGAAATAGCACTGACGGAAGAAAGGTGACAGTATGGATATAACATTTTACAGGAGGAAAAAAGTTCTGATTACTGGTCATACGGGGTTTAAGGGATCCTGGATGTCACAGCTTTTGATTATGGCGGGAGCAGAAGTCACAGGCTATGCACTGGAAGCGCCGACAGACCCTGGTCTGTTTGACATGTGTAATCTGGCAGGGCAGATGAATTCCGTCACCGGCGATGTGCGCGATCTGGCACATCTGAAAAATGTATTTGAGGAAACGCAGCCGGAGATCGTAATCCATATGGCCGCGCAGCCGTTAGTGCGTGAATCTTATAAGAATCCGGTTTACACATACGAGACGAATGTAATGGGTACGGTCAATATTCTGGAGTGCGTGCGGATGACTCCGTCTGTAAAATCGTTTCTCAATGTGACAACTGATAAAGTGTATCTGAACAAAGAGTGGGAATGGGGATATCGTGAGCATGAGGAGCTGAACGGATATGACCCGTATTCTAATTCTAAATCCTGTTCGGAGTTGGTGACCAGCAGTTACCTGAATTCTTTTTTTAAGGATATGGATGTGGCAGTATCTACCGTGAGAGCAGGAAATGTGATCGGCGGCGGGGATTTTGCCGCTGACCGGATTATTCCGGACTGTATCCGTGCGGCGGAGAAAAAGGAGGATATTATTGTCCGGAATCCATTTTCCACAAGACCATACGAACATGTACTGGAGCCGGTTGTGGCATATCTGATGATTGCTGAGGCTCAGTATAAGGATAAAAAATATGCAGGAAACTATAATGTAGGGCCGGATGAGGAAGACTGCCTTACGACGGGAGAGCTGGTATCGCTGTTCTGTGAGAAATGGAATGCGGCGACAGGGGAAGCAGTGAAATGGACTGACAGGTATGACGGGGGTCCGCACGAAGCTAATTTTTTAAAGCTGGATTGCTCTAAAATTAAGCGAATGTTTGGATGGAAACCGCGCTGGCATGTGGAGACGGCAATGGAAAAAATTGTCGAGTGGTCGGTATTCTGCCGGGATCACGGTGATGTCAGTGCGTGTACGAAAAAACAGATTGAAGAGTTTCTGGACGCCGATGCAGATAAAATGACACCGACATAAATGAAAGCGGGCGTCTGGAGAAGTTCCGGCAAATAGGTGTATATTGATTTCGGAGTTGGAAAGGCGGTCACGAAGGATGCAGACGGTTGGCGGGAAACTGTGGGGATATGTCGAAAAAGCGGCTTATCTGGTGCTGGGCGGTTTATTTAAAATTGCAGGAAAAGAATTGCCGGAGCAGGCGTTTGCTGCTTTTATGCAGTTTGTGAAGTTCGGAGTTGTGGGGGTCAGTAATACGGTGATTTCATATCTGCTGTATGTGGCAGGCCTTCTGACTTTTCAGAAGTTCCATATTCTGCCGGGACAGGATTATCTGCTTGCGCAGCTGCTTGCGTTTGTGCTGAGTGTGTTGTGGTCGTTTTACTGGAACAATAAAATGGTGTTTAAAGCGGAGGAAGGAAAAGAGCGCTCTCTGGGGAAGGCTCTGATCAAAACATATATTTCTTACTCGTTCACAGGCCTGTTCTTAAACAGCATTCTGCTAATGTTATGGGTACAGGTGTTTCACATTTCAGAATATATTGCGCCGGTGATCAATCTGCTGGTCAGTGTACCGGTTAATTTTCTGATTAATAAATTCTGGGCATTCAGGGAATAGTTTCCGGGGAGCGCCGGAGCTGGTTGCACACCATTGAGAGTCCGGCTGTATCCGTCTATATTTGAGGAAGATTGTGAAATGTATTATTTGATATTCCAGTCGTTTTGTATATAATATTGTCAGAATACATGTCACAAAGGAGACTTTATGCAGTGCACATGGAACGACATAGAACAGCATATTGCCGTCTGCACCCGTTGCCCATTGAGCCGGAGCCGGCACCGGCCCGTCATGGGACGCGGAAATCATCAGTCTGATCTGATGTTCATCGCGGAGGCGCCGGGAGGGCAGGAGGATCAGCAGGGGCTCCCGTTTGTCGGGCGCTCAGGGGAAATACTGGATAATCTTTTGCGGGACTGCGGGCTGGAAAGAGAGGAAATTTATATTACCAATATTTTAAAATGTCATCCGCCCGGCAACCGTGATCCGCAGGAGGAGGAAAAAGAGGCGTGTTTTCCATATCTGAAATATGAGACATTTCTTTTAAAGCCAAAGATCATTGTCTGCCTTGGGCGTGTTGCCGCGCAGCGCATTATAACCCCGGGCTTTAAAATTACCAGGCAGCACGGCACCTGGACACACCGGAAAAATTGTTTTATGACAGCGACGTACCATCCCTCAGCGCTTCTGCGGGATCCTTCCATGTATGAGATCGCGAAAAAGGATTTTTGTGAGATTGTGAAAAAACGGGCTGAAATATGTATATAAAGATATCTGTGTGAACGGCATCCTGACAGGATGCCGTTTTTATTCATAACAATAGAAAGCGCGCGAAGTGTGCTTTCTATTTGTTTTTGCAGAAAACTGTGTTTTGTGAAACAGAATCACTCAGCACTCAGGAAACAGGGCTGGTGGTGCAGCCGGGAAATCATTCCGGTTCCGGTGAGAAAGTGTGAAACAGGAATTATAATTCCTGTCAAAATATACTATACGTTCCTTGTAAAAATTGCCGAAAGATGTAAGACTATGTCTATAGAGTTTGATATATTTTATCAGAGGTCACTGGTACCAGAGATGGAAGATGAGAAGGCAGATTGACCGGAAAAGGGACAGGAATCGTGATGAAAAAAGAGAATTCGGGTTGTTTGTTTCTTCTGGCCGGCATTTTTCTGGCTGTATTTCTGAAGTGTTCTGTGACTGTCAGTGTCTGTGCGGCGGAGCCGCAGGATGCAGAAAATCCGCAGTGCGTGGTTATGTTTGTGCTGGACGCGAGCAGCAGCATGAAGACGAGTGATCCGGACCGCCTTGCGCCGGACGGTATTGCGCAGCTGGTTTACACGCTTCCGACGGGGAGCAGGGCAGGTTTTGTGGCTTTTAATACAGGCATTCCGGCGGAGCAGATTCCGGTATCCGGCAAAGAGAGGGAAGCTGTGCCGGAAGCTGCGGAAGAGGTGGAGTATACCGGATACAGCGATGCAGGAGCCGGTCTTTCGCGTGCGGTGGAGATACTGGCGGGAGAGGACGCGGCGGAGCGGCAGATTGTGCTGTTGTCAGACGGTGAGATTCTGATGGACAGCGATGAGGCGACTGCAGAGTCGCGCCGGTCTTACCGGGAGGCTGCCGGAGAGGCGGCGGAAGAGGGGATCCGGATTCATGTGATCAGTCTTGGAACCGGGACGGAGGATGAGGAAAGTTCTGTTTCCGCGGCGGCTGAGCTTACCGGCGGCAGGGTCTGTGCCGCGCCGCAGGCGGCGGATATTCAGGAAGCGCTTGATTCGATTCTGACAGAAGAGATCGGCGTGAAGCAGAGTACGGTGGCGCTTGTGGACGCCGGCGGAGGAATAGAGACGGTTCATGCGCAGCTGCCCTATACATATGCGGATAAAGTGAGGGTTCTGCTGACAGGCACAGCGCCGGTGGAGAATCTGAGTGCAAATTTTCAGGCACAGAGTGCAGAACAGATCAGCGGGGAGCGGTATTCCCTGATTGAGCTGAACCGTCTGCACGGACAGGATACAGAGAATGGACGGAAGCTTGAGATCAGCTTTTCCGGTACGAAAGGCAGCAGGGTCCGGGTGAATGTGATTCCGGAATACTGTGCGGTGCCCGTGGTGGAAGTTGTCTATAAAGATGAACGGCCGGCGGAACCGGATACTGCAAAGAGCGCTGCTCT
>OFHM01000478.1_pt1 | contig 34052 bp, 30 predicted proteins | sample 1521311 | NCBI WGS metagenome assembly OFHM01 (sample SAMEA3504083, study PRJEB24116) | mouse gut metagenome | biome: mouse gut; feature: mouse-associated habitat; material: faeces | place: Denmark | collected 2011 | reverse complement strand
TCTTTTCCGCCGCAGAGCGATAATTATTTTCTCTTATAGGAAATCCAACGGAATTTCCTATAAGAGAAAAAAGAATCCCGCAAAGCAGGATTCTTTTACTGTAACGTATATACTTTTTATTCTTAATCACTGATCAGTCTTGTAACACAGACCGGGGTACGGTAGAATGCATTGGAAATCTTGATTCCTGTTCTGGCAGAACTTGCATGTACTACCTGTCCGTTTCCGATATACATTGCAACATGGTTGATGCCGCCGCCATTTCCATAGAAGAACAGGTCTCCCGGTTTTGCCTCAGAAGAATCAATTCTTGTGCCGTATCCTGACTGAGCGCTGGAGGAATGAGGCAGATAGATACCGTATTTCTCATAAATACGCATGGTAAATCCGGAACAGTCCACACCGTTGGTCAGGCTTGTCCCGCCCCACACATAACGGTTTCCCACAAACTGACATGCATACTGAACCATATCCACACGCACGTCGGATATTCCTTCTCCATAGCGAATCTCTGTCATGGTCATTGCTTTGGGAAGCTGCTCTGACAGTTCCACAAATTCTCTGGCCACATAACACTCGTCACCATCCACATCCACTTTCAGCCACTCGCCCTGGTCTTCCACCATCTGCAGTTCTTCTCCCTCTGCAATCATGGTCCAGATAGAACAGTCCGTATTGGGCTCCACTCTCGCATTCAATGTCTGGGTTACGGAAGTTGCAACAATCGACTTCACCTCATCTGCTCTGTCTGCGGCCTCCTGACCGGTCAGCAGAAACTCACCTTTTACATATCCGGTTACTTTTCCGGACCGGATCTGAAACCATTCTCCCTCCTGGGATAATATCTCGCATCCGGCATCCACCGGTAATTTTCCTACAAGATCATACTCTTCTCCGGCGCCCTCCCGGATATTCAGATGATTCTCCACCTGTGCAATTCCGAGATTGGTATAGCCGCATACCGTTGCCGGAACCTGCGGTTCTTCCACCAGGCCTGCGTCCAGTCCTGTAGTAAGGCTTTCACTGAGCATGGCGGTAATTCCCGCGTCCACACTGGCTGCTTCCACCGGCATCTGAACCATCCCAAAAACCATTGCTCCTGACATACACGCTGCGATTACTCTTCTGAATCTGTTCTTCATTTCTGACCTCCCGGACAATTTTCTATCTTCAGTTACCTGCTTATTTTCCTGTTATCACGAACTGGCCGCTGCCTGATACATCTCCCCGGCTGCCTGTCCTCTTCTTTACATCTGCAATTATATCAACTGAAAATTGCATTGTCAAGATTGTCGTAATATTTATGTAATATTTGTAGAAAATCACAGTCATTATCCACATTCCATCTTATCACAGTGTCAGTTATCCACAAAAACAGAGCTGTTGCAAAATGCAGCTCATATACAATATATGGTTGAAATCCCTGGGATTCGAATGCCATATCCTGTATATAGCGGCTATTTTACAACAGCCCTCTGTGATACCTTTTTCTGAAATCCGGCAAAATTCTGCAATACTTTCCCCTCTGAAATCTGGAAAAGTTCTGTAATATTTTACCCTCTTTTTTCCTCCGGGTCTTTATCCAGAATGGAAAAAGCAATATTGGTGGCGTGGTCTGCCACACGCTCCAGTCCCGTAACCAGATCCGTAAAAATAATACCGGACATGGGGGAGCACTTTCCTTTTGCCATCCGCTTCACATGATTTTGCTGCAGCTCGCGCTCCATATGGTCGATGTCGTCTTCCAGTTCCAGAATATCCGGCAGGTTCTTTTCATCCAGCGTAACAAACATTTCCATGGCTTTTTCCAGAATGACCATGGTTTTCCGATGCATTTCCTGGATTTCCCTGACCCCTTTTCTGGTAAAATCCAGATGTTCCTCCAGACACTTCACGGCGAAATCCGCAATGTTTTCCGCATGGTCCCCGATTCGCTCGATATCGCTGACCACATGAAACAGACCGCCGATTCGCTTCGCATCCACAACGGGGAGCTGAAGCTGGTTGATTTTTACCAGATAATCTGTCAGTTCATGGCTCAGGAAATCAATCTGTTTTTCCGTCTCGTAAACCCTGGCGATTTTTTCTTCATTTCCTTCAAAAAAGGCTTCTACCGCAAGATCCAGATTCTGCCGGGCCATGGTTCCCATCCGTTCAATTTCCTGCGTGGTTTCCACCACTGCAGTGGAAGGCGAGAAAATATTCTGTTTCCCGATATAGAGAAGCTGGTATTCTTTGTTTTCCACATCCTCCCCCGGTATCAGCCGCCTGGTCAGCGCCACAAACTGGGAAGAAAAAGGCAGAAATACAATGGTCTGGAAAATTTTAAACAGAGTGTCCGCGTTAGCCACGCATCGTCCTACATCTGCCCCTGAAATATGTAAAATAAAGGATTCAAACTGTTTCATTCCAAATGCCATCAGAATGCCGATAATTACCATACCGAATACATTAAACATCACATGAATCAGGGCAGCCCGCCTGGCGTCCTTCTTGGCATCCAGGCTGGCCAGCACCGCCGGGGTACAGGAACCGATGTTACATCCCAGAACCACATAAAAGCAGACCGGAAGGGACACCAGACCCTGGCTTGCCATCAGAAGCAGAATGCTGACCGTTACCGAGGAACTCTGAACTATGACCGTAATCACCGTTCCCAGCAGAATTCCGAGAATCGGGTTGTCCAGACTGGCCAGAATATTCAGCACATTCTGATACTCCCGCAGCCCCGACATGGCATCCTTCATCATACTGATTCCCAGAAACAGTGCGCCGAACCCCAGAATAACTTCTCCGACTTTTTTCACCATGGGCCGCTTTCCGAACATCATAAAAACCGCACCCACAAAAAGAATCACCGGAGCAACTCCGGTCAGGTTAAAAGCCACAAGCTGAGAAGTAATCGTGGTACCGATATTGGCTCCAAAGATAATCCCCACTGACTGAGCCAGCGTCATAATTCCGGTATTTACAAAGCTGACCACCATAACGGTAGTAGCGCCTGAGGACTGAATAATCGCTGTAAACAGGGCCCCGAACAGCACCGCAATGATTTTATTTTTTGTCATTGCCTCCAATATGGTCCTGAGCCTTGCTCCCGCTGCTTTCTGCAGGCCCTGGCTCATAAAGCTCATACCAAATAAAAACAGTCCAAGACCTCCAAGCAATGTTACTATTAATTCCATGGTATTCTCCCTTTTTCATTCCCGCAGCTGGCAAATCAAATCCTGCTGCCAAGTCTCTGGTTTCTCCGGTATCACCCGGTTAATCCCTGCGGATGATACGATGTGTATCAAAATATTTCCTTCCGTATAAAATATCCTGTTCCATCTGAAGTTTCAGCGCATCCAGACTGTCAAACCTGTGTTCTTTCCGTACCCGGCTTAAAAACTTCACCTTTACCTGAGCCCCGTACATATCCTCTGACACATCAAACAGATGGGTTTCTACTCCCACCGGATTCTCTCCCTGGATGGTGGGCTTACACCCCACGTTAGTAATGCCCGGATATTCCAGTCCCTGATATTCCGTCACTGTAAGATACACTCCAAAAGGCGGCAGCAGTTTGTCTGACGGAGGCTGCAGGTTGATGGTTGGAATGCCCAGAACCGGTTTGCCCAGCTTTCGCCCGTGTAAAATCGTTCCTTCCACAAAAAACTCATATCCCAGCAGCCGGTTTGCTTTCTCCATATTTCCTGCGGAAATTTCTTCTCGCACAAATGTACTGCTGATATCTCTGCCTTCCTCCTGTATCTTGTCCACCACTTTCAGTTCATATCCATACCTGGAAGCGTATGCTTCCAGCATCCGGTAATCTCCCCGGCGTTTATGTCCGAACCGGAAATCTGTCCCCACCACCATATATTTCACATGAAGTCCGGTTACCGTCCGGTCAATAAATTCCTCCGGCTCCATGCACATGATTTCTCTTGTAAAAGGGCATTCAATCAGATAATCAATACCGATACTCTCAAAAAGTTTTACTTTCTCCTGATTGGTGGTCAATACCTGAGCCGGCGCATTTTGAAGCTGCTCCCTGGGCGGTATGTCAAAGGTAAAAATCACTGCCTTTAATTCCTGATTCTCTCTCTTTTTTTCCGCCATATAGTTCATCAGCAGTTCATGACCCCGATGAAGTCCGTCAAACTTTCCCAGAGACAGCACCGAAGGCTCTTTGATTTCAAACGTGATGCTTTGCTTTATGTATTCCATGTGCGTTTCCTCCTCAGGACAGGTCCATGAAAATCCGAACCGGCTTCAGTTCCTTTCTTTTTTCATCCCAGCGGTAAATTCCTGCAAACAACTGGTTTTCATCATAAAGGCGCAGAATCGTCTGCTGATATTCTTTGTGCCATTCTGTCAGCCACTCCGGTTTCAGTGCATTTCCATTGTATAACAGTCTGGAAAATTCTCCTTTCACTGCTGAACAGGGATACTGAAGAAAAACACAGTCCGTATTTTTTACCAGTCCCGGCAGATCCGCTCCGGTCAGCTCTTTCTGAGGCTCCCGACCTCTGACCGCCTGTACCTGGGCTTCTATTTCCGCCAGCCTGACTGCATCTTTTAATTCAAATTCTGCCACTCTGGTGCGCAGCAGTGATTTCATGCAGCCGCCGCAGCCCAGTTTCTGCCCTATGTCATGGCAGAGAGTACGAATATAAGTTCCTTTGGAACAGTGCACCTGCATCTGTACTTCGGGAAGTTCTTCTTTCAGAACCCGGATGGAAAATACCGTAATTTCTCTGGGCTTTCGCTCCACTTCGATTCCGGCCCTGGCCAGATCACAGAGTTTTTTTCCATTTACTTTCAGGGCGGAATACATGGGCGGAATCTGTTCCTGCGTACCGGTAAATCCTGCGATTGCTTCCAGCACCTCTCCGGAAGAACAGGTTACCTGCTTTTCTTCCAGAACTGTTCCTGTCATATCCTGGGTATCCGTTGTCTTTCCCAGCAGCAGCACGGCCTCATACACTTTGTCTTTTTCTGTCAGCATATCGCAGACCCTGGTGGCTCTGCCAAGGCAGACCGGAAGAACTCCCTCTGCCTCCGGGTCAAGGGTTCCTGTGTGGCCAATCCTTTTCTGTTTCAGAATTCCCCGGAGTTTTGCCACCACATCATGGGACGTATATCCTTTTTCCTTGTATACATTGATGATTCCGTTTATCATGCTTCCCCTGCTCCCTGCCATGATTCTTCCTGTGTATCAGAGTCCTTCTGACACAATTCTTTTCCTGCCGGCTCCTCTCTTTGAAGCTGCTTTTCTATTTCTTCACAGAGTGTTCCGATTACCTCCTGGCTGCTGCCTTCCATGGTGGCTCCGGCCGCCCGGACATGTCCGCCGCCCTGATATTTCACAGCAATCCGGGCCACATCCACTTTTTCATTGGAGCGCATGCTGATTTTCCAGGAACCGTCTTCATTTTCATAGAGAAATATGGCTGCTTCCACGCCTTTTGTCACCCGAAGCTGGCTGACAATCCCGTCCAGATGTTTCGGAAGCACCTGATAACGCTCCATTTCCTCCTTTGTAACTGCTGCGGCAATCACCTGATTTTCCAGATAACGCCTGCTGTTTAAAAGGGCCTGTCCCAGAATCTTATTCTGCTCAAAGGTTTTGGTATAGAAGGTTTCGTCTATGATTTTCGTATAACTGATTCCCTTCTCCATCAGAATCCCGGCAATATTCATGGTTCTGGCAGAGGTGCTGGAATACTGGAATACTCCGGTGTCATGCACGATGCCCACATAGATGCATTCTGCAATTTCCTTTGTAATCTTCTCTTCTTCTATCAGCTCAAAAATCAGTTCCGAAGTGGAACTTTTTTCAGGAAAAACATAATTTTCATCTGCAAAGCTGTCATTGCTCACATGGTGGTCGATGCAGATGGTCTTTTTTGCTGTATTGAAATATTTCACTGCTGCTCCCAGACGGGCGGCATCTCCGCAGTCCTGCACAATGCAGAGGTCATAGGTTCTGTCACTTTCGCAGGTGTGATGTATCCGGTCCGCATGGCTCAGAAATTTAAAAATATTGGGTATAGGCTCCAGATACACGTCTGCTTCTGTCTGGGGAAACCAGGCAGTAATATAATTGTAGGTTGCCAGGCAGGAGCCGACACAGTCCCCGTCCGGTCTTATATGCCCGGCAATGGCAACTGTTTTTACCTGGGCCAGTTCTGACGCTAAATCCTTCATGCTGTTTTCTCCCTGTCAGCCCAAAGCTGATCCTTCCTGTCTGTTTCTGCTTCTACGGTTCCTGCTGACTGTTTACATCGTCAATGAGTTTTGACATATTGACACCGTATTCAATGGACTGGTCCAGTACAAACCGGATTTCCGGCGTATTGCGCAGATTGATATTCCGGGCCAGTCTGCTGCGGATATAACCTTCCGCACTTTTTAAGCCGGCCAGCGTACTGTCCTGTGAATCCTGGTCTCCCAGTACGCTGATATACGCTTTGCAGCTTTTCAGATCCGGTGCCACTTCCACTGCCACCACGGAGGTCATGGGATTGATTCTGGGATCCTTGATTTCTCCCCGGATAATATTGCTCAGTTCTCGCAGGACCTCCTCATTGACTCTTGTATTTTTAATGCTGTTCTTTCTCATATTCTGCCTTTCTAACGGGGCACTTCCACCATGGTATACGCCTCTACCACATCCAGTTCCTGAATATCATTGAAGCCTTCAAATACCAGGCCGCATTCATAGCCCGCTTTTACTTCCTTCACGTCATCTTTAAACCGCTTCAGGGACGCCAGATTTCCTTCGAAAATCTGTTCTTCCCCTCTGGAAATGCGTATCTTGCACCCTCTCTGGAACACACCGTCCAGCACATAGGAGCCTGCAATATTTCCAACACCGGATGCTTTGAAAATCTGACGCACTTCTGCATGGCCCAGTACCTTCTCCTCAAATACAGGATCCAGCATACCTTTCATTGCTGCCTGTACGTCCTCAATGGCATTGTAAATTACTTTATACAGACGCATATCCACGCCTTCCCGTTCTGCAGTTGCTTTTGCAGTGGCGTCAGGACGTACGTTGAAGCCAATGATAATAGCGTTGGAAGCGGAAGCAAGGCTTACATCGGATTCGTTGATGGCACCAACGCCTCCATGGATGACTTTTACCACAACTTCTTCGTTGGAAAGTTTTACAAGACTCTGCTTTACAGCTTCCACGGAGCCCTGTACGTCCGCTTTCACAATAATGGGAAGCTCCTTGATATTTCCGGACTGAATCTGGGAGAACAGATCATCCAGAGACATTCTGGATTTGGTCTCTTCCAGCATTTTCTCACGTCCTTCGGAAATAAAGGTGTCCGCAAAACTCTTGGCTTCTTTTTCAGAATCTGTACATACAAAGATTTCCCCGGCATTGGGCACATTATTCAATCCTAATATTTCCACCGGTGTGGAAGGTCCTGCTTCCTTTACTCTTCTGCCTTTGTCGTCAATCATGGCTCTTACTTTTCCGTAACAGCTTCCGCAGGCCACCGGCTGTCCTACCTTCAGCGTACCTTTCTGTACCAGAATGGTGGCTACGGAACCCCGTCCTTTGTCAAGCTGTGCCTCAATCACAAGACCTCTTGCATTCCGTCCGGGATTTGCCTTTAATTCACAGATTTCCGCTGTCAGCAGAATCATTTCCAGCAATGTGTCAATTCCCTCGTGGGAATGTGCGGATACCGGCACAAAAATAGTGCTTCCACCCCAGTCTTCGGGAATCAGCTCATATTCCGCCAGTTCCTGTTTCACCCGTTCCACATTGGCGCTGGGCTTATCAATCTTATTAATTGCCACGATAATTTCCACTCCTGCCGCTTTTGCATGGCTGATAGCCTCCACGGTCTGAGGCATAACACCGTCGTCTGCAGCCACCACGAGAATGGCAATATCCGTTGCATTGGCTCCGCGCATACGCATTGCAGTAAATGCTTCATGGCCCGGTGTATCCAGAAATGTAATCTTTTCTCCGTTACACTCTACCATATAAGCGCCGATGTGCTGAGTGATGCCTCCTGCTTCCCGGTCGATGACATGAGTATCCCGGATCGCATCCAGCAGAGAAGTTTTTCCATGATCCACATGTCCCATTACACACACAACCGGAGGACGTTTTTCCTGAACGGCCACATCTTCTTCCTCTTCTTTCAGCAGTTCTGCTATCACATCTATTTTTTCTTCCTGCTCACAGATACAGTTGAATTCCAGCGCAATTTCCTCTGCCGCTGCAAAATCAATTTCACTGTTGACCATTACAATATTTCCCTGTAAAAACAGCTTTTTGATAATAACGGAAGGCTGAATTTTCATGCGGTCAGCCAGTTCACGAATCGTCAGCTTTTCCGGAATGGTAATGGTCTTAATGGTTTCTTCTTCTTTTTTCGGAGGCTGTTGAGGCTGCTGAGGTTTTTTGCCTCTTGTTTTCTTCTCCAGATTGTCAAAACGTTCTTTTTTTCTTCCCATCAGCTCTTTTTCATGACGCTGATTGCCTCCTTTGCGGTTCTCACGCTCCCGGCTTTCTTTTCCTCTGGTTTCTTCCATGGAGGATGACGGTGCGTTCTGATTCATCTTATGAATTTCCTGTTCAAAACGATTCTTCTGACCAGGGCGCCCATTCTGGAAGGAGCGGTTATTCCGGTCTCCCTGAGGTCGGTTATTCCGGTCTCCCTGGGGACGGTTGTTACGATCTCCCTGAGGTCTCGCTCCTCTTTCTCCCTGAGGTCGGTTGTTCCGGTCTCCCTGAGGTCTGGTTCCCCGTTCTTCCTGAGCCCGGATATTTTTTTCTCCGTTCTGGGGTCGGTTGTTCCGGTCTCCCTGAGGCCTTGCTCCTCTCTCTCCCTGAGGTCTGGCCGGACGTCTGGGCGCTGTCTTACTGTTCTGAGGATTAAATACAGCTGTAATGCTGGATTTTTTTCTGGGACGTTCCGCTTCCTCTTTTCCTGCTTCCGTTTTTTCGGTTTCTGTTTTCACTGCTTTGACTGCATCTCCTTTTACCGTTTCATTTTCAGATATTTCGCCCTTCGGTGGAACATTTTCAGGTGATTCCTCTTTTTTCTTTCCCGCTACCGGGTTCGAACTGTCTGTCTTTCCTCCGTTAAATCTCTTTTTCACCATATCAATTACGTCATCTTCTATGGCGCTGCTTGCTGTCTTTTTTATAATATTTTTCTCTTTCAGAAACTCAATTACATCTTTGGATTGTATTTTCAATTCATTTGCAATTTCATATATTCTGACTTTTGCCATATGTTGCTACCTCCGTTATTCCGTTTCATCTGCTATTTTCAACTTTTCTATCAGGTTTGCGGCAAATCCTTCATCCAATACTGCAAGGCTGGCACGGTACTCTTTGCCGATGGCATGGCCCAATGTCTCTTTCGGAGCATAGAGATACATTGGAACATGATAAAAAGAACACATATTTCGAAACATTTTTTTCGTATTTTCCGACGCTTCTGCGGAAACGATCACAAGAAATGCCTGATGGGATTTCACTGCCTTTTCCGTGGAAAACTCCCCGCTTGCTATTTTCCCCGCTTTCGCCGCCAGCCCAAGCATGGATAAAATTCTATCTTGCTGCAATGGCTTCCATCTCCTTTGTCAGATTTTCAATTATTTCCTTTGGTATGGATATTTTCAGAGAACGTTCCAGCCCTCTTCCCTTCAGAGCCTTTCCCAGACATTCTCCGTTGGGACACAGATAGGCGCCTCTCCCGTTTTTCTTTCCGGTTGCATCCAGAAGAATTTCATCTTCCCCGGTCCGGATGACACGCAGAAGTTCTTTTTTACTTCTCATTTCACCACAGCCCACACACTGGCGCATGGGAATCTTTTTAGTCATTTCCATTCCCCTCTTCTTCATATTCCGAATCATCTCTGTATCCGGCTTCCTCTTCGTATTCCGGCTCTTCCTCATACTCTGATTCTTCCGGCTCTCCCTCATACTCCGGTTCTCCTTCATACTCTGATTCTTCCGGCTCTCCCTCATACTCCGGTTCTTCCTCGTAATACTCCTCTTCCTCGTATTCCTCATATTCATTTTCATAATCCATGAAGTCACCGGCTTCTCTTGCCTGAGTCTCACTTTTAATGTCAATCTTAAACCCGGTCAGCCTTGCGGCAAGTCTTGCATTCTGTCCTTCTTTTCCGATTGCCAGTGACAGCTGGTAATCCGGCACCACCACTCTGGCCGTCTTTTCTTCCGCGTCTGCAATAACAGAAATAACCTTTGCAGGACTTAAAGCATTTTCAATCAGCATTGCCGCATTATCGCTCCAGTTGATAATATCTATTTTTTCTCCCCGCAGCTCGCTGACAATGGCATTCACCCTGGCTCCGTTCAGTCCCACGCAGGCTCCCACCGGATCCACATCCGGGTCATTGCTCCAGACTGCGATTTTGGTTCTGCTTCCGGCCTCTCTGGAAATGCTTTTGATTTCCACTATTCCTTCTTTTACCTCTGTCACTTCTGACTCAAACAGACGCTTCACCAGTTCCGGATGGGTTCTGGAAACCAGAATTTTCGGACCCTTTGAGGTGGATTTCACTTCCAGAATATAGAGCTTAATCCGTTCCGTGGGCTGGAATACCTCGCCTTTCACCTGTTCATTTTCACTTAAAATGGCGTCTACTTTACCCAGATTGATACTGATGTTTTTTCCCACATACCGCTGCACAATCCCGGTCACCACATCTTTTTCTTTTCCGTAATATTGATCAAAGAGCACTTTCCGCTCTTCCTCCCGGATTTTCTGAAGAATCACATTCTTGGCATTCTGGGTGGCGATACGTCCGAATTCCCTGGATTTCACCTCAATATTGACGATATCTCCCACATCATATCTGGAATTGATCATTTTGGCATTGGCCACGCTGATTTCCAGCACACTGTCTTCCACTTCCTCCACCACTGTCTTTTCCGCATACACATGGAATTCACAGGTTTCCGGATTGATGTTGACCCTGATATTGTCTGATTTGCCAAAATGATTTTTACATGCGGTAATCAGCGAATTTTCTATTGCTTCCAACAAAGTATCTTTACTGATATCTTTTTCCTTTTCCAGTATATTCAACGCTTCCAATAATTCATTGTTCATTTCTTTACCCTCCTGAAACGTTTGTATTAAAAATCGAAAGCCAGACGGATTAATGCAATGTCTGTCTTTGCAAATACCTTCTCTTCCTGATTCTCCACCTCTATGGTTACCGTAGTTTCATCATATGATTTTAAGACACCGTAAAATTCTTTTTCTTTATCTATGGCCCGATAAGTCCTGATCTCCACTTCCTTTCCCAGACTTCTCTTAAAATCCTTCTCTTTCTTCAGCGGTCTTCCCAGTCCGGGAGAACTCACCTCAAAAATATAGGATTCTTCGATAAAATCCTGTTCATCCAGCAGAGCACTCATCCTTCTGCTGACAACCTCACAGTCATCTACGGTAATTCCGCCTTCTTTATCAATGTAGGCTCTCAGATACCAGTTCCCGCCTTCTTTTACATACTCCACATCCACCAGTTCAAACTGATACTCTTCTATAATCGGAAGCAGCAGTTCCTCGGTACGCTGCTCATAAATCTCTCTTCTTGACATTTTCACACCTTCTTTCCACTCAGCTTCCGGACACACATGTTCAGATGATATCCTGCGGTCCCCTGCACATAAAATTGAGAGTGGACAAAAGCCCACTCTCAAGTCTGAGTTTATCATGTTATCGTATTTATGATAGCACTTCACGGAATGAATTGCAAGAGAAATTAACGGTTATTTCCAGTTTTTTTGCAAAGATTCGGAAGGAAGCTGCATGTTCCAGTTACAGTTTATGGCTGGGCCTTAGTTCTCTGTGTTCCATATTTCCATACACCAATATAATTTTCACAAAATCCGCTCTTTCTCAAAGATCCACAGCAGCATCTTCCCATGGACCACAGCCAGCAGTGAACCGCCGGCCAGCAAAACCACATAAAACACAGGCGTCCATAAAAGTCCGGCCGTAAGAAACAGGACGGTAAAAAACAGAAGATACAGAGACTGGGGGAGATATTTGAACATCAGAAGGATTCCATTGCGCCAGGCCACTCCTGCCTTTGTGTCCATTCTTGCAGCAAGGGGAAACATATACATTGCCAGCACAAGCCACAGACCGGACAAAACACAGACAAATCCTCTCATAGCTCCGGCAAAATCCCCTTCTGTATTCCTCCAGAACAGATAATCCAGACACAGGATTATTCCGCCGGTAAAAAATGGTATCCACAACTTCATGGACAATTTCATCTTTTTCCGATATACCTCCCAAAACCCACGAACCACATAGCCTTCCTCCTCTTTCAGAATCTTTACAGCCATAACGTGCAGAGCGCAGAGAGCAGCTCCTCCCGTTATCAGAGGAAGTGAACATACCACCCACAAAAAATTCAGTTTTATCAGTGCAACTGCCTTTTCCAAAATCTGAAATCCCCTGCCCTCCAACTTAAACGCTCCTTTCATTATTTCTTCTGTTGCAATTTGAAAACCCTGCAGATTCAGGAGTCAAAGCAGGATTTTTTTATCCCTTAATTCCGGTAGACGCAATGCCTTCCACATAATATTTCTGCAGAAAAATAAACATAATCAGCATCGGAATGGCAGAAATGGTAAGGGACGCCATAATCGGCCCGTAATTGATGGGTTTGGAGCCGAAAAAAGTCTGGATTGCCAGCTGAATAGTACGTTTATCTTCTCCTGTCACCACCAGCAGAGGCCACATAAAGTCATTCCAGTGAGCTACAAAGTCCAGAATAAAAACAGTGGCATACACGGTTCCGGATATGGGCATAACCACCCTGAAAAATGTCCGCACAGGCCCGCACCCGTCAATGGATGCAGCCTCCAGCAATTCATTGGGTACGCCCAGAAAAAACTGACGGAACATATAAATGCTGAAACATTTTGCCACAAAAGGAAAAATCAGAGAAGCCCATGAATTAATCCAGCCCAGATCTGCCATTTCCCGGTACATGGGAAGCATAATTGCCTCTGCCGGAAATACCATCAGGCTGATTACAAGGGTCAGCAGGAGATTTTTTCCCCGGAATTCAAATTTTGCCAGTGCATACCCGCAAATGGAATTCACCAGAAGATCCAGCACAATAATAATCAGCACATAAAACAGGCTGTTTCCAATAAATTTCCACATATTAATTCTCTGGAACACTTCGATATAGTTGTTAAAGGAAGCCCCTTTTGGAAAAAAAGTGGACAGTGAATTCAGCCCCTTGAAAATCCCCGATTCCGGCTTCAGGGAAGACGAAATCATCCAGATCAGCGGTGATACAAAAATCAGTGCAACCAGTGTATTGCCAAGATAAAACGCAATATTTTCAAATGTTTTTCTCTTCGTCATAAGAATCCTCCTTTCAGCTCTATTCCGCTTTGATAATTTTCTTCATCCCCAGCGAAAGGCTGATAACAATCACAAAGAAAACAGCCGCCACAGCACAGGCATATCCAAAGTTTCTCTTCTGGAAGCCCTGTTCATAAATATAATATACCAGCGTACGGATGGAATTCCGGGGACCGCCTTTTGTCATAACATAAGGCTGGGTAAACAGTTTCATTGCCTGAATTACAGTAATCATCACCACATACTGGATAACACTTTTCAGGCCCGGAAGCGTTACATAAAAAAAGCTCTGTATCTTCCCTGCTCCGTCAATGGAAGCCGCCTCATACTGCTCTCTGGAAATCCCCTGCAGGCCGGCCAGAAAAATCATCATCTGGTATCCCGCCCCCTGCCATGCAGACATGAAAATAATGGAATTCATCGCTGTCTTCGGATCGTTCAGAAATCCACAGGGCTCCAGTCCCAGTTTCACCAGCAGGGCGTTTAACAGGCCGCTGTCTGGGCTGGTATTGTACATTACGGTCCAGAGGATTGCCACAACTACCATGGAGGTTACCTGAGGGCTGAAATATGCTGCACGAAAAACAGACACGCCTCTTCTTCTGGAAGAGATCAAAAGAGCCAGAGCCAATGCCAGAACTGTCTGAAAGGGCACCACCAGCACTGTAAAATATATGGTATTTTTTACTGCAATCCAAAAATCTTCATCCTGAAACAGCTCTGCAAAGTTGTTAAAACCGCAGAACACAATCCGGTCCGGACGCATAATATTATAGTCGGTAAAAGCATATCGAACGGTCTGCAGAGACGGATAGATTAAAAATGCTGCCAGCAGAGCAACTGCCGGAATCACAAAAAAATAAGCCGCCTTTCTTTCACTTGCTTTATTGACTGATTTCTTCATAGCCATTCCCCCTTCTCTGTTAATCCTGTGCATAATATTTTTCATAATCTTTATTCATGGCCGCTGCCGCTGCATCCAGAGCCTCCTGCGGATCTGCGCCGGTAAAAATATTCAGCATTGCTTCTGCAAATTCTGCCGTCAGTACACTGTAAGAAGGCGTTCTGGGTCTCGGATGTCCGGTTTCCATCAGCTGTTCCCTGAAAACAGAACGAGGATATTCGTTGTATTCCGGCAGTACGTCATAACTGGAATTTCTGGTGGGAGGCTTTGAAATTGCCTGTGCATAGGAAGTCACATTTTCTTTTGAAAAAAGAAAGCCCATAACCTCCCTGACTGCATCCATGTCCTGAACATTCGTTGTAACGGCCGCTGCCCAGTCGCCGGTCGGAGAAGTCGGCACCCCGTCTTCGTCAGCCACCGGAAACCAGGTAACACCCCAGTTCAGATCCGGATAATCCTTTTCCAGTGTCGCCACTTCCCAGGAACCGCCCAGCATGGTTGCCGCTTTCCCGTTATGGAATTCTTTCTGAATAGGGTCAATATTGGCATACCCTTCCTGAATCAGACTGTTTAAAAATTCTGCTGCTTCCACACCTTCCGGACTGTTCAGACAGCCTTCGGCCGAGCTTCCGTCCTCGTTGACAAAATCCGTTCCATTGGAAATCCAGAACTGTTCCAGCACATAGGAAAGCCCCTCTCCCTTATCCATGATAATATTTGTTCCCACCACTCCGTCTTTTGTAAGTTTTTTCGCTGCATCATAATATTCACTCCAGGTCCACGCCTCTTCCATGCGCTCCGGCACGGAAATCCCCGCCGCCTCCAGCATATCCTTATTGTAATACAACGCCACGGAACTTTCCGTTGCACTTACCGCATAAATATTTCCATCGTATGTATTCTGCTGCCTGGAGGAATCAAGAAAGTCACTCCATTCCTCCTGGGAAAAGAAGTCATCCACCGGCAGAATTACTTCATTTGCCGCATAAATAGATACATTCGGCCCATCTACATACAGGATATCCGGCAGGTCATTGGAGGTAATGGCCGCATTGACCTTATCCTCATATGCGTAAGAATCCGCACGCACAATGGCTTCTCTGCGCAGTTCAATTTCCCCCTCATGGGCCTGATTGAATTCCTCAATTTTCTCCACCCACCATTCTTCAATGGCCGGTTCGTCACTGGGGCTCCATATGGTAATGACCGATTCCATACGAAAAATTCCGTCCCGCCCATCTGAATTTCAGGACGGATACCTCTCTCCTGTTACTCCCATATGGATTTCATACGAAATATTTCCACATTTTTAACACATGCCGGCGTCTCTGCATGCAATATAAAACACCCGCTGTCCTTAATATCATAAAATAATTTCGTCCCCACTGCTTCGCCGTCATTTACATAAACCTCCACCGTCCTGCGGTCTGTGAAAATCTCCAGCTTTTCCACTTTATCAACCTCTGCCGGAAATAAAACAGGTTCGCTTTTTACCCCTTTCGTTTGCAGGCGCAGCCCCAGTTCATCATGAATAAGCAGAATCTTTCGCTTCGCATCTCCTCCCAGCTGGAGAGAAAACGGAACATTATCCTCAAATTCCAGTTCCGCTTTGTACACATTGGGATGAATTTCCTTCAGGCAGACATTTTCTCCATGCCCTTTATACAGACTCTCTGCTTTCAGAGATTCTGTTTCCTTTATCGGCGTCAGATACAGCCGGTTGCCTTGAATATGCATTTCTCTGGGAATTGTCATACTTCCGCAGGCTCCCTGTTCCAGTTCCAGATGTTCCTCATAAAAATCAGAAATCCATCCAATACTGATTCTGCGGCCCTGGTGCTCAAAACTTTGCATTGCATAACAATTGCTGCCGAAATCAAACCATCCTCTGTTCTCTTCTGTAAATACGCCGTTTTGAAATTCTCCTGTATAATATCTGCACATCTGATATCTGCCCTGGAAATCATGATGGTGCATCAGCGCTCCAATCACCAGAGCTTTCCCGTCCAGTTCCATAAAATCAGGACATTCTATACAGCGAATACCATCTTCCTGTTCCACAAGCAGCGGCCCGGTATAGTTCCAGTGTTCCAGATCCTCTGATTCATACAGTAAAACAGCCGCTTTTCCTTCCAGAGCACTTCCCAGAACCATATACCATTTTCCTTCTGCTTTTACTACTTTGGGATCCCTGAAATCAAAGGACGCCCCCTGAGGCGGCCGGTCAATCACCAGTTTTTCTTCTGCAAACTCCAGCATATCGCCGCTCTTTGTCATCCACTGCTGCTGCAGTGTCTCCTGGCTGTCAATGTGAGGGCCGATACTTCGGGTCAGAAAAAATACCGCCTCGTCTCCCTGCACCACTGCAGAGCCGGAAAAGGCTCCTCCCTTTAATTTTTCCGGGTTTTTTAAAATCTCTTCCTGCGGTTCCAGTACAACCGGAAGATGAACCCAGTGAATCAGGTCTTTACTTGCCGCATGCCCCCAGTACATCTGGGACCACTGCTGGCTGTGGGGATTGCACTGATAAAACAAATGGTAATATCCCTGAAACCAGCACAGCCCATTGGGGTCATTGAGCCAGTTTTTCCAGGGTGAAAAATGATATGCTTCCCGAACAGGGGAATCGTACTGTTCCTTCTGTCTGCCTTTTACAAATCTGCCGCTTTCCTTTTCCTGTTCCAGATAACAGACCCCGGTTTCCAGAATATTCTCACATCCGCTGAGATAACAGAGGGAAATCCTGCATGCTTCACAAAGGATTTCATATTCCGTATCTTTCTCCACAGGTACCCTGAGCCATCTGTAATACCCAGGCTCTACCGGTATCTCCTGACAGTTTCCCGAACCCTGTTTTGACGTCAGCAGATTCTCGTCTGCTGCGGAAGTCTCCTGCTGCCTGCTTCCTTTGGAAATCACCTGAACCTTTCCGCCCGTCTGCAATGCCTTTGCGAATATCTCCAGCATTGTATAAGCTCCCGTATTCATCTGTTTCCTCCTTTCTCTCAGCAAATGCTCCATACATTTGCTGTCAAATTTTTCACTGTGTAAAACCGGTTCCATATAATATATTTCTTATATATCAATAATATATTTTTATTTATATGAAACTATTTCATTTATTTATGGAACCCGTTCCATGTATAGATTGTAGTATACAACGAAACATTTGTCAATTATCTTTCAGCCTTTTTTCCTCTGGCAACAAAAAAAGAAGATTTTGTATTGTGCACTTTGTACAAAATCTTCTTTCTTATCTATTTTCACTAAATTTTGTTTTTGATTTTTTCACAATTTCACTAAAAAATTCCCATTATGTCGTTCCTCCGGACTGAATTTCCACGTCCAGAATCAGCCGATGGGGCACATTTTTTCGCTGTTCCACGATATCCAGCAGGGTATTTACGGAAACCTCTGCCAATAATTCTACGTTTTGCCGAATTGCAGTCAGCCGTGGATATACCATATTAGAAGGCTCAGTGGCGTCAAAACCGATTATGGAAATATCCTGGGGTATCCGCAGGCCTCTTTTCTGCGCCATGTTCAGGCAGGCGATGGCAGCCAGATCCCCTCCGAATATTCCGTCAATATCCGGATAATTATGGAATATTTCCTCCGCCATTTTATAGTGTGCATCCCAGTGAAATATATTCCATTCCATGACTTCCCTGAGAACAGTGACTCCCGTTCCCTCCATCCTCTGGATAAAAGCAAGGTACCTGTCATTTGCCATAACGTTAGGGGAAACTCCGGAAACCAGGTATATTTTCTTCCTGCCCGCCTTAAGCATCAGTTCCGCCGCCAGTTTTCCGCCCTTTGCATGATCGCAGCCTATGAGGGGAATCCGGGGGCCCAGATCCCGGTCAATGGAAACAATGGGTTTGACCTGTTTGCGGTACTCTTCCACTTCCAGTCCATGGGAGGCTGTGATAATCCCGTCCACGATGTTCCGCCCTAACATATCCAGGTATTCCTGTTCCCGTCTGCTGATTCCTACTGTATTGCAGATCATGGTTTTGTAGCCCTGCTCATATAATTCCATTTCAATATATTTCACCAGGGAAGCAAAAAAAGGGTGATTCAGATCCGGTACAATCACTCCTACAATTCCCGTTTTGTTATGGTAAAGATTTCTTGCCAGTTCATTTGGTGTATAATTCAGCTTTCTGGCTGCTTTTTCAATTTTTTTCCTTGTCTCGGATGAAACATAACCGGAACCGTTCAGGGCACGGGATACGGTTCCCACTCCTACTCCTGCTTCCTGTGCTACTTCTCTGATACTCGCCATTTTATTTCCTCATTATGCAGTGTTTTTGGCAAATTCTATCTATGCCGTTTTATTATTGTTTTAATACATTTTCATAAAAAAGTCAACGTGCTTCCCGGAAATGTCTGCAATTTTAACGGAGAGAGCAAAAATTTATTTCCATTTTTATTCATTTATGCTATAATAGGTAACATTATTGTTTCATTCCTGCAGACAATATGCAGGATGATTATAAGTGAAATTCAGGCGACGTAACAGCTTTTGTACCGCGTACCTTTTTGAAACCTGAATTTTTCTGAAAATATTATGGAAGGAGAAAATGGCTGCAGACACTGTTTCTGCAGTCGATACAGAATAATGGAAAGAGAAAAATTAGGTTCCCGTCTTGGATTTATTTTACTGTCCGCAGGATGTGCAATCGGAATCGGCAACGTATGGAGGTTTCCTTATGTGGCCGGCATGTACGGAGGAGGTATCTTCGTCCTTTTCTATCTGTTTTTCCTGATTGTCATGGGCGTTCCGGTTATGACCATGGAATTTGCCGTAGGCCGGGCCAGCAGGAAAAGCATTGTCAGAAGTTTTCAGGAACTGGAAAAACCAGGGCACAAATGGCATCTGAACGGTTATCTTGGCATGACCGGCAACTATCTTCTGATGATGTTTTACACCACGGTAACAGGATGGATGCTTTATTACTTCTATCAGATGCTCACCGGTAAATTTCATGGTAAGGATGCCGGACAGGTGGAACAGATGTTTCAGGATATGCTTTCCAGTCCCCGGATTCTGGCATCTGCCATGATTATCATTGTGGCCGCCGGCATTTTCATCTGTTCCAGAGGTTTGCAGAAAGGTGTGGAGAAAATCACCAAAGTTATGATGAGTATGCTGCTTGCCATTATCATTCTTCTGGCAGTACATAGCTGTACACTGGAAAACAGTCTGGAAGGGCTGAAATTCTATCTGCTGCCGGATTTACAGCGAATGAGGGAAGTGGGCGTATGGGAAACCATTACCGCAGCCATGAATCAGGCATTTTTCACCCTTAGCCTTGGAATCGGCGCCATGGGAATTTTCGGCAGCTATATTGACAAAAGCCACCGGCTCCTGAGCGAATCTGTCAATATTGCCATCCTGGACACTTTCGTGGCTCTTGTTTCCGGCCTGATTATTTTTCCCGCCTGTTTTGCTTTCGGTATCAGTCCGGATATGGGACCGAAACTGATTTTTGTCACCCTGCCCAATGTATTTAACGGAATGGCCGGCGGACGTGTCTGGGGCACGCTGTTTTTCGTCTTCATGACCTTTGCTGCTTTCTCCACCATACTGGCCGTGTTTGAAAATATCATTTCCTGTGGTATGGATCTGTTTCACTGGAGCAGAAAAAAGTCCTGTCTGATCAACCTTGGGGCTATTATCCTTTTATCTCTGCCCTGTGTATTCGGCTATAACCTGTGGTCTGCTTTCCAGCCTCTTGGAGAAGGCAGTACCGTTCTGGATCTGGAGGACTTTCTGGTAAGCAACCTGATACTGCCCATCGGTTCTCTCTGCTACCTTCTGTTCTGTGTGGCACGGTTCGGCTGGGGCTTTGAAAATTACAGAGCGGAGGCCAATACAGGCAACGGCATGAAGCTGCCTGCATGGATCCGTCCTTATCTGACCTTTATCCTGCCTGTATTAATACTGTTTCTGATTGTGAAAGGGCTCCTGGGAAATTAACAGGGCCATCCGTCCGGCAGGTCCGGGAGGAAACTTCACCTGTTATGACGCGGCTGTCATTTATCTGTACGAAATGCCGAAAGTGCCTGTTTTCAGGCATTTCCGGCATTTTGTCTATTCTGAAAAGACAAAAAAATACTGCAAACCACATAAAATTAAGGTTTCCAGTATTTTTTCGGGTTGGGCTATTCAATTATAGCTTAACAGCTCGTAGGGGAATCGAACCCCTGTTTCCGCCGTGAGAGGGCGGCGTCTTGACCGCTTGACCAACGAGCCATACTTTGACTTTGTTCTCCAAAACTCAACAAATTCATTATACATACAATACACCAGAAAGTCAAGCACTTTTTTCAATTTTTTTAAATTTCGCCACAGGCTGTATGATGTACCCATTCATGCGGGAAACATCTCAACTGCTAAAACTTACTCTCCTTCCGTAAGTTCTGCCAGCAGCACATCCTCCGTCAGCACTGAGACAGCTCTGGCATTCACCAGTTTATTTTCCAGATTCCACTCTGCTTCGTCCGGCAGCTGAACCGCAGCTTTCACATATTCCTCTGTGTGTCCCAGAAAATATCTTTTCCCCTCCACAGATATTTCTTCTTCCATGAGAATTTCCAGCTCCCGTCCCTGATACCAGTCCAGAAACTCCCGGTTCATCCGGGACAGATCTGCAAAAAGCACATCGCTTCGCCCGGCTTTCACCTGCTCCGGGATCTGATGTTCCATTCTGGCCGCAGGAGTTCCCTCTCTGCGGGAATATCGGAAAATATGAATCTCAAAAAATCCGATTTTCTGTAAAAATTTTCGCGTGATTTCAAATTCTTCGTCTGTTTCTCCTGGAAACCCAACAATTACATCTGTGGTAACAGCAGGATGTGTAAAATACTTCCGCAGCAGTCTGCACCCTTCTTCGTACTCTGCACAGGTATATTTCCGGTTCATTCGCTTTAAAGTGGCATCACAGCCGCTCTGCAGCGACAGATGGAAATGGGGGCAGAGCTTCGGCAGTTCTGACAGCTTCCGGACAAATTCTTCTGTCACAATTTTCGGCTCCAGAGATCCCAGACGAATTCGGTCAATTCCATGTATCTCATGGACTTTCTGAATCAAGGTCAGCAGACTGACTTCTTCCTTTGCCGAAGAGTCCGGCTGCCTCTGGTCTGTTCCATAGGAGCTCAGATGGATGCCTGTAAGCACCACCTCCCGGTATCCGTTGGCGGCAAGGGATTCCACTTCCCGGAGGACATTTTCCAGGTTCCTGCTTCTCACTCTTCCTCTCGCATAGGGGATAATGCAGTAACTGCAGAACTGATTACAGCCATCCTGTACTTTTACAAAGGCTCTTGTGTGCTCTCCGGCCCGGTTTACGCCAGACTCCTCGTAAATCCTTTCTTCTGCAATGTTTTCCACCAGAACGCAGGAGGATTCTTTTTCCTCCTGTGCGGGCTGTGTCTCTTTTTTCTGTTTTTCCCTTTCTGAAAAAAAACGCTCCAGCAAACCTGCCAGTTCATGTTTTCTGTTATTTCCTATCAGAATATCAATGGCTTCATCCGCCTGGGCATGTTCTTTTGAGGTCTGTACATAACAGCCTGCCGCCACCACCACGCTGTCCGGGTTCCTTTTTCTGGCACGGTGAAGCATCTGCCTGGATTTCCGGTCTGCCATATTTGTAACGGAACAGGTATTGATTACATAAACGTCTGCCGGCTCCTCGAAAGGAACAATCTCATATCCGGCTTCTGTAAGAATCCGGCGCATGCTTTCCGTTTCATACGCATTTACTTTACATCCCAGATTGTGCAACGCTGCTTTTCTCATATTACAAACCCTTTCTTTTTCTCTCTGCTGACAGGCCTCTCTCAAGGGCAAATTGCCGAAAAACCTGTTGCATTTATTTGTGAAATTGGTTATGGTACCATTGACTTTTTCCATGAAAGACGGTAGTATAATAGAAAATATTTCAAATAATTACCTGTATTTACCGGATACGATCCCTGGGGCAGGTATTATAAAGGAGGTTCTTACATGAAAACAGTACAGATTTCTTTAAATTCCATTGATAAGGTGAAATCTTTCGTAAATGCCATTTCTCAGTTTGAGTTCGATTTCGATCTGATTTCCGGAAGATATGTGATTGATGCAAAATCTATTATGGGTATTTTCAGCCTTGACCTTTCCAAGCCCATTGACCTGGCAATCCATGCAGAGTCAGAAGTAGATGAGATTATGGAAGCCTTAAAGCCATATCTGGTTTAATCTGAGATACACCGGTGTCCCCCATGAATCCATGGGGGTTTTTATGTGGGAATTTCCCCTTTTCCAGAAGAAGTGCCCCATCCGGTGTGTCAGAATAACCTGTCCCGTTCTCTTCACAGCAACAATCATTCTGCTATAATCGTCTCCGCTGTCTCAATGGCAGTCTGTACCATTTCATCAATCTTTTCTTTCAGATGAGTTTCCGAACGCCTGATTACTTTCAGACTGGGTTTTGTAACCGGATGTTTTGCCACAAAAATCGTACAGCAGTCTTCATAAGGCAGAACCGACGTCTCATAAGTGCCGATTTTCTCTGAAACCTCAATAATCTCCTGTTTGTCAAATCCAATCAACGGGCGGTACACCGGAAATCTGCAAACTTCGTCTGTGGCCGCCAGAGACTGCATGGTCTGACTTGCCACCTGCCCGATACTCTCTCCGGTAATCAACCCCAGGGAACCTGTTTCTTCCGCAAAATGCTCTGCAATCCGCATCATATAGCGGCGCATGATAATCGTCAGCTCCTCATGGGGACACTGCTCATAAATATACATCTGGATATCTGTAAAATTCACCACTTTCAGATAAATGGGCCCCGCATATTTCGCCACAATTCTGGCCAAATCCACCACTTTCTGTTTTGCACGTTCACTGGTATAAGGCGGTGCATGAAAATAAACAGCGTCAATTTTTACTCCGCGTTTTGCAATCATGTACCCTGCCACAGGACTGTCGATTCCTCCGGACAGCAGCAGCATACCCTTGCCGTTGGTACCCACGGGCATTCCTCCCGGCCCCGGCAGCACTTCTGAATAGAGATTGATTTTTTTTCGGATTTCAATATTCACCAGAATATCCGGATGGTGTACATCCACCTTCATTTCCGGAAAGGCCTCAAGGATCCGTTCACCCAGCAATGCATTTGCCTCCATGGAACACAGCGGATAATTTTTTCTTGCCCGGCGGGTGTGTACCTTAAACGTCATATGTTTATCGGGATAACGGTGATCCAGATAGGAAATCACATCCTCTGCCAGCTTTTCAAATCCCTCATCTTCCACAATCACCACAGGGCAGATCCCCACAATTCCAAACACACACTTAAGATGCTCCAGTGTTTCCTGGTAATCATACTCCCCCAGTGCTTCCACATAAATCCGTCCCTGTTCTCTGGTTATGGAAAATTCTCCTTCCACCGGTTTCAGCGCATATTTTATCTGCTGTACCAGGGCGGCCTCGAACAGATGGCGGTTTTTTCCCTTAATGCCGATTTCTCCGTATTTTATTAAAAATGCTTTAAACATGTATTCCTCCCATCCCGATTTTCTAATGTCTGGTGTATTTCCGGAGCATGGGAACCAGACTCTTTAAAACATCCAGGCATTCGTCCACCTCGTTTATTGTATTCTCTCTGCTGAAACTGATTCGTATGGTAGAATCCAGGTATTCCCGTTTTACGTGAATGGCCTGCAGGGTACCGCTGGGGGCTGGTTTGTTGGATGCGCAGGCACTTCCGGCAGATACATAAATCCCTTTTTCTTCCAGTCCATGAAGAAGCACCTCGCTGCGCACACCGTCCACGCTGAGACTGATAATATGAGGGGCGCTGTCCCGTCCGGTTCTTCCGTTCACATGGGCCCACTCCAGTCCCTCCAGTCCTGCCAGAAATCTCTCTTTCAGCTGATACAGATACTCCTGTTTTTCTGACAGCATTTCACAGGCTTCCTGGGCAGCCTGCCCAAGTCCCGCGATTCCAGGTACGTTTTCTGTCCCGGAGCGCATATTCTTCTGCTGTCCTCCACCGTAAATCACCGGCTTTATTCTGGTTTTTTCCCGGACATACAAAAAACCCACGCCTTTTGGCCCGTGAATTTTATGGCCGCTGACTGACATCAGATCAATGCCCTGTCTGCCTGGATAAATCAGATATTTTCCATAAGCCTGAATGGCGTCCACATGAAACAGCGTTTCCGGATTCTTTCTGTGAATCACCCTGGCTGCCTCCTCTACAGGCTCCACAGCTCCAATCTCATTGTTGACATACATCACAGACACCAGAATGGTTTCCGGCCGGATGGCCTGCTCCAGTTCTTCCGGAGATATCAGCCCGTCCCGGTCCACTTTCAGTCTGGTAACGGTAAACCCCTGTTCTTCCAGGAATTTCATGGGAACAGATACTGCCGGATGTTCCACCTCCGTGGTAATCAGATGCATCCCTCTGCGTCTGTTTGCCATGGTCGCACCCAAAATAGCCAGATTATTGGATTCTGTTCCGCCGGAAGTAAAAATCAGTTCTGATTCCTTACATTTCAGCGTCCTGCAGATCTGTTCCCTGGCTTTCCGAATCTGATTTTCCCCCTCCATTCCTTTTGTATGAAGAGAAGAAGGGTTGCCGTAATCCTCCGACAATGCCTGAATAATCCGTGCTTTTGCCCCGTCAGAACAGCGGGTGGTGGCCGCATTATCAAAATATGCTCCCATCTTAATCCTCCATTTCATAAACCAGCATGGCAAGAACTGCCATTCCGGCTGTCTCCGTACGCAGTATGCGGTTTCCCAGAGAAATAATCTCCATATCATCCTTTACCATCTCAATCTCTCCGGAAGCAAACCCGCCCTCCGGCCCGATAAAGATTCCGATGGACGCCCCCTTTTCGAGATTTCCAAGCACCTTCCTGGTATGGGCCATCCCCCGCTCCTGTTCATAGGGAAGAAGACGGACATCCATGGTGCGGACATATTCTGCCGCCTCTTCAAAGGTGTGTACCGGTCCCACCCTGGGAATGATACTTCGTTTTGACTGCTTTGCCGCACTTTCTGCAATGGCCTGCCAGCGGATACATTTATTTTCCGCCCGCTTTTTATCCAGCTTCACCACACAGTTACGCATGGCCACCGGAATGATTTCACTGACCCCCAGCTCCACAGCCTTCTGAATCACCAGCTCCATCTTATCTCCCTTGGGCAGCGCCTGAAACAGGGTGATTTTCACCGGAGGCTCCGTGCCCTCACAGGACTTTAAAATTTTAAGGGTAATCTTTTCCCCGTCTGCCTGAGAAATCTCGCAGAGAACATCTCTGCCCTGCTGGTCACTGATCCGCATCTGTTCCCCCGGTTTCATGCGAAGTACATTCCGAATATGGTTCACATCGCTTCCTGTTACAAAGGCTTCTTTTTCTCCGATCTGCTCCGGTGCTACAAAAAACTGAAACATAGTTCTCTCCTGTCTACCTGTTTTCAGCAGTAATGCTGACCCACTCTCCCTGACGGGTCACTTCCAGAATGGTCAGTCCTGCATTTTGAATGGCTTCTTTTACTGCTTCTTCCTTAAAGTCAATAATACCGCTGGTAATATAAATCCCGCCCTTTTTCAGATGATGGGGGATTACCGGCGTAAGGGGAATAATCACATCTGCCAGAATATTGGCAGCCACAATATCATACTCCTGTCCAACCTGTTCCTGCAATGTGCTGTCCTCTATGAGATTTCCCTGCAAAAACCGGCTGTTTTCTTCCGGCAGGCGATTGAGATACCGATTATCCAGGGAAGCCTGTATGCATATGGGGTCAATATCCGTCCCGGTCACATGGGACGCTCCCAGTTTCAGACAGACCAGGGAGAGAATACCGCTTCCGCAGCCCACATCCAGCACCCGGTCCCCCTCTTTCAGATGACGACACAGCTGTCTGATACAGAGCTGAGTAGTCTCATGTTTTCCTGTTCCAAAAGAGGTGCCCGGATCTATCTCAATCAGAATGTGGCCGTCTGCATATTCCGGCAAGGGCTCCCAGGTGGGTTTAATCAGAATATTTTCAATGGTAAAGGCCTTAAAATACTGTTTCCAGTTATTAATCCAGTCTTTGTCTTCTGTCTCTCCCTGGGCAATGGTTCCCTCCCCAATTTCTACAAACAGACGCAGGGATTCCAGTTCTTCCTTTATCTGCTCTAACAGAGGCCCATGTTCCTGTCCGGCCTCCAGAAAAAAACTTACCTGTGCCTTTCCGTCATCCGGCGGCAGTTCCGGAAGAATGTCAATATACATTTTTTCCTTATCTTCCGCTGACAAAGGGATATTGTCTTCAATCTGCACCCCTTCCACTCCCAGGTCAGCCAGCATACTGCTGACAAAATCCTCTGCCTGGGTGGTGGTCTGAATGGTGTATTTTTCCCATTTCATATAAACTCCTCCATGTCTGACTTTCCATAATCTCCGTGTCTTTCTCACATAATTCCCGTGTCTTCCAGATGTTCTTCAAAAAAGTTATTCAGCTTAATCAGCGGTGTGCGGAATACCGTACCGAACAGGAAGAAAATGGGGAAATATACAAACAGTTTCAGCAGGCTGACGATATAAGTATTCCCATAAAATCCCGCAATGGCTTCCCGCATGGCGTTCATCCCATGGGTAAACGGCAGAAACGGATTGATTTTATTGAAAAAACCAGGTGTGACTTCAATGGGAAAGGTTCCGCCTGCTCCCGCCACCTGCAGCACCAGCAGGACTACTGCGACAGCTTTTCCCACATCCCCGAAAGTAATGGTCAGGGTATAAATCACATTGGAAAATACAATACCTGCCACAACTCCCACAAAAATATACAGTCCGGGATGGAGACACTGAATTTTCAGCCAGTACAGGTCTCCCAGACAGATAATCACACTCTGCAAAATCGCAAATATCATGAAAATAAGATAACGTCCCATGTACAGTTCAAAAGGCCTGTATTTGCTGACTGCCAGAGTTTCATCATCCTTTGCCTTGCATTTCAGAATGGAAACCAGCACCAGTCCGCCTACCCACATGGCAAGTATGGAATAAAAAGGCGACAGTGCAGAGCCGTAATTGGCAATAGGATAAACCTTCTCCGTGTTCAGCTCTACCGGAGAGGACAGAAAACTGCCGATAGCTTCCGGCGTATTGTCGTATTCGTCCAGATCCACTCCAAATTTTTCCAGAAGGAATTCTTTCAGACTGTCTACCAGGCTCTTTTCAGATCCTTCCTGGACTTTCTTAAGTACCTCTTTCACATTTTCCAGACTGGTGATTCCGGAGGAAACCAGTTCTTTGGAGCTTTTCAGCACTTCTGCCACAGAATCCATGGAGCTGCCCAGAGAATCCATGGCAGTACCCGCACTTTTTATGGTGTTATCCGCTATGGGCGCCAGAGATTTTACAGAAGCCAGTTCTGAGCGGATAGCCGCCAGCTTTCCATTCATATCTGACACAATGCCTTCCATTTCTCCGCGCACCAGATTCCGATACCCCTCCAGGGCAGTATGCATGGCATTTGCAGCCTCATTCAGCTCATCCCGAAGCTGCCGGACAGACTCGGATGCGTCCTTGTCCTCATTCAGGAGCTGAATGGCCCGGTCAATGGAAGATTCCGCTTTTGTCAGAGAGGTATTGGCCTCTTCCAGTTTTCCCACCAGCTCCTTTACCCCCTGCAGGCTGTATAACAGGGAATTCCCCTTCAAAATATCAATCAGTCCGCTGTTAATATTTTTGATTCCTGCAATCTGATTTTTCATGGCTGACAAAGCTGCCAGCGCTGACTGAGAATCCTCGTCCAGATTTTTTTCCAGAACTTCCAGCCGGCTGATGAGATTATCCAGGTTGTTGTTTACCCCATCCAGAACCGTGTCATACACGCCGGGAGTTGCGCCGGAAATATGTTCCAGCGACTCACTTTTCCGGAAATCCTCCTGACTGTCCCTGAGCTCCGACAAACTTTCATCCGTAATCTGAATGGTGGTTCTTAAGGACTCCACCAGGCTGTCCAGGGCTTCTGAAGTCTCGCCGAAAGCATCAATGGTCCCCACCAGGCTGTCAATGGATACATTCAGGTTCTTCATGGTCTCTATGGCATGTTCCACCGACAGAATATTATCGGACAAAGACACATTTTCAAAGAGCTTTTCGTCTATTTTCCCTTCAGCCTCAGAAACGCCTTCCGCAATCTTCATCATTGTTTCACCCATCACGGTCACAACCTGGGAAATAAAAGTCTCGTTCACCTGCTGCTGAATAGCACCGGCTCCTTTGTCCGTAATTTTCGGCGCAATGGCATTCTTTTTTTCATTGACATAATACTCAATCTGAGGCCTTGTGATATCTTTCCTGAGCACACTGGTCATATCCTGACTGAAATCCTCCGGTATCACCACCGCAGCGTAGTATTTGCCGCTCTTTACCCCGGCCACAGCCTCATCCTGATCTGTAAACTTCCACCCGATCTGATCATTTCCCGTCAAACTTTCAATAATGCTGTCGCCAATATTCAGCTCCATACCCTGAACATTGGTTCCTTCGTCCACACTTGCCACCGCCACTGCCAGGTTATTGGTACTTCCATAAGGGTCCCAGCTTGCCCTGATATTAAACCAGGCGTACAGTGAAGGCAGAATCAATACGCCCACTGCCACAATGGCTGCTATGGGATTGGTAAATATTTTTTTTAAATCATGTACCATAATCCCCAGAATTTTTCTGATACTTTCCTTTATTACATCTGCTGCTTTTTTCATAAAATATCCTCCACCAACTGTACACTGAATGCCTCGGCCTGCCCCGCACTCATGTGTCCTTCATAATCCGTAAAAGCATCCAGACTGTCATCAAAATTCTCAATTCTGGTTCCAGAGCGGTTGTAATTCCAGTAATCAATCCCCATCTGTTCCAGATATTCCGTAAAAAAGGTATCTGCCTCCTGAAAATTTTCCCCATATTTATCCAGGGCTGCTCCAGGAACCGGAGTAGTCAGAACCACCAGACGGATTCCCTTTTTCTTGCAGAAATCTGCCATTTTTTCAAAATACCGAAAAGAATCTTCGTTTCGCTCCTCTTCATTCCAGAGTACCAGATTATCTTCCGGCTTCTCTCCCGGTATGGGACGGTTGCGCATAAATCCGTCCATATAACCATATCCGTCCAGCTGAAAAACTGCCTCTTCATGATCTCGGTATTCCCTGCTTTGTTTAAGGGACACAATTTTCTTCACATCCCGAAACTGCCCCCGATAATAGAACCAGGGGAACAGAACTGCCCGGAAATCCAGCTTCCACTCCTTGGCCAGCAGGTACTCTGCCTTTACCAAAGACCAGGGCATTTCATAATAAATACGGTTAAAATCCCCTCTCTGTCCTTCCGGCGTACACCAGTAGCCAAAATCCAGTTCATACACTACGGTTTTCGGCACACTTTTTTCACAGACCATTTTCAGCAGATAATATGCATCTCTTGGGTACTCCCCTCCCATACACAGATTAATGGCTTTCTCTCCGCTCTGCTCCTCCACAATTTTGGGACTGATTCCGTTCAGCCCATGGGAAGTTCCTAAAAACACTGTGTCATGGGCCTGGCTGACCCCTTTATGAATCATGAAATTCACATAGCTGGCCGGTATCAGGATATAATTCAGTCCCAGATTTACCGCCAGCAGAAGCAAAACCACTGCTGCCGGTATTCTGATTTTCCTAAAACTGCGCATAGATAAATCCTCCTGCCTCTCCGGAAGGCTGTCCCAGCGCCGGCAACGCCAGAATCAGACACAGATAAACTGCAGTCTTTACCAGCCAGTGCTGTTTCTCAAAAATTTCCGGCAGCTTCCTTCCCTGTTCCTCCAGCAGACTTACAGCAAACACCAGAAGGCATCCGCCCAGAATCACCACAAGGGTTATTATGGTATAAGTAGTCCCGCTGGCCTCCCCAATCTCAATGCCTGGATCCAGAATCTGGCGCAGATCAAAACGAGTCAGTGTATTTTTCATCATGAGCAGAGCGGAGGGCACATCTGTCGCCCGGTCAAAAAACCAGCTGATATTTACCAGAATGAATGTCCTTGCTATCTGAAACAGATGAAATCCTCTGCTGTCTCCGGATATATGAAGGGCCTGCTTCCATTTCCGGTAAGAAGGGGCCATCAGGCCGCTGAAAGCAATAATCAGTCCGTTGTAAAGTCCGTATATGATGAATTTCCAGGCTGCGCCATGCCAGATTCCCACTACCAGAAACACGATGATATTGGCAAGACAGATGGGAAGGGTACGCCCGGTCTGTTTTCCGAATGTTTTCCTGGCAAATCCGGAAAACCCTTTCATCCAGCCGGACAGAGACACAGGGTAAAATACATAGTCTTTCATCCAGGTTCCAAGGGTAATGTGCCAGCGGTGCCAGAAATCCGTAATGGAAACTGCAAAATAGGGACGACAGAAATTTTCATCCAGTTTTATGCCGAACAGTTCCCCGATTCCGATTACCACATCCATACCGCCGGAAAAATCACAGTAAAGCTGTATGCTGTATGCCAGCACGCCCACCACGCCAAGCCCGTCAAAAATATCCGGGTGGTCAAAAATGGCATCGACAAAAATCACCGCATTGTCCGCAATCACCATTTTCTTAAAATATCCCCATAAAATCCTAAGCGCCGCCTGCTCCGTACGCTTCCGGTCAAAAGAATGGCTCTCATACAGCTGAGTGCTCAGACTGCTGAATCTGCCGATAGGCCCCTGCAGAATCTGGGGAAAAAATGATACAAACAAAGCAAAACGGAACAGATTATGTTCCGCTTTCGTCCTGCCCCAATATATGTCCAGAATATACCCCATGGACTGAAAGGTATAAAAGGATATTCCAAGAGGCAGCAAAAGCTGCATCATGTCAAGTTCCGCACCGGCCAGATGATTGACGGTGTCAATGGCAAAATTTGTATATTTCAATACTCCCAGGATTCCAAAATTCAGAATCAGGGCACATGCCACAATCTGCCTCATTTTCTGTTTTGCTTTTTTCCGGTCCTTTTCCTGCCCGGAAACCTTTTCCATTCCGATGCCGGCCAGCCAGGAAGTCACTGTGGTAAACAGCAGAAAACAGGCAGCCCGGATTCCTCCGCTGATATAATAAACGTAACTGAATCCCAGCAGCCACATCCACTGGTATTTACGGGGTATCAGATAATACCCCGCCGCGGAAAAAAGCACAAACACCGTAAATTCCATAGAAATCAATGACATAGAACTGCCTCCGCTCCTATTCGTCCTGCAGTCTCTCTACCATGGCCCACAGTGCTCTGGCAGAATTAAAATTTTCCGGTATAATGTCTGCGGGAGTAATGGAAATTCCAAACTCCTCCTGCAGCTCACTTACAATTGATAAAATTGCAAAGGAGTCCAGAACTCCGTCATCAATGAGTGTTTCACAGGTGTCAAAATCTGCATCCGGCTGAATGTCTTCTAAAATTTCCAGTAATTTTTCCATATTTTCTTCCTTTCCTGTTGTCATACATTAAGATAATACCTGTAACCTGACGGTTACAATTATCCTTACCATGTGTTAAAAGTTACCGCTGTTGATTCTGTCTGTTTCCTGGGTATCCCGTATCAGCTGTATTCCCTGTTCATCAGAATAAAACAGCACCTTCGGCAGATCTCTGCTCAGAAACAGGTTGATTCCCTCTGTTACCGAATAGGCGCCCACCCGTTCAAATACCAGCACATCTCCCACCTTCCCGCCGGTCAGCGGAAACTGTTTCACAATCACATCTGCTGATGTACAAAGAGAACCGCACAGGTTCCATTTTTCCTCTGCCTGGTTTTCTGCGGCATCTCTGCTGATATGCTGCACATGGGGAAGTTTCATGGCCATGGTCTGTCCATAGTAATTCAGATGATGGATTCCTCCGTCTACAATACCATAAATCTGTCCCTGGGTGTCTTTCCGGTCCACAATGGTGGTCAGGAAGCTGCCGCAGTCCGCCACCGGAAACCTTCCCATTTCCAGTGTGATCTTTCCGCCAAATTCCATATTCCGGACCAGTTTCCGAAATTCTTCCAGCAGTTCATCCAGGCATTCTTCTGAATCCGACTGAAAATAAGGCACACAAAATCCCGGTCCGTATTCCAGTTCTTTCACCGTATGCCCTTTTTCCTCCGCTTCCTGACAAAATTCATCCAGGCTCTTAAGCTCCTGTTCTGTCAGAGAAAGGCTCTTTTTCTGGGTACCGGAATAATACTGGATCCCCTGGAAAGAAAGCTCCGGATACTTTTCCTGCTCAGTAAGTATATGCATGGCCAGTTCCCTGTCCACACCAAACTGGTTGCCGCTGCTGATGCGTACCAGTACCTTTATATGATATCCCGTTTTCCGGGCACAGTCTGACAGCAGTTTCAGCTGCTGCTGGGACTCAATGGTAAAAATCCCTCTGCCCTGATACTCCGTTACAATCCGCAGAATATCTTCCGGTTCTTTATTGACGCCGGAAATCACCAGACGTTCCACGGGAATCTTCTCCCGCTCACAGATCCGGAATTCTCCCGGAGAACATACCTCAAACCGCTCCACAAAAGGTTCCATGGCCCCTGTTAAAAAGGGGTTTGCCTTCATGGCATAGCACAAATCCATCTTATCCTGCTTCAGAGCAGATGAAATTTTTTTCAGACGTCTGGCCAGTGCGTCCAGATCAAACACATATGCAGGGGTATGGTACTCCTGCAAAACTTTCATGATTTTCTGTTGCTTCATATCTGTTCCTCCCGATGTACCTCTGCTGAACAGAAGCAGTTCTCTGTCTTCTATGCGGAAAACTGTTTCTTCAATATATCATAGGTCTTGTTGATAATCTGAAGGGTACCGGTATCCCCTGCAAGATTATCGGGATGGTAAATCTTAATCAGTTCCTTATAGCGTTTCTTTAAGGCAAGCTCATTGTTCACACCGGAAAAAAACATTCCCGCTTCCGGACTGCCAGACACCGCCTGTGAATAAAATCCTCCGGTTCTTCTGCCGAACTGTTCTTTCTCTCTGTCCATCTCCTGTTTTTCCATGGTAACTTTCTTCAGTTCACTCTCCAGTATCTTCCATTTCATCTGAAACAGCCGGGCCTCCTCTGCAAGACGTTTTTCTTCCATCCTTTTCCTGAGATAAAACTCTTTCTTCTCACGTTCAAACTCCCGTTTGTCCTGTTCCAGCTTCCTCTGCTGATTCTGTAATATACTCTCCTGCTGTTCTTCTGTAATCTGCTCATGAATCAGCTCACTTACCGCCTCATCAGGCTGACGCATAACACTGCCTCCTTTTGGCCGAGCTTCGTTCTTTCGGCACATGATACATGATTAATTTCGGTACCTGCCATTCCGTTTCATAGTACATGGCACCCATTTAAACAGTAACCATTATACAATATATAGTTTTAAATAGCAATAAAAAAGAATACCGGAACATAATTTCTGCTGTTCCGGCATTCTCTGTCTAAAAGTTCTGCATACACTGTCCAAATTTCTGTTTTGCTTCGTCTACTTTCTGTGTCTCGGCAGAGGGCGTTGGATAATAGCCTCTCTCATGCATCATGCCAAACACTTCGTTCTGGATGTTGTGCTCTTTCTCCAGACAGTCCAGAATGGCGTTTCTCACATTGTCATGAACACATTCATTGGAAAAGGTATTGTACAAGGTTGTGGCTGTTTTTTCTGCGGTCAGCGCATCCGCAAACATATCTTTTTCTGAATAAAATG
>OFHM01000477.1_pt1 | contig 34081 bp, 24 predicted proteins | sample 1521311 | NCBI WGS metagenome assembly OFHM01 (sample SAMEA3504083, study PRJEB24116) | mouse gut metagenome | biome: mouse gut; feature: mouse-associated habitat; material: faeces | place: Denmark | collected 2011 | reverse complement strand
CGCAGCCCTGAAACGAGGGTTTTGCTGCATGTGGATTCTCGCATTTTTTATTTCTTTTCCCAGATCTTGCAGTTTTGCTTAACTATTGTATAGGCGTCATTTTTGCTATAAACAAAGAAAATAGCCCTCTTTTGTGCAGAATAGAAATTCTGAAATGCAGATTAAAAAATAATCATTAAAGATATTGTACTACACTCAAAAGAATGATAAAATAGTCGAAAAGAGGAAGACTGAGGGGAAATCAAGAGACTGATGAGAGATTTTGCGGGAGGCTGGAAAACGGGTAAACGAAAGAACCGTTCCGAGAACGATGCAAAGAAATATGCGGATCCCATGAAAGGAAGGCGAAAGGAAATATTCGGAAACTATTTAAGGTATGGGATCATATCCATGGTTTGGTGTATATTGATTCTTATAGCCGTTCAGGTGGATAAAGAATATTACAGCCAATCCGGAGGATGCTTTGCCGGTCTGGTGGCTTGCTTTGTGGAATTAGGACATGGCTGGGGAATCAATTATGGATTTTTGTACGATGCCCTTGGAGGCTACTCCGGCATTCTGCTGGCAGTGATGGGAATGATTGTGACAGGGTGGCTCAGTCTTTCGGATAGGCTGGAGAAGGCGGTGTACGGGATCCGCAGAAGGGAACTGTTCGCAAATGGCCAGCTAGGAAAATGTCTGGTGGATTCCTTCATAGGGGTATTTTCCACTCCTGCGTGGATGGCCTATGTGTTGATTCGCAAATACTGCTTTGCGGCTTATTTTATCATGGGATTGATATTTGTTCAGTTTCTGGTGAGCAATGTACTGCTGGCTACGACGTATAATAGGAGTCATGACTATATAAGGCTTTGCAAAAAAATAACCTATAGCCTTAGAAGATTCGATGGAGAGGAAGGATTTGAAGCCTTCGATGAACTGATGGATAGGATCGAAAGGTCCATGGGGGAAAACACAGATTGGAAGGAAGTGAACGCCCTTTTTCTGTCCTGTGTCAAGGATGCAGAGAATAGAGAGCAGCAGGAGCTGTATAGAATCAGCAGGGATTTCCTCACCACAGTTTATGCGAAAAGAAACCGGGAGCGGATGGTAGGTCTGGCGCTGGCTTATGTTCAAGAGATCAATGAGGGTTATAGGCTAGGCGATGATGAAAAGACGAAACTGGTATATTGGGTGGTGCTGGACTGCATATATCATAACTGCACCGAGGAGCAGATAGCCTGCTGCGCAGACAAACTGCTGGATGTGTTTCTGTTCAGCAAAGTGTCCAGTCATGGGTGGGTGAATTTATCAATAGCATGGGCGGAGGAAATCTTCGCCATGGTGGCCCTGCAGACAGAATGCTGGTTGCAGGCAAATGACAGCAGGCAGAGGAGCTTTGGAGAGAACTTCAGCAAGTTTATCAGACTGGGGGCGGCGGTATACACGTCTGAGAAAAGAAGCGAATGGCTTTGGGGATTTATCAATGTCCGTCAGGATGTACTCAGGGACGGAGACAGCACCATGGTGCGGTGCTTTAAGCGCCTGCAGGAAAGCTATATGGCGGAAGAGCATCCTCAGTATATAGGCAGCCTGCTTTGGAATGTGGCGGAACGATATCAATGAAAGAGGGGGAAAGAACATGGCCTATGCAGTATGCAGAGCAATCACATTCATCAATTACAATATGCCTATCAGAAAGGGGGAGGATGTCTGGGAAGGATATGAGAAATACTATACCACTGGTTTTTTTGACTGTATGTATACCAAAAGAGTGGCATGTCTGTATAAAACGGAACAACTGCAGGAGCTATGGAAGTATGGGATCAGCTGTATTACCAGAGGGCAGGGAAGATACGCCCACCAGAGCATCTTTTGTTTCAGTCAGAACAGCTGGAACAGCGATGTGTCGGATGAGGCTTTCTGGTCGCCTGATAAATATGAGGATATGTTATTGACCTTTGTGGTGTTTGTGCAGACAAGGGATTATATCACAGATGCCGAGGGAATGGAAAAGCAATGCAAGAGATTCAATAAGGCAGCCCGGCAGCAGCTGGGGGAGGAGGGGCATGTATATACATATGGCACAGTAGACAAAAATGATTTTGTGATCTGTATCCGAAGCAGGAGCTATAAGAAAGCGGTGGATGCTATCATGAAGCTTCATGAGGCAGGATGTTCCATAGTATACAGTTATTCTGTCTTTGGAATATCCGAAGCCCGGCAGCAGAGGATCCTCCAGAAGGAGTACGAGACCCTCAACCTTCAGAAAATCGATTCCATCAGCCTGAAGGGAGTCACCAACAGCGTCAGGTTGACGGAGAGTAAAGCCTATTCTCTCGACCAGAAGTATTTCAGCTTCTGCAAAAGACTGTTGGAGGAGCTGTATGCGGGGGAGGAGAATCTGGGGCAAGAACCGGATTTTAAGATATATGATATCCTCGGGGACAATGATTTTCGTCTGATCGCCCGTATGGTTCCGCTGGGAAACCTGATTCGGCAGTTGGGGAGGAACGGGCTGCTGAGTTACTATGGAGACGCCACCCAGTTCACCTTTTTTTCGACCCATCTTGTCCTGAATACACATGATCTGGACAAAGAGCCTCAGATGCCTCTTTTGAAGGATGCAGAAATCTCCGAGGCAAACAGACGCATGCAGTCAGAGTATAAGGCAGAATGGTGTACAAAACTGAAGGGGGAAATGGATGGTGTGGTGCAGCAGCTGACGGAACGGTGCAAAGAGAAGCCGTATATTGAGAAGCTGATCCCGGCATGCTATGGGATATACCAGCTTCTGCAGTCGCTGACGGCATTGGAGGCCGCTCCTACGAAAAAATATGATTTTTATTCCATGTATTATCCGCTGGAGGCGCTGGTGCATATTCTGAAAGAGGGATGCTCCGAGGAGGGCCGCAGGGAAGAGAAGGACGAGGCGCTTGCCGAGAATGGGCGTTTGTATGAGTTTGTCCATAAAGTCAGCATGACTCTGCACGGAACACTAAGAACAGATATTCAGTTTTTCCAGATCAGGGACTTTAACGCGACTCTGCATTATGCGCCGGCGAAGCTGAGGGCATATTATACGATGTTCGTATTTATGGTTTCCGCACATATCAAGGAGGTGGGTTCTGAACTCTCCGAGGCAAAAAGGCACAGCTACATCTTCTGTCCGGGAATGTTCAAGGGCGTCGGCGTGCGGCAGCTGTTTCACCGGCCTGCGGACGAGAAACGCCTCATGCTCATTTCTGTGCCGGAGCGATATTTATATTTTCCCAAAAGCTTGTCCATCATTCTGGCACACGAGGTGGGGCATCTGGCAGGGGAGAGGCTCCGTAAGAGGAAGGAGAGATATGAGACCTTCTTGAATTGTAGTTATCGCATCTTATGTCTGGAGCTGACAAAATTCATTGCAAATTGGTTAAAAAATGGGGCAGTTATGGATGATGAGAAGGGAGAGTGCCTGAGGTTTAATGATTTAGACCTGCGGGAGGCATTATTGCAGGAAAGCATCCGTCTGGAAGGCAGAGAGGAGGATAGGGCACATATGTACTATTCTGAGGCGTCGATACAGCGTATCGTGATCGCATACAGAAATATATGTGTGCTGTATGGAGATAGGTGCTGCGCAAAATATGGCAGATCGCTGCTTCAGGAAAAGTTCTGGAAGGTTCTTAAGAAAGATGCCGGAGAGGACGATACTGAATACAGCTCGGAAGCAAGAAATAAACGCAGTCGTTTTTTGCTCTGCGAATCACTGGCGGGTGATATGAAGAGTCGGCTTGAGCTATATAGGGCGGAGATGCTGAGGAGCCTTCTGCAGCAACTTCATTATTTATTATCGGAACCGGTATCCGACATTTTGGCCATACTGATTCTTGGGCTGAAGCCTTATGAGTATCTATATTCCATAGCGGATGAGAGAAAGGCAAACAGCACAGAAGAGCAGTTTGGCAGAGGCCTCACAAAGGTACGCATTGGGCTTGTGGTCAGCGTCATGGAGCAGCTGAGGGAGGACTGCATGGACGAGGGAGAAGCAAAAGGTATGCTGGGAAGCTGGCAGAATGTGTATGAACAAGTGGGTTTGGATAAGGATGCATCCGAATCCATGGTGCATGACCTGATTGCGGAGGCTTCCGCTTATAAGGAGGGGCTCCGTGACAAATGGGAGGAGATACGAAATTATCAGAGCTCTATTGATCAGGATGAGAATGTGGTGAGGAAAAAGACATACGACTACTTAAATGACATGGAAGTATTTGGGATAATGAGAGAATATTTGCTGACATGCGGCAGGGAGTATGTCTGTCAGATATTGAAGAATCCGAAATGCGGGGCCAGCAGGGCCATTGTCCGGGAGTCCTTTCGGGGATGCGAGGGAGATACGCCTATTAGCCTGATGGAGCAGGTGGACGTGTTTCTGCATCGTTTTGAGAATGAATGGAAGAATGAATATTTTTGAGGCTTCAACATAAAATGATGGCAGAGGATCAACCGTGCGACGAGGCACTGACGGTTCTATGCTGATTTGTGAGCACAAAATGACTTTTTTAAAGCTTTTTCAGGGGTTTTGTTGCCGTTTGTTGCCACAGGATGAAAAAAGCCTTGTAATTTCTCATGAGAAATGCTATAATCAAAAGGCTATTTTTTGCCTACGTACTAGACGGTACATTTATAAATTAAGAAAGAGAGGTCAATCAAAAAGAAGGCTGATGAAAAAAGAAAATTCATCAACCCTCTTGAGCAATGCTGAAGGATACATGAGTATATCGCTTTGGGAGCAGGATGACGATGAGAGCACTTATTACGATCGCAGGCTTGATCTGCAGGGAGAAGTGCCGGGTTGCTCTCTGGAGGAGGCGAAGAAGGCTTTTGAGGAGAAATACGGTATTAAGCTGTGAAATACTCATATTCTTTTACGCTGCATGGACAGCGGGAAAGGATCGGTTGAGTTCGTATTGTGTTAGAGGGATGGGGTATGACACCACCATGGATAGACGCAGCACATGCGCAGGGCCATGGTGGTTTTGCCGTGTATAAAGACAAAAAAGTGCTTGCGCTACGCAGATCTTCTGTGATATACTTTTTGCTATAGAATCACGTTCAAGGCAGAGGCGAGGGATTTTTTTACAAATGATGAAGCTGCCGTGAATGTGATTCTTCGTAGTTGGGAAAGGATAAGAAGGCCGACCGCCGGAAGAGGTCGTTCAGGGCAGGAGACAGCGGCAGGAGGTTATGGAAGGCAAGTGCCGGGGCGTATGGGAGCGAAGGAAAATCTATGGAAAAGAAACAATTGGCTGCAAGAGCCGAGGGAATCATGAGAAGAGGGGGACTATTGGGTGCAGCCATATCGAAGAAGACTTTGTATTTGCTGTGCTTCATGGCACTGAATCTTATTGAGTTTCTTCGTGCCAGTCAAACGGGCGACATTTGGCACGTGGCCGTAAACTGTACGGGATTTGTGGTCATGATAATGATCGCCAGCGCGTATCCGCTGAAGGAGTTTTGTACGATACCCAACGGTATTTACACGGTGGCGTGTGTGCCAGCCGTATATTTTCACTGGCAGCAGCATGTGGGAGAATATCTTCTATGGCAAGTCGAGACGGCCATTATCAACATCTGGTGGATCGGTATCATAGTGAAACATTTGTTCAAAAAGATAGTGGTGGATAAGACGATGAGCTTTCGGCCGGGTGTGCTGGGATGGCTGTGGATTGCCATGAGTATGTTGATGATCGCATCGGTCAGCCAGCGGCTGTGGCCGCTGTGGTATCTGCTGATGTTCGGCGCTTTCTACCTTACGAAATATGGAACGGAGGATCGCAAGGCGCTGTGGGACGGAATGATCAATGGCACGGTGATTTCTTTTTTCTGTATCCAGATCTATGCGTATGGGTTTCGGCCTTATGATGAGGTGCGATATCGAGGGGCCTATGCGAACTGCAATACCATGGCGCTGTACTATTTGATTGTCTATATGATGTGTCTGTACAAGCTCCATATGCTGAAGCAGCGGAAGGCTCATTGGGGCCGAAAGCTCTTTTATCTGGTTGGAGCAGGCGGAATGCTGTCTTTCCAGATATTTACCATGGGAAGGACTGCGTGGGCAGGGGCAGTCGTTGTCACTATTTTGTATGGAATTCTGGTAATAAAGAATCTGTGGGGTAAGAAATGGCATCAAGTGCTATATAGGGGAGTGGGGCTGGTTGTGGCATTGGCAGTGACTTTTCTGCCTGTATTTTATTCGATACGATGGCTGCCTACTATATTGCATCATCCTATTTGGTATGATGGAGAGTATTACGAAGGAAAGGTTCATTCCTTTGATCCGGCAGATTCCGAGAAGTATATTGAGCTTGAGGAGTTTCTGGAAGTGTTGTTAGGAAGGATTGCCGGCACGTTGAAGATTTTCGGAAAGCTGGATCCGCTTATGCTCAAGGCTTACGCTGCCGATGATGAAATGCGGGTGATTGAGCCCATAGATGTCCCATGGACAGATGATCAGGGGATTGAGTCAAGGCTGGCAATTTACAAGGCGTATCTTGAAGATATGACGTGGTATGGAAATACACCAGATAAGGGATTTTATAAGTTGGGAGATACAGGATACCATTCTTGGCATGCTCAGAATGTCTGGATTCAGATTGGGTATTATTTTGGAATACCGGCGGGTATACTATTGGTGGCTTTGACAATCGTGATGCTGTGGCATCACGGGAAGAACTTGAAAAAGGGGAAAGAGAATCCCTATGCCATTATTCCGTTTTTTGTCTGTGTTCTGTTCACAGTGTATGGCGTGACGGAGGTGGTCTGGTATCCGGGGCAGCTGATCATGCTTTTGATCTTCTTTGTGCAGCATCCTCAGCTGGGAGATGGAGATGAGGCGGAAATGCTTGCGGATCAAGGAGGGGCTGCGGCAACCACAGAGTAGGAAGGTGTAGAAGCATATGTGGACATGAGGGAATGTGGAGTGATATGCATGAGAAAAATGTCGTATATGCTAGACAAAGGGAATAATGCGGAGCAGGAAAGGATTTCTGCAGAGGTTGGACAAAAAAGGGGTTGCATCTTCGGAAGATAAATGCTAGAATAAGTTGAATTACTTGGAAACTATTTGTTTGTTTTTGACTTTTTGCAACTTTCGGGCGGCGAAAATTGGGAAGGCAGGAAATTTTGTCAGCGAGATTACTGATTCGACCAGATGCAGACATGTTCACCTATGTGTATCAACAAACCGGCAAAACTTTGGGGATTTCATAAAATGAAGAGACCGAATTTTAAAAAAGCTATGGGCATAGCAGGGATCGTTGTCGGCGTGACCGCCATGATATGTATAGCATATAACAAGGCTGAGAAAAGATGCTTCAAAAATGCTGCTGGAGAAAACAAAAAGCCCAAAACGACCATATACGAAAAGTATGTGAAACGGATACTGGATATACTTATTGCTTTGTTCGGAATTATAATCGCAGCTCCAATACTTTTCATCCAAGGGATTATTATATTCATTGATGACCCTGGTTCTATCGTATTTTCCCAAAAAAGAATCGGCATCCATAAAACATATTTCAAGATACACAAAGCAAGGACAATGCGTTTGGATACACCCGACATTCCGACACATGAGCTGAAGGAGCCGGACAAGTATCTTCTGCGCAGCGGAAGGTTTCTCCGCAGGCATAGCTTAGATGAGCTCTTCCAGCTTTTTGATATTTTGAGAGGCTCAATGAGCGTGGTGGGACCTCGCCCCGCACTATGGAATCAAGATGACCTGATTGCCGAAAGGGATGCGTACGGCGCCAACGATATCAAGCCGGGCCTCACGGGCTGGGCTCAGATCAACGGAAGGGACGAGCTGACGATTTCGGACAAGGCCCGGCTGGACGGAGTTTATACCCGCGAATTAAAAAAGAGCAGCTTGACGGGCTTTGTCATGGACTGCAGATGTCTATGGGGAACTGCAGCTTCTGTGTTAAAGGCGGAAGGAATTGCGGAAGGCGGTATCAGTAAACCGACCAGAGGAATGGGCATGAGAAATAAAATAGACATAGAAAAAGCCGCCTGCGAAAAGAGGCTGTTGGGAAATACAGGAATAGGAATGACTGTGCTGGGATTCGGATGTGCCAGCGTCTGGGGAAAGCGGCTTATATCGGACGATGAAGCAACAATGCTTTTTGAGAGGGCCTATGAACTGGGCATTCGATACTTTGATACGGGCTATAGCTATGGCATTGCCGAGGAAAGAATTGGAAACATTTTAAAAAAATCAACAATTGTCGATAGGGATGAAATCATCATATCTTCAAAGTTTGGCACCAAGCTCGTCAACGGCAAATACATTCATGACTGGTCCCCTCAATGGATGCGAAGCAGTGTGGAGATCAGCTTAAGCAGAATGGGAATCTCCTATCTTGATCTGTTGATGTGTCATGGGCCTCAGATAGCGGATATCACGGAGACGTTTTTAGACGCCATGCGCTGCCTGAAAAAGGATGGGCTTGTAAAAGCTATCGGAATCAATACTTTTGATACCGAAGTGATTGCGTATGTAAGGGACACGAAATGCTTTGATTTTGTGATGCTTGATTACAATATCATGAGGCAAGATAGAGAAAAAATAATTCAAGAGCTTTACGAAGGCGGAATTGGTGTCATCGCAGGCGCGCCGTTGGCAGAATCTCTCTATTCAAACCGAATCTTCAAAGTGAAACATTTAAAAGATATCTGGTATCTGGCAAGGGCCGTGGTCAATCATAGGGATAAGCTAGCCCAGAGAAGAGGCTTCAGCTTCATCAATAAAGTCCCTGACATGTCAGGGACTCAGGCCGCATTGCGATATGTGCTGGACAACAAATGTATCACTTCAGCCGTATTCGGAACAACCACACTGTCGCACTTGGAAGAAAATGTGGGGGCTCTAGACAAAAGCATCCCGCAGGATGTGCTGCAGAAAATAAAAGCTCAAGGATGCAGACAATGAATATCAAGAAGATCATGAAGACGGCAGGAATCGCAGGCGCATGTGGTACGGCCGCCATAATGACATATATAGCCTACACATCCAAAAAGAAAGCTGCCCTGAGAAAAAACTGCGCTAAGAAAAAGATATTGGTAGTGTGTCAGTACTATCATCCGGAACCCTTCCGGATAAAGGACATCTGCGAAGAGCTGGTCCGAAGGGGGCATGAAGTGCAAGTGGTCACCGGATATCCCAATTACCCGGAGGGACAGCTCTATGACGGATACGGCAAAGGCAAGAGGATTGATGAGATCATCAACGGAGTAAAGGTTCATCGTTGCTACACCATTCCCCGGCAGACGGGAATCCTCAATCGTTTGCTCAATTATTATAGCTATGCATTTTCTGCCTCGGCTTATGTCCTTGGCAGCAAATGCAGGGCATCCGATGGTACGAATTTTGACATGGTGTTCTGTAACCAGCTGTCGCCGGTTATGATGACGGCTCCGGCTATTGTCTATAAAAAAAGATACGGAGTTCCTCTTGTGATGTACTGCCTCGATTTGTGGCCGGAAAGCCTGATTGTCGGCGGTATTAAAAGAGAATCTTTTATCTATAAACATTTTTACCGGGTCAGCAAGAGAATATACGGGCAGATGGATAGGATCTTGGTTACAAGCCGAATGTTTCAGGATTATTTGTCAGAAAACTTCAGTATAGAAAATGAAAGGATTGAGTACCTGCCGCAATATGCGGAAGACATTTTCGAGCCATTGGCTCACGAAAGAGTGGACGGGATATTTCACTTCATGCTGGCAGGAAATATAGGAACTGCTCAAAGCATCGAAACTGTCTTAGGTGCAGCAGAGCGACTACAGCATGAGCCTATCAAATTCCACATCATCGGCGGGGGAACTGAACTGAAGAGACTCAAAAAACTCAAAAAGGAAAAGGGATTGCATAATGTGGTGTTCTATGGCAGGCGTCCTCTGAGCGATATGCCCGGGTTCTATGAAATGGCAGATGCAATGCTCGTCACCTTGCTGGCAGATCCTGCCTTAAGAGCGACACTTCCGGGAAAGGTTCAGAGCTATATGGCTGCAGGAAAGCCCATAATCGGGGCCGCAGATGGGGAAATAGCATCCGTCATTAAAGAAGCTAGATGCGGATTCTGCGGAGGGGCGAAAGATGATGCTGCCCTTGCAGAAAATATTATGAGATTTGTTCACGCAGACAATAAGCCTGAAATGGGAATAAATGCAAGACGCTTCTATGAGGCCAACTTTGAAAAAGGTATCTTTATGGACAAACTTGAGCGGGAACTGGATCGGGCGCTGAGTATGGCTTGAAAGATGATTAACCCATGACAAAGGCGACACATTATCCAAGATACAGACCGCCGGACGGAGAGTTCGATTCTGATCAGATTACATTATCCATCTATAACCAGATCAGGGGACAAGCAAAGTCCTGCCCCGGTGCCTTTTTCTAAATGGACTATAATGCCAGAACAACCAGGATATATGTCTGGAAAGCATACATTTCACTCAAAAAATAGGTTACGGAGACTTCATATGAAAATACGACATTTTTATTGCTTCGATACGAAGGCAAGTACAAATATGCATTCGGACGCGTTAGATAGGAATAATTGGGAAGTTCTGCGCGCATATGAGGACGGGGGGGCATTTTCGCTGGAGCGCACCAGAGAAGACTACATAAAAAACTGCGAAGGAAGTCAAAGCTATAAAGAAACTGCCCAGAAAATAAGCCATATTGTTCAGAAGAATAAATGGAACACGGTAGTCTCATTAGGGGTCGGAAAAGCCATCCTTGAATATCAGCTCAAGAAAATGTCGCCGCAGCTGACGATAGAATGTACGGATTTTACGAAGCAAAGCCTAGACATGTTGGGCAAGATGTTCGTTGAATGTGACCGATTTAGCGTCTTTGATATAGCAAATGATGATTTTTCTGTATATAGGGATATGGATGCGGTGATTATGCACCGCATTTCAACGGAATTCACAAGAACGCAATGGAAGGCCATATTTCACAAGATGCATGACGCCGGCATTAAAAACGTGCTTTTCATACCAACCGAGCTATTGACGATAAAATCGGCCATAAAAGAAAAGCTCCACTATGTTGCCAATATCATACGGCATAAGAAAAATATTTTTTGCGGATGGATGTATACCAGAAATGAGTTTTTGAATTTTTTTAGGGGGAACGATAAAAACCATCCTTTGTATGAAATAACCCACAGCGTCAGATACGGCAATACAGAAATGTTTGAATTAAAGATAATTAAATAGCATTATCTCCCGCAAGGGACTGAAAGGATGAATCGTGGATCAGATTTATTGTACTTTGTTTGACTCAAACTATATGGACAAGGGGCTCGTATTGTATGATTCCATGTGCGACTTTATAGGAGACTTCAAGTTATATATATTTGCGTTTGATGATCTATGCTACAGCATTCTGTCGAAAATGCACTTAAAAAACGCTACACTTATTCCGCTGAAGGATCTGGAGACAGAAGAATTGTTAAAAGCAAAACAAGAGAGAACGCCTGCGGAGTACTGTTGGACATGTGCTGCATGGACAATCAAGCATGTGCTGGATCGCTTTCAGGAAGATATCTGCACCTATATAGATGCGGACATGATGTTTTTTTCCTCACCGCAGCCTATTTTCGATGATCTGAGAGCAAAAGAATGCTCCATTATAATCGTTCCCCATCGGTTTAAGAACGAAAAAGAGGAAAGAAAGGCCCATGACACCGTAGGTTCCTACTGCGTAGAATTCAATACGTTCATAAACAATGAACAAGGACGAGCCGCCTTGGATTGGTGGGCAGACAGATGTCTGGAATGGTGCTTTTATGCGGTTCCGGGAACTACCGAATGGTATGGAGATCAAAAATACCTGAATGTTTTCCCCCAAAAGTTCAAAGGAGTGTACATATGCGATCACATAGGCATAGGGCTTGCACCGTGGAACAATATGCTTGTGGATTATGTCAAAGACTGCCCCCTGAAAATAAAGGAAAAGAAAAGCGGCAAGGTTTTTCCTTTGATCCTTTATCATTTTGAAAATGTGTCTTTTTTAAGCAGACACATTTTACATGTCTCTTCCGGGCTGAAGTCCAAAGAATTACATAAATGCATTTACGATGAATACGTAGACCGTATCTTGAAAAAACGCAGGCTTTTAAAAGAGGAGCATGGTTTTGCCGTGCCCAAGAATCGAAGAATTGTTACAAGGAATGTTTTCATGAAAATATACCAGACCTACATCGGCCCTCTAAAACGAATCAAGAGAATCTCGGACTTGTATTGGATCAAGGAGGAGTGATCATGGTACCTATTAATTCTTTAATGCGCAGCTTTCGGCTTCATCAAGCCGAATATGAGGAAAAGGCATTGGAAGTCCTGCGCAGCGGGTGGTATGTCTTAGGGAAAGAAGTCGCACAGTTTGAAGAAGAATTCGCAGCATTGGCAGGCACAAAATACAGTATCGGTGTTGACAACGGACTGAACGCCATCGTGTTAGGGATCAAGGCTCTGGGCATAGGCGAAGGTGATGAAGTGATCGTAGCGGCCAACACTTATATCGCCACCGTACTCGGCGTGTCGCTCAACAAAGCCACTCCCGTTTTTGTGGATGCCGATGAATACCATAATATAGATCCTGCCAAAATTGAAAGCGCAATTACAGAGAAGACAAAAGCCGTATTAGTCACCCACTTTTACGGACAAGCTTGTCAGATGAAGCAGATCAAAGAAATATGCGATGGAAACAATATCTACTTACTTGAGGATTGTGCACAAGCACATATGGCGGAAAGTTATGGGAAACAAGTGGGTTCTTGGGGAATTATGGGTTTTTTCAGTTTCTATCCCACGAAAAATATGGGCGGTTTTGGCGATGGCGGAGCAATTACTACAGACTGTGAAGAACTGAGTACAAAGCTTAGAGCGCTTCGCAATTACGGCAGCACGCAGAGGTACAAAAATGATTACGAGGGTCACAACGCCAGACTGGATGAGCTTCAAGCCGGTTTGCTCAGGATCAAAATCAAACATGGGCAGGAAATCACAAATGAACGAATACGGATTGCGGGCAGATATATGTCGGAAATCCATAATCCTAAGATAGAACTGCCCATGACCGCATCCAAGTGTACGCATGTATATCATCTTTTTGTCGTGCAGGCAGCTGACAGAGACCGTTTCAGAACCTATATGGCGGAACAAGGAGTTTCTACTGACGTACACTACCCTACTCCCCCATACCTTGCAAGGCCCTATGCTCCTCTGGGATATGGCAGGGAAGACTTTCCTATAACGAAGCGGCTGTATTCAAAGATCGTTTCAATTCCTATCTTCAACGGAATGACCGATGAGGAACAGCAAATTGTAATTGACGCGATAAATCATTATCAATAAGGCGGAATGTTTACATGACATTAAAAGAGAAGTGTCCGATTGTGGAGTTCAAGGATTTCGGCGATGAAAGGGGCAGGCTTGTCGTAGTTGAAGGCAGACATTCCATACCCTTCGACATTGCCAGAGTGTTCTATATATACGGCTCGGATTCAACGGTAATAAGGGGACAGCACGCAAATCGCAATTCGGAATTCGTATTGATCAACGTAGCCGGAAAGAGCAAGGTTCGAGTCACAGACACACATGAAGAATTTGTGGCCAGACTCGACAAGCCCAGAACCGGAATCTATATTCCGGCAATGATCTGGAAGGAAATGTATGATTTCTCGGAAGACTCTGTTCTGCTGGTGCTTGCGAGCACGCATTACGACGGCGGAGAATACATAAGGGATTATGCCAAATATTCAGAGATTATGAAAAAGAAAAGCTGAATCAAGGGATGGTACTGCCATGAGAATATTACAGATAGAAGACTTTTTCCACCCGGATGCAGGATATCAGGTAAATGTTCTATCAAAATATCTGACAAAAGCGGGACATGAGGTGATAATCCTCACCTCAGAAATGCTTAAGGTTCCGGAAAGCTTGACAAGCTTTTTCGGCCGTTCCGATTTAGAGGAAAAGGATAGAGAGTTTGAACGCTGCAACAAGGTCAAGATAGTCAGGGTTCCCTTAAGATGTTTTGCAGGCAATCGGTTTATCTATACAAGAATGATTTACAAGAAGATCCGGCAGCTTGCCCCTGATCTCCTATATGTGCACGGCAACGATACTTATATCGGAATGACGATCCTTAGGAAGCCCTTTAAGTATGATTGCGCGATCGTAAGCGACAGCCATATGTTGAAGATGGCATCGGCCAATAAGCTGCATGTTCCGTTTTGCTGGTGGTACAAGACCTTCGTCACTCCGTCAATCCAAAAAAACAACATCCCCATCATCAGGACGCAGGACGACTGCTATGTTCAATCGGAATTGGGGATTCCTTTGGAGCAAAGCCCCTATATCCCGCTAGGATCCGATACCATGCTGTTTAGGCCAAGCCCAGAGAAAAGACAAGAATTCCGGAGGGAAAACGGCATTTCAGAAGATGCATTTGTAGTTATCTATGCAGGAAAACTGGATGAAGCCAAAGGAGGCGATCTTTTGGCAGATGGGGTTGCGGAAAAAATAAACAGCCGTAGGCAAATCGTATTTCTGATCGTCGGAAATACAAACGGAGAATACGGAATGAAAATAGAGGCCAAGCTCAAGGCCTCCAAAAACTCTGTACTGCGTTTTCCTACGCAAAAATATACGAATTTGGCCAGCTTTTTTCAGGCCAGCGATTTGGCGTTATTCCCAAAGCAATGCAGCCTAAGTTTTTATGATGCCCAAGCCTGCGGCTTGCCGGTCGTTTTTGAAGATAACAATATAAATACGGACAGATCCAAAGCCGGCACCGCCTTTACGTTCCGTAAGGACAATGTTTCTGATTTCCGAGCCAAAATAGAATACTGCGCCGCATTGAATCCTGCCGAGTATGCGCTGATTGCTCAAAGGGCGCAGGCATTTATCGACAAGGAATATAGCTATGAGGACACCGCAAAAAAATACTTGCATGTAATGACAGAGGCGAAGAAGCATTTCGATGAAGTGAAGAGAAAGGATCGGGAAAGATAAAATGGTAAACGTTATCGGAATGGGATACATCGGACTGCCGACGGCACTTATGCTGGCAAGCCATGGGATCGAGGTCGTGGGAACAGACTACAACAAAAAATTGATCAATACATTAAACTCCGGGCAAACTACCTTTAAGGAAAGCGGATTGGATCAGCTTTTTCGCGAAGCGGTGGAAGCCGGAATCAAATTTAGTACGAATTATCAGATTACGGATACATATATCATATCCGTTCCTACGCCATATGACAAATTCAGCAAGAAGGTTGACGCAAGTTATGTCGTTGCTGCAATAAAGTCGGTTTTGGACGTTGCGAATCAGGGGGCGGCCATTGTTATCGAGTCAACCGTCTCTCCGGGTACGATCGATAAGTACATTCGTCCTATCATCAACGAGAAAGCATCACAAACCGGCAATGAATTTCACTTGGTTCATGCTCCGGAAAGAATCATACCGGGGAATATGGTATATGAGCTGATCCACAACAACCGCACTGTCGGCGCCGATATCAAAAAAGTCGGTGAAAGCATCAAAGAATTGTATGGATCCTTCTGCAGGGGGGAGATTGTTGTAACGGATATCAAAACCGCCGAAATGACAAAGGTCGTCGAAAACACCTTCAGAGCGGTCAATATTGCGTTTGCCAATGAACTGGCTAAAATATGCAGACATGACGATATGGACGTCTATGAAATCATCAGAATATGCAATATGCATCCTCGGGTCAGCATATTGCAGCCGGGACCGGGCGTAGGCGGGCACTGCATCTCTGTAGACCCTTGGTTCTTGGTTGGCGACTATCCCTCTTTGGCAAAGGTTATTGATGAGGCGATGAAAACAAATGACAGCATGCCGGATTTTGTGCTTTGCAGAATCAATGAAATCATGGATGAGACGCACATTCCAGATACGCGGCGTGTGGGATTATATGGATTGACTTATAAAGAAAATGTGGACGATTGTAGGGAGTCCCCCACTCTGCAGCTGCTGGAAAGCCAGAAAAGACACCTTGCAGAGCCGTTAAAAGTCTATGATCCCATGATTGCCGAAGACATTGTGCCCAATCAGTATCACGATCTGGATTCCTTCCTAAATAATATAGACATGATAGTGATCATGGTTAAGCATGAAGAGATTCTGCAGCACCGCAAAAAGCTGGAGGGAAAAGTCATTCTAGATTGTCACAACTTCCTTGACATGGACGGAGTGTATCATTTATAGATACTGGTCCGCAGCAACGGCATGCTGTCATAAGGAGAATTGCATAATGAATAAATCCTTAAGTACTGCGGTTCGTATAGGAGGCCATATAGCAGAGAGCAAAGCCTTTTTATATATCGAATTTCTTGTGATAGCAGCTCTCTCGACCTATTTCTATACCAATCAATTTGTAATGCAGGCTTTGATCGGAATAGAAATTTTGATTTTAGTTTATCTTTTTATCAGAAAGAGATGGGTCGATTATATAGGACACTATGTTTTTTTCTGCGGAATCAGCCTTGAGTTTGCAGATTTGCTGCAGGTGGATGTGTTCTATTCGTTCAAGGAAACCCGGCTGTTTGGCTTGAATCTGGGGGTATGGGCACTGGTTCCAATCACATTGTCGATGCTGACAAAGGGCTATCCCTTGGGACAGATCAAATCCAAGCTAAAGTCTTTATATACATTTATTCGTCAATATATTCTGGTCTTGGCAATAGCAATTGTCATGGGCGTTTTGATGTTTATCGTCAACGACAATAATGTAGGTTATTTATTGGATTGGAAATACTTTTTTATAAGCCAGTTTTATCTGGTTGCCGTTCAGCCTATTATGCTGATCCTGATCATCAGCACAGCGGTATGTAAGTGTGAGGACTATCATAAATTAGAGGACTATTTTGAATGCACGCTTGTGGGAATTGTTTTTTGCATGGTGGTCTCTGTGTTAACAAAAAACTGGGGAGACTATGGAGGCATAAGCACATTGGTCGTCGGAAACAGTGTGCGCTGGATCCCGATTTTATTGATTTTGCCACTGTATAAAGAATATAAGAATCAAAAGAAAATATGGATTTGGGCTCTCATCGGGATGCTGCTTTCTCTCACATATAATGCTACGGGAAAAACGGTGCTTATATATGGAATGATACCTTTTCTTTTTTTCATACATCTTATCAAAAATAGGGACAATGTGAAAATCGCTTTCTATCTATTGGCGGCACCGGTCATTCTGATGGCCGGTATATTTATCGTTAAGTATTTGCTTGACAACAGTCATCTGTTTTATGTCAAGTTTCGGCAGGCAGTTAGCTTGATAAAGTATATGTTGGGAATCACGCAGGCTTCTTTTGTAAGCGACTCTCCCAAAGTCAGAATCTATGAGATATACAACATAGCTTTAGAGTATGCCAATAAACCCTGGCTGCTTTTGTTCGGAAAGGGTCTGGCATCAACTGCCAGAAACTACATGGATCTCCATTATGTGGGAAGCGCTTTTTCCGAAGCAGAATGGAATGCGGGGCTTTTCTGCACTATGCATGAGACTTTTTCTAAATTGTTTTTGTCCAACGGATTATATGGCATCGTCTTTTTTGTCACTACCATCGCCCACTGTATAAAGGGATGGTTCTCGTCACCATGGATCGTGCTGGGATTGTACTGGTTCGTTATCTCATATTCTTACAGCGCCACAATGACATCTATTGGTTTGAGTTGTCTGGTATACGGATTAGCAAAGGCGGATATCAAAAAATGAAAAAAATCGGAATTATAACATACCCCCAGATAGAGGCAGGAAAGGGCAGATTTTTGCAGGCATATGCATTGTATAGCGCTGTCATTGAAATGGGATATGAGGCAGAGATCATAAATTATCAGCCTGAGATGTTCTACAGAAAAAGAAGCGCAGGTTATTTCCTCCGGCGAATCTTACATGACCCTAAACTATTGTGCCAATATCTCGCAAAGGCAAAACGAAAGAGGTTTGAAGTCCAAAAAGCAAAACTGCTTGGCAGCTCCCCGGAGAGCTATAAAACATTTATAGATAAAAATATGCATTATGACACCGGAGCAATTGTCAGTGAAGATGCATTGTTTGAAATCGGGTCAAAGTACGATGCACTTGTCTGTGGGAGTGACCAAATATGGAACCCGCGTTATTTTGGCATGAGCGAGGTTTATTATCTGCATTTTGTCAAGGATGAGAAGAAAATTGCATACGCAGCAAGTATAGGAACATTGCAGCTGCAGCAAAACGAAATTGATTTTCTGGCAGATCACATAAGAAAAATCAAATATCCTTCAGTGCGGGAAGTATCGGCACAGAAATTTCTTAGAAACACCTGCGGAATCAACGTGGATGCCGTATGTGATCCTACCTTTTTATTGCCCAGAGCCTGGTGGAATTCCTTGTCCAAAAGCTTTGACTCAAATGAATATATCTTGGTGTTTTTGTTTGATGATAATGAAGAACCCCGCAAATTTGCAAAAAGATTAGCATCCCTATATGGGCTGCGCATTGTGACGATAGTAGAACGAAAAAAGGATTTAAAAAGTAAGGGCAAAAAAGTCGTGGATGCCAATCCTCCCGAATTTATAGGGTACTTCAGGAACGCAAAATATGTCATTACCCAGTCGTTTCACGGCACGGTGCTGAGTCTGATTTATAATAAGGAGTTTTTTGTGTTCGACAGACAGTGCGATAAAGAAGATCTGATGCTGAGAATAGAGGATTTATTAGATATTTACAATCTAAAAAACCGCATGATGACAACACACAAGGAAGATATCGCAAAAAAGATAGATTATACAGCGGTAAACAAAATAATGGAGGCCCAAAGAAAAAACGGTCTATGTTTTTTGAAAAAAGCATTGTTTGAGGCAACAGAAAGTACATGAAAGACCAAAAAAAGGCAGGTGTGCTAATTTCATATTTGACGATAGGCATGAACATTCTGGTTCAGCTATTTTATACCCCGATGATGCTGCAGCTGCTTGGACAAGAAGAATACGGAGTGTATACATTGTCCTCCGGCATAATAAGCTATCTTTCCTTGTTTGACTTAGGCTTAAGCAGCACATACCTGAAATTCTATTTTAAATATAAAAAGGAGAATGACAGTGAAAAAATCGCTATACTAAACGGAACATTTTTTAAGGTCTTTTTCATATTATCTTTTTTGGTAACGATATCCGGCATATCTCTTGCCGTCAATATCAGCAATTTTTTCGAGCATTCTCTGACGGCAAATGAGGTCGGCAGAGCCAGAATTGTAATGCTGATCTTGACGGCAAGCATGGCTCTTACGTTGATGTCAAATGTCTGGACGGCGATCATCATTGCAAACGAGAAATTTGTCAGCCAGAAAGGACTCGGGTTGTTTAAGATTATCTTTTCGCCTTTTATCGCCGTCCCGCTGATGCTGAAGGGGTATGGAGCCGTTTCAACCGCAATCGCTTCATTGGCCGTGTCCATACTATCGTTAACATACAGTTTCCTATATTGCAAGAGAAGGATTGGCTGTGAGATGAACTTAAGGGGAAATCACAAGGGACTTTTATTTGAGATGTTCGGATTTTCCTTTTTCATATTTTTAAATGACATCATTTCGCAGATAAATTGGAATATCGACAAGGTCTTACTGGGATATTTCAGAGGAACCGTGGAGACCGCCATATATGGGCTCGGCTCTCAGATAGATACGATCTATAGGAGCCTTTCTACCAGTATCTCCTCCGTATTTGTGCCCACTGTCAATAGGATCATCAATGAGGAGGAGCGTTCCGCAAAGATTTCCGAATTATTTGTCAAGGTCGGTCGCCTTCAGTACATGATTATATTTCCTATTTTGGAGGGCTTTCTGTTCTATGGGCAGAAATTCATAGAGCTATGGGCGGGAAAAGAATACGCCGGTTCCTATATGGTGGCGCTTCTTCTGATGCTTCCCGCTACAGTGCCCCTGATACAAAATATCGGAATCGACATACAGCGGGCAAAAAACAAACATAAATTCCGTTCGATTATTTACTCGGTCATGGCTGTGATCAACATTGTCATCAGCATACCTTTGTGCATACGATGGGGCGCGGCCGGAAGCGCAGCCGGAACCTTTTTTTCCTTGGCCATCGGAAACGGGCTTATCATGAATGTGTATTATGCCAAACATCTGAGCTTGGACATAAAGAGTTTCTGGCTCGAAATATGGAGGCTGACCAAAGCGATGATTCTGCCTACGCTTACAGCAATTCTTTCCGTCAAATTCATCAAAACAGCAAGCGTAAGCGCATTTATAGTAGGTCTTGCGGCATTCATTCTCAGCTACCTATTTTCAATCATTGTTTTTGGACTGAATAAAAATGAGAAAATGTACCTCAAAGATGTCATAAGAAAGATAATAGGCAGGTGAAAACATGGTTGAATTAAGCAAGAACTGCTGCGGATGTACATGCTGCGCCGAAGTATGTCCTCAGGGAGCCATTAGGATGGCTCAGGATGAGGGGGGATTCTTATATCCTAAAATAGATACAGCCAAGTGTATAGACTGCAGACTGTGCGAACAGAAATGTCCCCTGAGAAAACCTCAGAATACCGGAAACGCAAAGCCGCCGACCTATGCTGCCCTTAGCAGAGAGGCGGGAGTGCGTGTCAAAAGTTCTTCCGGCGGATTGTTCTACATGTTTGCATCCTCTGTTATCAGAAAAGGCGGTGTGGTCTTTGGAGCTGCACTGTCTGATGATAGGAAAACCGTATTTCATACATATGCAGAGTCCTATGATGATTTGGCAAAACTGCAGGGCAGCAAATATGTTCAAAGCGATCTGTCGGATATATTTAAAAAAGTGCATTTCTATTTGAATCACGGACGCTGGGTGCTGTTTACGGGGACAATGTGCCAGATAGAAGGACTGCGGAGTTATCTAGGCAAAGAATACGACAAACTCATTTTGATCGATGTCATTTGTCACGGGGTTCCGTCTCCGCTTATATGGGGCCATTATGTCCATTGTAAGGAGGCATCCTACAGCTGCAAAGTGCAAGAGGTATACTTCCGTGACAAGACCGACGGCTGGAAATGCTTTGGCATGAAGCTCCTATTTGCAAACGGCCAATGCTATCGGTCTGTCTGGCAGAAGGATGCCTATGGAAAACTTTTTACTGCTAACAAGATATTCCGGGATTCCTGCGAAGACTGTAGGTTCAAGAGCGTGGAGAAAAATTGCGATCTTTCCATCGGTGATCTGTGGGGTGCGGAATATATGGCAAACGAGCTTGACGACGATATGGGAGTTTCTCTTTTGATGGTACACAGCAAAAAGGGCATGAACCTGCTGGAAAGCATAAGGGATAACCTAGAGATCAGGGAAATCGACTTTGATGCAGCGGTAAACAATAATCCCTATATCCTTAAGTCCATCAAAAAGGGTTCCGGAAAAGCGAAACAAAGAATATACAGAGAAATCCGTGCCGGAAAGGACATCGAAACCATCGCCTCAAAATATGCAAAGAATTTTAATATGAAAAAATATATGATTGCTTTGTTAGATAGAATAGGGCTGTTGGGAACCATATTGAACCACAGAAACAATAGGAGCAGGAAAAATGGGTGACAGCTGTAAGCCGAAGGTTTTATATATAGAGTTAATGGATAACAATAGGGGAAACTTAACCGTTGATCTCAGATATATCAGAATATTGTCGAGGATCACAAATTTAACAGTTGCATCTCCCCTCGGGTGGTACGAAAGCCTTGATAAAAAAATCAAGAATATTGAGTATGCCAGACGCAACAGCGATGCAATTATTGATTATTTCAGAAACGGAATAACCAACATCAGAGAATTATTTCAGCTGGACAAGCAATTTCATTTTGACTTTATTTTCTGCGCATCCTATGAAACATATCTGCATGCTTTGGTTCCGTTGGGAATACCTGATACGAAACGGCGTGTATACATATGCAACCATAATAACATTGATCTGATGGACAGAAAAAAGATTAAGCAGATGGCATTTCGCCTATATAAAAATAAAGTGCAGCATATCGTGTTTGAGGAATTCATGAAAATGCATTTGGCAAGCAAGTACCACATTGCAATAGAAAATGTACATAAACTGACATATCCCATAGACGAACAATGTAGCAGCGGCGAAAAAATATATGACTGTGTGGGAATAAGCAATAGCAATAACGAGAGCTGGGTCAGAGACATGGTTGCCTTGCAAAGGGACACAAAGCTGCTTACGGTTCATAATCTCAAGGTGATACTGAGATCAAAAGAGATCACTTATGAGGACAGCAATTTGATTGTCATTAACGGCTATTTGGAAAAACACGAATATGAAAACTATATATCCGGCGCAAAGATGATACTGCTGCCCTACCCGGATTCATTTCAGCATAGGATGAGCGGCGCTTTGGTAGATGCCTTGATGAACCGAGTGAAAGTATGCGGAACTCCGATACCGGTTTTCAAGCATTATGAGGAACTGTACCCGCATATATGCAAGACAATAAACAGTTGTGATGATCTTATCGAAGCGCTGCTTCGCACAAGCAGTCAGGATGAGGAAAATCAGGATTTTGACAAGTTTATGTTCGACCATTCTGATGCCACAATAGAAGAGGAATTCAAGAATATGTTCTGCAAAAACGGAGCCGGTAAATAGATTGTAAACAGTCAGGCGGAAAGAAGATAAGATTATGAAAAGAGTATTGTTGGTCTTTGGCACAAGACCGGAAGCAATCAAAATGTGTCCTTTGGCGAATGAATTGAAAAAGCGTTCTGGTTTAGAGTCCTTTGTATGTGTAACGGGACAGCACAAAGAAATGTTGAATCAAGTTCTTACGGCATTTGATATAGTGCCCGACTATAATCTCTCTATTATGAAGGAAAAGCAGACCCTATTTGACATCACGCTGAATGTAGTGAATGGAATAAAAAGCGTGCTGGAAGAGTTAAAGCCGGACGTGGTATTAGTGCATGGCGATACTACTACTACCTTTGCCGCCGCCCTGAGCAGTTTCTATCTCCAGATTCCGGTGGGCCATGTAGAAGCGGGCCTTAGAACCTACAACATCCAAAGCCCTTATCCGGAAGAGTTCAACCGTCAGGCAGTAGGTGTCATCAGCACATTTCATTTTGCGCCTACACAGCTGTCCAAGGCAAATCTCCTTCGGGAAGGAAAATGCGAAAGCAATATATTCGTCACTGGCAATACGGCTATAGACGCACTGAAAACTACCGTGTACACCAACTATACCCATCCTGAGCTGGAATGGTGCAAGGGGGGCCGTATGATTCTCATCACTGCACATAGAAGAGAAAATCTGGGAGACCCCATGCACAATATGTTCAGAGCGATACGGCGCGTTCTGGACGAGCATGATGATGTAAAGGCTGTTTACCCCATACATCTTAATCCTCTAGTCCGCCAAGCTGCCGAAGATATTTTCGGAGAATCCTCCACAAGCGGCAAAGAAGAGCGCCTTCACCTGATCGAACCGTTGGATGTGCTTGACTTTCACAATTTCATGAAGGCATCTTATTTGATCCTTACGGATTCCGGCGGTATACAAGAGGAGGCCCCCTCCCTCGGAAAGCCTGTTCTTGTCATGCGAGATACCACCGAGAGACCGGAGGGGATCGAAGCCGGCACGCTGAAGCTGGTGGGCACGGATGAGGACACGATTTACCGTGCCTTCACCGAGCTGCTTGAGGATTCCGCCGCTTATAGCGCCATGGCATGCGCCTCCAATCCCTATGGTGACGGCCATGCTTGTGAACGAATTGCGGATATCCTAGAATTCGGATGCGAAGCCTTCTGGCGGAATATATAAGTTCCGGAACGGTTCAATCAGCATTAAGGAATAGGGCAGCATTTGCCGCTGTCAATATTATGCGGAGGAAAAGCACATGAACGAAAAAGAAATTCGTCTTAAAGATCTGTTCATTGAAATATTATTAAAGTGGCGAGGCATCATCGCATCCATGCTTATCATGGGCATACTCATAGGCACAGCCGGTTATTTACGCGCCGTCCTCAGCATCCGGCCGCTGAACTTACGAATGGAAACGCTGGCGGAATGGCTGGAAGAAAGGCAAGCCGAAAGAAGCTTCGGAAAAAATGAATGGCTGGAACAGAAACTGAGAAGATCCGCCGATCTGACAACGGAGATTCAGGAATACCAAAAGGCAGGGGCATCCGATCCGGCTGAGGCAGTGCGGCAGCTGTTAAGCGACAATGGCATTATACTGAGTGAGAAGCAGCTGGACAATGTGAACTATGTGCTGTACTATGAAAAGCTTTACCAGAATAGGCTCGCCAGTCAGGAACAGTCTATCCTGCTGAAGATTGATCCCGACAAGGCGCAGCGGGCAGAAGCGACCTTTCTCGTCACTTCAGATGACCCGGATAGGGACTACCGCATCGAGGCCCTCTACGAGGACATGGTCCTCAGTGCGGAGCTGCTGGACAAGCTGGGCAGGCAGGCCGGAGTATCCGCAAACCACATAGCCGAAATAATCTCCGTGTCAAGGAATTCCGCCGATGCGAAAGAGGGAAGCAACGCCTTCAGGGTGACACTCTCCCATTACGATGACGAAATGTGCCAGAAGCTCCTGCAGACCGTCATTGACTATATCGACTCAAAGCATAGCTCTCTGACAGAGAAATGGGGCTCCCATGACATCACGGTTCTGGATCAATGGATGGGGAGCATCTCGGATAAGGCTGTCCTGAATGCGCAGACTTCTGCAGAAAAGGGCATTCTGGATTCCAGAAGCACAATCTTCAACAGCCAAAACGCCTTTTCCGAGGAGGAATGGTATTATTACAGCCTGCTGACCAGCGGGAAGCTGGCTGGGAACCCCCGGGAGACGCATGTGAGGGTGCTGGCGTCAGCCATAGATCCTGAAGATATCGCCACAGTCATCTCCGCAGGTATATCGCCTTCCCCCAGAGTCAATGCGAGATACATACTGCTAGGTATGATTTTGGGAGCATTCGTTTATGTGTTTTGGACTTTTGTCAGATATGTCTTGGGGGACAAGCTTCAGGCTGCAGACCTGCTGGATGAACTGTACGGCATCCCGCAGCTGGGATGCATTCCCGACGAGGGCAGTAAAAAGAGACTATTCGGCTTTATGGACCAATGGATTCTGGCGCTCCGCTATCGGAACCGGCGTAAGCTCAGCCAAACCGAAGCCCTGAAGCTAACTGCGGCCATGGTAAAAATGGCGGCCCAAAGGGAGCAGACGAATGAAATCTGTTTCATCGGCTGCGGCATAGAGGGGAATACACTGCGGATCTGCTGGCAGCTTCGGGACATGCTGGAAAAGGAAAACCTTGCAGTGCATGTCCTTGGCGATATGCTTTATAACGTGGAAGGCATGGAAAAGATACGCGCCGCAAAAGGGGTTGTGCTGGTGGAAACGGAAGGTGTCTCTCTCTATGCTGAGATAGCGAGGGAGATAGAGATGTTAAAAAGACAAGGCGCGGGGGTCATTGGGGGGATCATTGTAGAGTGACCCCGTAAGCTCAATAGGATCCATAGCAGCTGCACATAAGAGAGAGCATATAGAAACGAAATCTATATGCTCTATTTTGATTGCAATTGACAATTTCTGGGATGCCCATCCTCTCCCACTGATTGCATTGTAAGTTTGCAGCCCATCAAAACGAGCTCCATACTTATTTTTACTAGGGGTAAAAGTGCTAATAATCACTTATTTTTTCAACCAGCACCTTACCTTTGCGGACAATCTCATAAAACTCTTTCTTTTTCTTCATAATACAAGCATCGGTCACTTTTACGATTCTGTATAAAGCTCCTGCAGCAATAGGCGCACTAAACTCAAAGCAATTTCTCAGCGCTCCGAATTTGTATTCCTTTTCACTTATTTTTTCCATAAAAGGCTTTACATAATATTCATCGTCTTTTTTAGCGATTATAATCAGATGCCCGTCAATACTTTCGGCAAACCTTGCCTGAAATCCCCAAGATGTTGTTTCCGATACATTATTCAGCACAAGCCTTCGGCCGATCTCCGCCATATTGTCTTCCGCATCCTCCGAAAGAACGAATAGACTCTCAGTGTCCGGGCTGTCTGTGCAGTTCTCTTTCCGGTTTCTTGTATCGGCAGAGACATACGCCTTCTCATCCTGATGGTCAGCGGCAGAAATGTTTCGATGAACGGTTTCATGTATTTCTCTGTGAATCGTTTCATGTATTTCCTTTAACATGCTTTTTTCTGAATTTGGAATATTTTCTTTAACAGAGCATTCTCGCATTTCCCGCATCATCATTTCGACGCGCCGAAGAGTATGATTCAGACGCAGCAGCAACATTCCCAATATAATGATCGTCAATGCTACTGCTGCCACCGAAAGCAATAAAAGCAATATTGTCAAAACATCATTTACCCTCATCTTAGCCTCTTTACAATTTTTATATAATATCTGCCATACATTACATTCAGGAAGAAATTGCAGACATCCATTTTTTTGTCTATTTTGGTCAAAATATCTATGATCTCATTTTCGTCTATTTCGACATGATGCTGAAACACTCGCTCATACGCTGCCGCAAAAGCTTTATTCCAGCATAGCGCTTGATCCTTTGAGATTTCTTCTGTAACGGTTTCGCAGCTATTCAGGTTGTAAGCATTTGGAATGATCAGGCCTAGAGCAACTTCTTTTTTGGGGTTCTTGCTTTTGATGATCTTAGTATCTTTTAGCTCATGTGCCATTCCCCTGCTAGCTACTCCTTCCCGAAACATCTGATGCAATTCAGGATATGAGCTTTTCATTTTCATCCAGTCTAAAATTTTTGAGCCGTTTCCGCATAAGGCAATGCTGAAATATCCCTTATCGTCCAGCAGGGCTAACTTTTTCTGCTGCCTCAGATATCCGGTCAGGCTTCCCAGCGAAAAAAACAACAATGCCACACCAAATTCCAGCTGTGCCTTCAGTCTTCTTGCCCATGATGAATTTTGATAATATGCGGTCATAATCTTTTCGTTATTATAATTAACCATACGTTCTATCACAGCATTGGCAATGCTGGTGTCTTCGCTAAGTTTGTTTAGTTTTTTGAGCTCCTCTCTGATAGGGTTCTCATTGACAAAAACCTGCTCGGATATCTCGTTGCTGTTGATTGCAATCCATCTTGTAAATAGCATTCTTCCGGCAACCGGGACGGAGGTTTGCGCTACCATAGATACCTCCTTCTCTCCTTCCCGCCTTTGCCATACTGCTATGTCCGTGCTTCCGCCCCCGATATCTATTACCATGTATCCTTTGTCTGCATTGACTTGCCGATGCTCCTCGGAAGACAGAAAATAGAGAGAGGCTGCTTCGCTCTCGGAATGCTCGTCTGTTCCGATAGCATGGTTGCATCCTAGAATGTTATTCTGCAAAAAACCCAAAATGTCATTTTGCCACATAGCATGAAATAGGTTGCAATTAGCCATGCTTAAGGGCAGAGCGTATTTCCATGTAATGGAAGTGACGTGCTCATTGCGCAGTACATTCCATATATGTATACACAGTTCTTGGATAAATGCCTTATAATATGCTCCGTTGTTAGGGTTTTCCCATTTGATATCCGGCATGAAATAACTGGAATACTCTATCAGTTCATTGCCTTTTGCCTGATATATAATTCCATCCAGAATAGGTTCCACTGTTTGCAACGGATTTTCTGAGGTTCTACGATATATGGAAGATAATTTTTCGTCTTCCGGATTATTAGCAATGAAGTATTGATCTATCATCTTCTGGCTTGTCAGGTTGTCTATATGATTTGGATCTTTATTTCCGGTCCGCGTCAACAAAAGAGACAGATCCCTTTGTATGACAACCTGAACAATTTTATTTTCACCATAAATTCTGGCGTACACCGTTGTGCCGCTAGTTCCAAAATCAATTCCTACCACGGCATTTACCACAGCTTTATTTACGTTTGTACTTTGTTTATATTCCGGCAAGATCATACCTATGTCAAATTGACGTTTTCCTATATTGGATTTAAGTGAAATTGCTTTGGGAAAGCCCTCGACGGAATTGACATGAGGATTGCTTCCCTTTATCACCTTGTCGCAATTCAGTTCAATCGATCTTTCCTTCAAGCCCTCGATATAAATGTAGCTTTTCCCTATATTTTGCTCTTTTTTCGCAGGCCATAACCCTATTGTGGGAAAGCTTCTTTTTTCTTCTAAAGTATCCAAACTTCCGTTATTTATATAATATTTTTTTTCAGCGTCAATATATTGATTGGAGATATTGGATAAATTCAAATTTACCTGAATATATTCCAGATCCTTCTTTATTTCAGAATCTTTGTACATCTTAAAAACATGTATTAATTGATCGATACTTTTCCTATTCAACAATTGCCCAAGCTTCTTGCCTAACGGCAAAAGCGCGTACCAAGCCTCTTTATTTCCGATCTTATGCTTATCTGAAAATGCACATCCTGCAAACGGGTTTTCAGGTTTAACCGTATAATACAGCTGATCTGCAAACAGCTCGTCATAGTCAATCCACTGGAATTGGTCAAAAAGGAATTCCAACTTGACCGTCGTATTTAGTACCATATCGATTACGGGATCAGTGCTGCTCAAATTGAATCCAATTTCCTGATTGATCTTCATCAGCTTAAAGCAGGATTTCGTTGTATAATTTACTCCGTTCAGCCCGTTTATTAGCTCATCTTTATATGCGTTAAGGTGATATTGGATCACCTGCATATTCTGTTTCTTCAAGAGGTCATTCAGCGCGTCAATCCAGTAGCATACAATCATTTTTTCTGTCAGGTTCAATACATCTGGAGGATTAACAAATTTTTTCTCGTCATAGTCGAACCATTTTAGATTTTTGACATGCGGCATCTTCGACTCCAGATCCGCAACCGGATATATCAGAGTCATAGGAGAGAATAGCGCAATGTCCGAGCGCTGGTTCTTGTTGTCTCCCTCCAATGTCAAGATGTGAAACAATAATTGATTCCAGCTTGCTTTATATGATGTGCCGCTTGTATGGGGCGGGTATTTTAAAGCCTCATCAAATGCATTTCCCGTTTGAGTATAGTTAACAATATTGCACGCTAACTGTAGATGAAGAAATTTCTGCAGCGCAATTGCAGTGATAATACCTCTCCAAGTTTTAATTTCTCTGGTCAGCAAATATTCCTTAGTTGCAGTTTTATTCATCATGGCTTCCAGAGAAACCCATAATTGAAAAGGACGGCCATATACATCGGGAATAGAATGCTTATCCCCGTCTCCGTTCTCACGTTTTTCCATTTTGCTCATCGCTTGCTGCAGATTAGCAAATTGATGCCAACCACCTTCATGGTACAGAGCAGCCAGCTGATCTTGCTTTAATAGTCCCATCATGGAATAGCGATTATTTTCTTCCGACATCGGTTTTCCTCCCTACTTTTTGTGTTTACATGCCAAAGCTGCGATCTTGCAGAGCAGCGCTATCGTCCCCGTTGCAGCTGTATGCATAGGAGCAATTCCGGCCATAGACAAGATCAAAAATACTTTGTCCAAAACATACTCTATATTGGACGTAGTATCTATGAGCTCATTAAAGCCATTGCGGATACGCTCTACCATATACTTGATATCTTTTCCGCTTTCTTCTTTTTTCAGTTCTGTCGACAATTCATAAACTTTTTGCAGAGTTGGCCCAAACAAGTGCAGATTCTTGTCGAGGCAGAGTGTCTCATCCGGCCCATAGATACTGTTTGTCTTATATAGCCAATCAAAGTACAATAAGCCATATTCCGTTACCATCTTTGCTTGTTGCTTGGAGCCGTTGTCTTTCAGGCAATATACAGAATACCATTGCGGAACCATAATTCCCCATTTTTGTCTGTAAGTGTTCTCTATGGAATTGGCATAGCCATAAACTTCTGACACAAAAACCGTAAGAAGCCTCGTAAAATCAGCCAGCCTATGCACTTGGGCCAGCCCCTCTTTAGCTCCGGGCAAGCCTGGCCAATCCAGATTTCCTCTTCGCACGGAGCCGAATACCCCCTTTTCGTTTGGCTTGGAAAAGAACCTATCTATGGCTAAGGCTGCATACAGTTCTACGATATGAGGTTTGTTGTTTTGCTTTTCTCCGCTGTCTGCATAGGACTGGTTAACCACATCCAGCTCTTGCTGCCCTACAAGATACGTGCTTTCAAAGTCCATATCTTTATTGACTCTGTAATAATTCAACGCTTCATAAGTATTGAAGTAAAATTCCTCCATCTCAATCGGTATGTTCTCTTTGTCATTTTTATAAGTTCCGTTTACCTTGAAATATGGCACCAAGAGTATGCCGCCTATATGCAGTCTGTTCTTCAAATGGGGATTTTGTTTTAGCCTTTCCTTTATAAGTTTATATATAGTAGGCAGTCCCGCAGCACCCGTTCCCCCGAAAACCGAGCCCACCAGAGCGATCCTGACATCCTGATCGTTAAACAGCTCCTGATCGATTCTGTTCAGACAAGCATCGAATTCTGGATGCTTGAAATCAGCAAAAAAGACGCAGCCGATATTGGGATGTGCAAAAAATCCCCCTTCTAGTCTCTGCCTTATTTCCTCCTCCGTATATAAACACTTTAAAATGCGGCTTCTATCCTCACTGGAATTTCCTATTGCCAGCGATAAATTGACGGTCTCAGGTCTCACCGGGGAGAGAACTTTATCTGACAGCATCTTGATTTTGCAGGTAAACATATTTCTGTCTCGTCCGGCTAATGCCTCATATACCTTTTGATAGCTTTCATGCAGATTGATGCTGCTTTTATTGGCATAATTGGATTCGTCTGCATCAATCATCAGAACCGATATCTCCTTTGTTGCAAGAATGCCTGCGGCAGCAGTGTGTGTCAACGCCGTAAACACTCTGGCACCTGAACCGCCAATAAAGAAAACATACTGACTCATGATAATGCCTCCCTCTATTATAATATTACTAAGACAGCCGTGCCGGCCAATGTAACTGCAGCTATACCGATACGCCCAAGGTTTCCATAAGGACACATAACACATCTCACATTCCGGGGCGGAAATGAGAACAGATTGAATATAAATCCCATCAGGAACCACCAAGGGCATAAGTATGTATAAGGCTGCTGTAGTTCATCGATGATGGCACTGCCATAAAGAACAAAAGATAATACTATCACCGCCAGAACTCCTATAAACAACAGTGCAAGCAAAATTGTGTTTTTCTCGAAATAGGCCCTGAGGCTTAAACGGCTATATGCCCAAAGCCACCAGATTAAGCTGAACACAGCTGTTATTATCAAAATCCAACGCATATTTTGCAGGTATCTTTCCACAGAATTAACAACGATGCTTTTCTCGTATAATACATCAAAGTCCTGATCTATTTTCCATCGAACCAACGCCCAAATTACTGCATATACAACTCCCCACACCAATACATATAAGGGAAATCCCATTCTATACGTCACCTTATCCGCCTTCATCCGCATCTCTCCTTCATTCAATATTTTGCGTTATTCATTGTCATAAATGATATAAAATGCAAAGTCAAGTAAAAGGCTATTTTTTGTCGGCATTTTATTTTTTAGTGCATTAATGCAGCTGCCCAATACTCTGGTCTTTTGCAGATCTATATTCCCTTTGGGCATGCTCCATTGCTCTGCCCATTCTGTTTCAAGTTGCTCAAAATAATCGAAATGCACTTCGCAGCTGAGCTTCAGCGCCATTCTTGTAAGTTTCTTGTCCGATACTTTAAATTGGACATATATCTCTTTCTTTTCCGGAGCATAATAAACCTTTTCGATGCAAAAAAGCTCTGTCAATCCCTCCTCCTTTTTAAATTCATTTTCATGCCACAACCAGACCGCTTGGTCTTCTATATGAATAGGAACTTCGATTCCTTCTATGCTTTTTCCGTTTGGAAGAGGAACCAATCGGCTCTTCCGTGTCTCCAAAAGAGGATCCAGCAATGCTCTTTCGGCATCATAGCATACAAGGATTTCTTTTTCTTTCCCCATCATATTTTTGTATTCAAATACATCTAGCTGGTCTTTTTCGTTAACTAAGATTTTGCCACTGGGCCATAGCCTATTTTGTTTATTCTTGCTTCTGGAGAGACATTCATTAAAATCAGAATAGTCCAATCCACATATTTCGTACTCCCAAAATATTGTGCATTTTATATCCTCATCGTCCGATTCCGCATTTTCCAAAAAGCGTTGGCAGAAGTCTTTTACACCTTGGGGATGCCCTATGGATATAATATAAAATTGTCTATAGCATATATCTTCCGCCGTAACGTCTCCCTCCACAATTCCGTAGTTCTCTCCCTCCTCTTTGTCGTTGATATCGTACACCGTTCCGGCATATTCCGACTTCATCCCTATGATCCCTACTGTTTTACCCTCTTGTCCTTGCAAGGTCATATTTTGCTTTAAAGCCTCTACCATCTTTGCATCTGCTCTTTCATTCTCATAGAGATCAGTAACGATAATAGATAAATCATCATTTTTGCAGTTCAGCAAGGCATTGGTAAGGCAAAGGCTATCATATCCGTCTATGGTATCATCAGTTAAATTGATTAACTCATAATCTCTCTTCATTTTATCGCTTTGCCGATAGTAGTCGAACTTTCTTGCTTCTACAAGAACATTTTCCTTCACCTTCCATAGCGGTGTATCTACCCTATAATAAGAAATGGACTCTGTATCATACCATACCGCCATAATGTCGTTTATCATGTTGAGACAGTTTTTATACCTCGTCTCACTTACCAATTCTTGATAGCTATCATTCTGTAGTCCCAAGAAGCCTTGCATGGACGGTGTTACATCCACATAAATACCGATGGTATCTAAAGCATATGTATTGTGTGCGTTTGGACTGCTTATTTGCGGCAGCTCATCGCAATATTCATATCGAGCCCCGCATCCCGACAGAACGAAGCAACAAAAGACCATGCCCCAAAGCATATGGCGGACTATTTTTACGAAACCTGAAATTCTCCTCTTCAAATGGGCCTCCCTCATGCAGCATTAACAGTTTCCTAAAATTTAACAGAATAAAACAAAGCCTTACGCAAATTATAGAATTTGCATAAGACTTTGTATATAGCATCTCGATGTACGTTCAGATTCTGCGATAAACGACAATTTACGACACTGTTCGTCAAAATCATAATTTCATTTTAACCACATACTCAGTGTAGCGTTTTGCAACGTTCTTCCGCTCTCTTCCTGATATTACAATTTCTTCATTGTTGACAAGCATGGCACCCGAACCTCCCAAGCGCTTTATGTGTCTGGCATTCACAACCTGCTGTCTGTTCAGACGTATGAATTCGTCTTCAAGCAAAAGATATATCCGCTTCAACGGCATTCTAAGGATATATTCATTACCGTCCACACTATATATCCCTATATCGTCACCTAAAGCCTCAATGTATAAGATGTCCTTTAACAATATATAATAGTACCTTCCGTCTCCTTCCAATGCAATGCCGATTCGTTCTCTATTACTGTTGATCGCACTAATGAGGGCTTCTTGTATCTCTTTCCGAGTGTCTGACAAATACAGATATCGAAAAGGCTGGGCCTTATATGCTTCCTTCAGATAGGTTCCGTTTTCTGCAACAAAAATGAGCTTGCTGTTTTTATATTTCTTTTTTAGTTTATAAACAGCATCCAGTTCAGTTTGTACAGAACTCTTCAGCATATGGAAAATAATGTCCTGCTTTTTTGTTTGTTCTAAAATATCTTTTATATTTTCATATACGTTGAATGATGCAGGTATATGGCATGTCTCTAAAACAGATCTGACGTTCTCCACAAAAAGACTGTTCTTTTTTTCGATTCCATTGCATATTGCCACTTGCACTTCTGAGCCATCCATGACAGTATATGTATTTCCCTTCAAACGCCGACATCTGATTATTTCTTTAGGCTGCATAAATAATTCCCCTTTTGTATATTTACATTGTATCCAGAGAGTCTTTTTATGGCAGGCTCCTTTATGTAAAAACACTGCATTTTC
>OFHM01000471.1_pt1 | contig 34455 bp, 34 predicted proteins | sample 1521311 | NCBI WGS metagenome assembly OFHM01 (sample SAMEA3504083, study PRJEB24116) | mouse gut metagenome | biome: mouse gut; feature: mouse-associated habitat; material: faeces | place: Denmark | collected 2011 | reverse complement strand
ATAGTTTTCTTGAATTTTATTGGCCCATTCTTGAAAAATATTTGTATATATTAGTTTAATTTCTTTGTTAGGAATCATTAACCTATAACAATTTATATCAACATATTCAATAATTTTAAGATAACCTGTAAACAACAAAAAACTATAAATATTATTAATATCTTCCATCTCTCGATATGTTAATTCAGGTTTGATTATTTTTTCAATACTTTCACCATTAATTAATAAATCAAATTCATCTTTTAGTTTTTGATTTCCTTCAACAATATATTTATACACAATATCATTACTGCTAGTATTAGCCCAAAATGGTATAGCAGCAATATTTCTATCTCCCAATAATTCTTTTACATATAACAATGTACTCCATGGATTATATATTTCTTTATCATAGAAACAATAACCATCATACCATTTCTTAATATAGCCTTTTTTATTATAGAGATCATAATATTTCAACAACTCATCAATTTCATCTTGTTCAAAACCAAAACAATCACTTGCGTATTGATTAAGTATAGATCTAACACTAAAATTATTTAACCCTGTAAAAATACTTTCTTTAGCTATTTGTAAACATCCTGTCAAAACCCCTTTTTCTAAAGCATCATTAGTTTTTAAAGCAGTGCTAAATACATTTCTTAAAAACTCTACCATTTCATCATAATATCCATTAATATAAGCACTTTGTAAAGGAACATCATATTCATCAATTAGAATAATTACATTTTGATGATAATGCTTTTTCAAACACTTACTAATAAAATTCAAAGCATCTTGTAAATCAATTTCATTTTTTGTTTCTTTTTGATATTTTACTAAATTTTCTTTATCTATTTCTTCTAAGTTATCACTATTTAATAATTCTAAATTATCATTTATTAAATTTCTAACAATCTTACTAAATATTGCAATTTGATCATTAAATCTTTTACTTTTCATATCCTTCAAAGTAATAAAAATAACAGGATATTGATTTTGATATCTCATAACTTCAATATTTTTACTTATTTCTAAATCATCAAAAAGATAAGCATTTTCTTTTTGTTTAATTGAAAAGAAATAATACAGCATTGACATATTTAAAGTTTTACCAAACCTTCTAGGTCTTGTATATAAAATAACTTCTTCATTTATTAAATCTTCAATTAATTTACTTTTATCAACATAATAAACATTTTTATCAATTAGCTTTTTAAAATTTTCTATTCCAATTGGCAATCCTTTCATCAAATACAATCCCCCTTCTATTTCCAGAATGTCATTATATCCAAAGCTATAATAATATCAACTATTATCACTAGTATACCATATTTATTAATAACTTATTGTAATAAATAAGTTTAATTTCAAAATAATTTATTAAATAAAATATTAACCTATGTACATTTAAAATTCACTATAAGTGAATATAAGATTTTGTATCCTTGTATAATTAATTAATATACAAGGAGTTTTAAGATATGAAAAATTATGATCACGAATATAAAAAGATAGGTCGCAATATAAAAAAATATCGAATCCAATCTAATTTAACCCAGGAAGAGTTATGTGAAAAAGTAGGAATTAGTATTAGTTATTTAAGTAAAATTGAGGCTCCAAATTGCAATAAAAGTTTTTCATTAGATCTTTTATATAGAATCTGTGATGTTTTAATGATCGATATTAAAAAATTATTTGATTAAATGAGGTTAGAACATGAAAATATATTATGTATTTCAAAATCAAAGTAAAAAACAAGAACTAAATGGTAAATATTTGTGGTCTCCTCAAAAAAAATCAACTGGTAAAAATGATTTGGGCTATATAAATATGTCTAAAGTTCAAAAAGGTGATTTAATTTTTCATGGTGCAAACCAAGAGACTTATGCTATTAGTATTGCCCAAAGCGACTGTTATGAAGCTGAACAACCTGAAGAGTTAAAAAATTTAAAATCCCAGCAAATCTGGAATAATAGAGGCTATATGGTAGATTGTGATTATAATCTACTTACACCACCTCTTGATATGAAAAAACATCGAGATTGGTTAAAAGAACATAAATTAAAAGGTGGCCCTTTCAATTCAAAAGGTGAGGGTAACCAGCGATACTTATCACAAATAGATCTAGAACATGCTAAATATCTACTTACTAAAATAAAAGAAACACAAAAATTCCACAAAACCAAAGCTTTTATCCATGCCCTGTTAAAAGAAACAATTGAATCAGATTTAGATTACGATAATGAAGAATTAAATGAAATAAATTCATCATTAAATGATTTTGAAAATGAAAATTTTTTTGAATCCAAAAAACCAGAAAATATAGAATTAACTATTTCAAATACTACTGGCATTCCAAGACCAAAAAGAAATAATAATAAAGCAAAAAATGCTTTAAAAAAAGCAAATTTTAAATGTGAAAATAATGTATCACATAAATTATTTCTAAGAAAAGATGGAAAATATGAATATACTGAACCTCATCATCTTATCCCATTATCAAAATATAAGGATTTTAAATATAGTTTAGACATTACTGCAAATATTATTTCATTGTGTAGTCATTGTCATAATCTATTACATTATGGACGTTTAGAAGATAAAATGATTATTTTAGAAAAACTATACAATGAAAGAAAAGACTCATTATCTAAAAAAGGTATATCTATATCATTTGAACAATTACTTAATTATTACAAGTAATTGTTTTAATTTTCACTTTTCTTTAAATAAATATTTAAAATTGCTATAATAACAAATAGGAGTGTGAATTATATGAATACTATAAAGGTAGTAGCTGCAATTATAAAAAAGGGCAACAAAATATTAATCGCTAAAAGAAAAACTGGAGAATTTAAAGGAAAATATGAATTTCCTGGTGGTAAAATTGAAACAGGTGAAACATGCGAACAAGCTTTGATTAGAGAGATTTATGAAGAGTTAGAAGCATCGATAATAATAGAAAAATACTTTATGAACGTTTATTATAAATATACGGATTATATATTAGATATGAAATGTTACATATGTACTTTAAAAAATAATCAAATAAAACTAAATGACCATTTTGAAATAAAATGGATTACATTAAATGAACAAAATATTGATTGGATTCCTGCTGATATCAAAATAATTGAACAATTAAAAGAACAAGGATTATAATTATGACTTTAATACCTCATATTACATTACAAACCATAGCCAATATTAATAACACAAGTAAAACTAAACTACTAACCAACAACTACAAACAAGGAATAAAAATATCACATGAATTAATTAGTCAATTAAATTCATGTGATACATTCTATTTTTCTATTGCTTTTATCAATAAATCTGGTTTAGCAGTAATTAAACAAGCATTGATTGATTTAAAAGATAAAGGAATTAGGGGTAAAATCATTACATCAACATATCTAGGATTTAATCATCCTAATGTATTTAAAGAATTATTAATGTTTGATAATATCGAAGTTCGTATTTTTGAAAATGAGCAAATAGGATTTCATCCTAAAGGATATATTTTTAAACATAATAATAACTTTGATATCATTGTTGGAAGCTCTAATTTAACCCAATCTGCATTATCAACAAACCAGGAATGGAATATTAAGATTAAAGCTAATATATGTGATGACATAGTTACAGAAATAATAGGTGAATTTAATATGCAATGGCAACATTCTATTCCTCTAACAAAATCATGGATCAGTGAATATGAAAAAATATATGTTCCTAAGATAGCTATACCAACTATTAAACATCAAAATATCCAACCTAATCTAATGCAGCAAGAAGCACTAGCATCACTAAAAGCATTGCGAAATGATTGTAAAGATAAAGCCCTATTAATTTCTGCAACAGGTACTGGTAAAACATATCTAAGTGCTTTTGATGTAAAAAACGTTGATCCTAAAAGAATGTTATTTGTTGTTCATCGTGAAAATATTGCTTGTGATGCTATGAATACTTTCAAAAATTTAATTATGAACCATACCTTTGGAATCTTTACTGGAAATAATAAAGATATTGATAGTGATTATATCTTTTCAACAATCCAAACTATTCATAAACAAAAATATCGTGAAACGTTTAAACCTGATACATTTGATTATATCATTATCGATGAAGTGCATCGTGCTGGTGCTAATTCATATCAAGAACTAATCAATTATTTCAAACCTAAATTTTTATTAGGAATGTCAGCTACTCCTGAAAGAACTGATAACTTTGATATCTATAAAATGTTTGATTATAACATAGCTTATGAAATTCGTTTACAACAAGCAATGGAGTATGATTTATTGTGTCCTTTTCATTATTATGGGATATCTGATATTTCTATTAATGGTATAAGTATTGATGATAAAACATCATTCAATAATCTAGTTACTAGTATTCGTATTGATCATATTATTAATAAAATTAACTTATATGGTCATTCTGGAAATAAAGTACGGGGATTAATTTTTTGCAGTCGTAAAGATGAAGCAATTGAACTATCAAATTTATTCAATCAACGTGGCTATCATACAGTTGCTCTAACAGGTGATGATAGTGAAACAAAACGTCAAAAAGCAATTGATAAATTAGAAAATGATACTTTAGATTATATTTTTACTGTTGATATATTTAATGAAGGTATTGACATTCCTAAAGTAAATCAAATTATTATGTTACGCCCTACTCAATCTGCCATTATCTTTGTACAACAATTAGGACGGGGATTACGTAAAAATATTTCTAAAGATTATGTTGTAATTATCGATTTTATTGGCAATTATGAAAAGAACTTCTTAATTCCTATTGCTTTAAGTGGTAATTACACATACAGCAAAGACAACCTAAGAAGATTTGTAAATGAAGGTAGTTTATTATTACCAGGTGCTTCAACAATTAATTTTGATTTAATTTCTAAAAAGAAAATCTATGAATCTATTGATCAAGCCAAGTTTAATGATCTAAAAATAATTAGAGATAGCTATCAGGAATTAAAATATAAATTAGGAAAAATTCCTAATTTATCAGATTTCGATAAATATAACTCGATTGATCCTTTAAGAATTTTCCAAAATAAAAGTTTAGGCTCATATCACAAATTTCTCAGTAAATATGAAAAAGAATATTCTATTAAATTCACACCACTACAAGAAAAATATCTTGAATATGTTTCTAATAAATTTGCAGTTGGTAAACGTATTCATGAACTATTAGCAATTAAATTATGTATCGAAAATAAAAATAATATTATTACTTTATTAAAGAAACAGCTATTTAATGAATATAATATTGAATTTAAAGAAATAAATTATCTTCCAATAATTAATCAGTTAAAGCAAGAATTTGCGACTGGTGGGGCTAAAGCAACATTTCAAGAAGCCATTTTTATTGATAATAATTTAAACACTCATCCACAATTAATTGAATTATTACAAAATAATATTTTTAAAAATCAATTACTTGAAGTAATAGATTTTGGAATTAATCGTTACAAACAAAACTACAATAATTCATATAAAAACACTAATCTATGTTTATATCAAAAATATACTTATGAAGATGTATGTCGCTTATTAAATTGGGAAGTAAACGCTGTTCCTCTCAATATCGGTGGTTATAAATTTGATCAGCGAACTAACACAATGCCAGTATTTATTAATCATGATCATGATGCTGATCATGGCGGTAAATATTCACATCGTTTTATCAATACTAGTACTCTAATTTGTTTTTCCAAACCAAATCGTAGTATTGATTCTGATGAAATTCAAAGGATATATAACGAAGCTAATAATCATATTCAAATTCATTTATTTGTAAGAAAAAACAAAAACGATACTACTTCAAAAGAATTCTATTACATGGGACAATTACATGCCATAAATAAACCTATTAATGTAAAACTTCCTGATAATAAAAATTCTGCAATTCAATTTACATATAAATTAGAAACACCTATAAAAGAGGAACTCTTTAATTATATTACTAACAATATTTAATTAATCAAAAAAGATTATGATCTATCTTAATAGCTTATAATCTTTTTATTTTTATATTCATTTATTATTCAATAATTTTATATTTCTTAACTGCTCAAGATTCTTCTTATTTTATAGTCATATATTTATTCAGATATTTCTCCACAGTTTCCATATATTCTTTATATACAGTATTATCATTTTGAAGTCCATGACCAGAATATGAACATTCAAAATATTGATAATCTACATTATGTTCTTTATACGCTTTCAATAATCGTTGTGAAACTTTATAAGGCTGAACTTTATCATGTTTGCCATAAGCAACCACGCTTGGCACAGTATTTTCATCTATCCACATGACTGCTGATATTGATTTCAGTTTTTCAATGTATGTTCCATCCTTGATCATTTCTGATGTTAATTCTACTCCACCCATAGCACCAAAAAGACTAGCTGCTCCTTTCCTTACCTCATCAGTATTTTTATCAAATCCATATATATCCCAGTCTTCTGTATAAAAACTTGATGGTCCTACTGCTCCAAATAATAATTTTACTGGAACTGGAGATATACTTGCATCTCTATAAGCATAAATCATTGCAAGAGCATGCCCTGCTGATCCCCCTGCAATTCCCATTTCATTTATAAAATAACCATAATTCTTTGCCTCTTCAATAACTTTTGGAATTGCTTCTTTTATTTCCATTGATTGTACATAAACATTTGCTTTAGGATTTTCTTCACTAAAAAGTGTATAGTTGATACCAACAGCAACATACCCCTTTGAACATAGCCAAGATAACATTTGTTTATCTCCAGCCTTATCTCCTGCTGTAAAACCACCTGCATGAAGATATACAATTAATCCATAAGTATCTCTTGTATTGTCTTTAGGCAGATACATATCAAATTTATTCGCTTCTTTTTCACCATAAGATAAATCTGTATATAATGTTCCTATTTCATCTGTAAATTCTATTTCGTATTTCTTAGCCCATGCTGGTTTCAATAAAAATTTTGAACCTATTCCTAATGCAAAGAAAATAAAAAATAAGATAATACATATCAATATAAACACCTTTTTGTTTAATATCATAAAAAATTACCTCCGAACAATGTTCCACCCACAAGAAAATTTAAAATCGCTCTTACCACCATTCTACCTAACACAAACGCAATAATACTTATAATAATTAAAATAAATATCCGTAATTTTGTTATTTGCATTGCAATTACCTCCTAAAATATCTCTTGACTAGTTTTTTACATCTTTGTTAGAATTTAGTTGAAACATATGTATCATCAATGATGAAACAAGTGTATCATATAATTCTTAAAATTTTCAATATATTTATAAAAATGAAACAAAACTTAGGAGAATGTATCATCATGGATAATATAGAAAAAAATAAATATGTAAAAAAAGAGATTACAACAGCCTTATTAAATTTATTAAAAGAAAAAAACTTAGAAGAGATTACAGTAAGTGAAATCACATCTAAAGCACAGGTAGGCAGAGTTTCATTTTATCGTAACTACAAAAATAAAGAAGATATTTTAAAACAATACTTACTTTTAATTATCAAAGAATGGGAAAATAAAAATTCAACAAAAAATTTAACAACAGATAATATTTTAAAATGTTTATTCGAACATCTTATTACAAATAAAGATTTTTATACTTTGCTTTATCAAAAAAAACTATTCTATCTTTTTAGAAATACCCTTAAACAAATAATTATAAAAGATAAAATCATTTCTAATAATGTTGAAGCATATGCTATTGCTTTTGTTTCTTATGGAATTTATGGCTGGATAGAAGAATGGCTGGCTCGTGGTATGCAAGAATCAGCAGATGAAATATATACTATTTTAAAAATGCAAGCTATCAATAAATAAACTTATCTATAAACAATTCTAAAATTCATCATTTTTCTCAAAATTTGCATATAAAAAATGGTCTAATTATTTTACTAATTAAAATTTCATACAATATATTCATTTTGTATATATCTTTAATATCATTTTTCTCCATGATACAATAAACCATATATAAATAATAAAAGGAGAACAATATGAATGCTAAAGATATTTTAACAAACTACCAAAATTTTGCAGTAATTGGTGTAACTAATAATCATGATAAATTTGGTTATAAAATATTTCAAAGATTAAAACAATTAAATAAGACTGTTTATGGAATATCTCCAATATATAAAGATATTGATGGAATAACTACATATTCTAGTTTAAGTGAAGTCAATAAAAAAATTGATGTTGCAGTATTTGTTGTTAATCCTAAGTTTGGTATCGAATATGTCAAGGAGTGTCAAAAACTTGAAATAAATCATATTTGGTTACAACCAGGAACTTATGATGACAAGCTTATTTCCTTAATAAAAGATACAAATATAAATCATTATCCTAATTGTATTTTAGTTGAAAGTCAGGATATATAAAACTACTACATAAAATTAATTATCACTGGCTATAATATATTTAGGAGGCAAAAAATGAGAACATTATATTACAATGGTGATATTCTAACAATGGAAAACACTGATTTTGAGGCTATTTATATTGAAGATGGTATTATAAAAAAATGTGGTGATTTCAAGCAATTAAAATATTCTATTCCTAATGATACAGAATTAATTGATTTGCATGGTAAATGTTTAATGCCTGCATTTATCGATAGTCATAGTCATATTGTATCATTAGCTAAAACATTAAATCTAGTTGATTTAAGTAATAGTACTAGTATTAAAGAAATTATTGAACAATTCAACAATTTTATAAACATAACTAAGCCTAAGGAAAATAAATTATTAATCGGTTATGGTTATGACCATAATTTTTTAAAAGAACAACGTCATCCTTTAGCTAAAGATCTTGATCAGATTCCTTATCCTGTTATGATTTCACACACATCTGGTCATATGGGAGTAATTAATCATAAAGCAATGCAATTATTTAAATTGGATAATAATGTTAGTGATCCAAATGGTGGAAAATATGGTCGTGATGAAAATAATCAATTAAATGGTTATCTTGAAGAACGAGCTTTTATTGATTTTGCGGGAAAAAGCAGTACTAGTGGTGATTTAAAAAAACAGCTTATAGAAGCTCTTGGAATCTATGCAAGTTATGGTATTACTACTGTTCAAGAAGGCTTCATGAAAAAAGAAGAATTTGTACTACTAGATTCATTAGCAAAAGAAAATAAATTATATTTAGATGTAATTGGTTATATTGATATTAAAGACAATCAAAAACTTTATCAAGATAATCCTTCATATCACCAATATCAAAATCATTTTAAATTAGGTGGTTACAAACTCTTTCTTGATGGCTCACCACAAGGTAAAACAGCCTGGATATCTAAACCCTATCTGGATAGTGGCGATTATTGTGGTTACCCTATCTATCAAGATAAAGAAGTAAAAAAATATGTTGACAGTGCTTTACAAGAACAAGTTCAACTTTTAACTCATTGCAATGGTGATATGGCAGCTAAACAATTATTAGATGTCTTTAAACAAAAAGCTACTAATACTCGTCCAGTCATGATTCATTGTCAAATATTACAACCAGAACAATTACCACAATTGAAAAGAATTGGAATGATACCAAGTTTCTTTGTTAATCATATTTATTATTGGGGAGATATTCATCTTAAAAATCTTGGCAAACGTGCTAATCAAATTTCATGTATCCACAGTGCTTTAAAACAAGAACTCCCATATACTTTTCATCAAGATAGTCCAGTAATTCTTCCAAATATGCTTGAAAGTGTTTGGTGTGCTTGTAAAAGAGAAACTAAGGCTGGTCTAATATTAGGTGAAAATGAACAAATTTCAGTTTATAATGCACTAAAAGGTGTTACAATTAATGCTGCTTATCAATATTTTGAAGAAAAATACAAAGGCTCTATCAAAGAAGGGAAAATTGCTGATTTAATTATTTTAGACAAAAACCCTTGTAAAATAGCAATTAATGATATCTTAAAGATTAATATTTTAACAACTATCAAAGATGGTAAAGTCGTTTATAATAAGAAGCTGTAACGAAATAACTTTTTAAAAAAAGTTGAATTCGTTTCAGCTTTTTTATAAAAATTCAACAAATCTCTACACTTTAATTGACTTTTATATTCTACTTTTATTATAATTAATCATACAAGACTTATTATAGGAGAATGAAATGGAGACAAAAAACAAGCGTAGTACCTTCTCAGGACAACTTGGCTATGTTATGGCAGTTGCAGGATCTGCTGTCGGTCTAGGAAATATTTGGCGCTTTCCATATCTAGCAGCTAAATATGGTGGTGGTACTTTTCTATTTACTTATTTTATCCTTGCAATTACCTTTGGTTTTGCTCTTTTAATTAGTGAAACAGCCTTAGGTAGAAAAACTAAAAAAAGTCCAATTGTTGCTTATAAACAATTAGGAGCCAAAAAACTTCAATTTGGTGGGTGGCTAAATGCTATTATTCCAATGTTAATCGTTCCATACTATTGTGTTGTTGGAGGATGGGTATGTAAATATTTATTTGAATATATTACTAATAATTCAGCCAGCTTAGTAAACGATGCATATTTCACTAGTTTTGCTTCTTCACCAATTCAGCCAGTATTTTGGTTATTAGTATTTGCAATTCTAGTTTTTAGTGTTGTATTATTAGGGGTTGAAAAGGGAATTGAAAAATGTAGTAAAATCTTAATGCCAACTTTAGTAATAATGGCTATTTTCATTGCTGGATATGCTTTGCTTACTCCAGGAGCAATTGAAGGAGCAAAATATTATTTAATTCCTGATTTTTCAAGATTTTCAATTATGACTGTTGTAGCAGCAATGGGACAAATGTTTTACTCACTTTCAATTGGAATGGGAATATTATTTACATATGGTTCATATATGAAAAAAGAAATAGATATGGAGCATTCAATTACTCAAGTTGAAATAATGGATACATTGATTGCCTTTTTAGCTGGTTTAATGATTATTCCTGCTGTCTTTGCATTTTCAGGTGGTAATCCAGACACATTAAACGCTGGAGCATCATTAATGTTTATTACTTTACCTAAAGTATTTAATAGTATAGCTTTTGGTAATATTATTGGGATTATTTTCTTTTTATTAGTTTTATTTGCTGCTTTAACTTCTGCTATTTCATTAATGGAATGTTGTGTATCAGTTATTCAAGATCAATTTAATTTTTCAAGAAAAAAATGCTGTATTATTATTTTAGCAGTAATATGTATTTTAGGTATTCCTTGCTCATTAGGCTTTGGAGTTTTAGATTTTATTGCTCCACTTGGTTTGAGTATTCTTGATTTCTTTGATTTTATGACTAATTCTATCATGATGCCAATTTCAGCAGCTTGTACGTGTTTATTAATTATAAAAGTAACTGGATTCAAAACTGTTATTGATGAAGTTGAATATAGTTCTAAATTTAAACGTAAAAAAGCATATATTTTCTGTATGAAATATATAGTTGTTCCTGGTCTAATGATTATTTTAATTAGTTCAATTCTTTCAACTTTAGGTGTTATTTCAATATAAAAACAAGTAAAATAAATTACTTGTTTTTTATTTTATTGTAAGCCACACACCCAAAGAAAAATATTATTACTCCTATCAATATATATAATGATAATAATGTAAGAGGTGTCATCACAAGATCTCCTTTGTTTATATCTTACAAATCAATTTTTAATCCTACTGGACAATGATCACTACCCATAATATCTGTGTAAATATAAGCATCCTTAACTAATTCTTTTAAACAATCAGATACAAGAAAATAATCAATTCGCCAACCAGCATTATTTTTACGAGCATTAAAGCGATATGACCACCATGAATAAATACCTTCCAAATCTGGATACAAATATCTAAAAGTATCAATGAAGCCACACTCTAATAAAGTTGTCATTTTACTTCGTTCTTCATCACTAAAGCCAGCATTCTTTCGATTATTTTTAGGATTTTTCAAATCAATTTCCTGATGAGCGACATTAAGATCACCACATAAAATAACTGGTTTTTTTTCTTCAAGTTTTTTAAGATACTCTAAAAAAGCATCTTCCCAAATCATTCTATAATCAAGACGTTTTAGCTCATTTTGACTATTTGGTGTATAACAATTAACTAAATAAAATTTTTCATATTCTAAAGTAATAACCCGTCCTTCTTGATCATGTTCTTCAATCCCAATTCCATAACTATAACTTAATGGCTCAATTTTTGAAAACACCAAAGTTCCACTATACCCCTTCTTTTTAGCACTATTCATATAAGTAAAATAGCCATGCTTTTCTAATTCAATTTGTCCTTCTTGCATTTTTGTTTCTTGAACACAAAAAATATCAGCCTGACTATCCTTTAAAACATCATAAAAACCTTTAGTAATACATGCTCTAATTCCATTTACATTCCACGATAATAATTTCATTTAAATAACCTCACTACTTCATTATACATGAAAGCATTTTTAGTTAGAAGTATTATTTTCTAAAACAAAAAACTTTCATCAATCTTTATCACCCATTAATATTTTTTAATAATTTGTTAATAATAATCATGGTGATAAAATTGAAAAAATATAAATACATTATTTTAAATATTGCTATATCTTTAGGGATTGGGGTAGCAATTGCACTTTGTACAATGAATTCAATGAATCTTTATCAAAAAATAAACCGTCCCAAAATAGCTCCGCCAGGATTTATTTTCCCAATTGTATGGTCAGTTTTATATGTTATGATAGGTCTTTCAAGTTATTTAATTCATCGTAGCAATAATAATAACAAAGAATCTGCATTAATTCTCTACTATTTTCAATTAGTATTAAACTTCGTTTGGCCAATTACTTTTTTTAATTATCAAAATTTTCTCTTAGCCTTAGCAATTTTACTAGCTTTAAATATCTCTGTTATAATTTTAATTCGTCTATTCTATAAAATAAGGCCAATTGCTGCATATTTATTACTTCCCTATTTAGGATGGATTATATTTGCTTTATATCTAAATTTTTGGATTTTCTTGCGAAATTAAAAAAGCTTTCCTAGAAAAGCTTTTTTTATTAAATCAACGCAAAATAAGCTACAAAAATCAAAATTAAAACCCAAACAATCGGTTTAACTTGTTTAGCTCTACCAGCCACAACACTAGTAAGACCGTATACAATAAATCCAAATGCAATTCCATCAGATATTGAATATGTTAATATCATCATTATTACAGTAATAAAACCAGATGCTGCAAAAACAATATCATCCCATTCAATTCCACCTAATTGGCTAGCCATTGAAATTCCTACTGCTACTAAGGCTGGAGCAGTTACAGCACTTGTTACAACACTTAATACTGGTGCAAAGAAAATAGCTAAAAAGAATAATATTGCTGTAGTACAAGCTGTTAATCCAGTACGACCACCTGCTTCAACACCAGCAGTTGATTCAACAAAAGAAGTAACTGTAGAAGTTCCTAAAACACCACCAATTACAGTACCTGTAGAATCAGCAACCAAAGCTTGTTCAATATTAGCTAATTCACCATTTTTATCCACTAAATTTGTCTTATTCGCAACTGAAATCAAAGTTCCAGCAGTATCAAAGAAATCAACAAATAATAATGAAAATAACGCCACAATACAATCAGGATGAGAAAATAACTCCTCAAAACCATTCATAAAAATTCCAAAACCACTTGTATCTAAATCAACTGAAACAATTGCTGAAGGAACTTCAGGCATTCCTTCAATTCCAAACAAACCAAAAACAATTCCTACAATCGCAGTAATAACTAATCCATAAAATACAGCCGCAGGAATCTTTTTAGCCATTAAAACAATAGTAATTAATATTCCAAACAAAGCAAGTAAAATAACTGGATCAGTTAATTTTCCTAAAGAAACAAATGTTGATTCACTACCAACTATGATTCCAGCATTTTTTAACCCAATAAATGCAATAAAAAATCCTATCCCTGCTCCAATTGCTAATTTTAATTGTTGAGGAATCGCATTAATAATAGCTTTACGAATTCCTGTTACAGAAATAACTAAGAAAATTATCCCTGATACAACTACGGCCGCTAACGCAGCAGCTGGACTATAACCCATACTAAAGACTAAAGTATATGTAAATAAAGCATTTACCCCCATCCCTGGAGCTAAAGCAACTGGATAATTTGCAACCAATCCCATGATTAATGTTGCAATTCCTGATGATAAAGCAGTTGCCATGAATACACTGTCATACGATAATCCTGTTTCTTGTAACATATTAGGATTTACCGCTAAAATATAAGCCATAGCTAAAAATGTTGTAATTCCTGCAATAACTTCAGTTTTAACAGTTGTTCCTTTCTCTTTTAATTTAAAAATTTTTTCAAGCATTATTCTTTCTCCTTCTATAAATACTATATAATTATAGCTTAAATTGTATCCATTTCAAGAAAAAAGTTATAATCTTTCAAGTAATATTAAGATAAAATAAAACTTCTTCTAATGCCCTGGTTTTTAACCGATAATAAGTAGCTCGACTATAAAAATCAACCCACCATTCATCTTCTCTTTGCTCAACAAACTCATTTGTTATAATCAATTGACTATCAGGAGTTAAAGCCTTAATAATTATCTCAAAAGAAGATATCAAACTCCTCAATTCATCTTTATCTTCAATCCTGCTGTTCAAACGTTCTGCAACTGATTTATTATAATGGTTTTTAGTCTCTCTAATTATACTTGTGCTAATCTGGGGATAATAATTCATATTCTCTAAACAATAAAGCTTTAATTTAGCTCGATGATATTGTTTAAATATATTTTCAACAGCTTCTTGCTTTTGTTTAAACGTTAAAGTATTTTTATTCATAAAAAAACCTCCTATTATCATATACAAATTAAATAAGAGATTTACTTTATTAAATTATAAAATTTTCCATAACTTCAATAATTTTTTCCTCATCCATTCCACAATTTACTAAATACTCCTTAGCACTACCATAATGCCCCCTTAAATAATCAAAAAACTTCATCATCATTCGTGGTTCGGATTCTAGAAAAGCATGATTTTTAGCATCAATCAACTTTTCTAATTCAGGAATAAGTTTCAAATTATTCTCATAAGATTCAGAATAATCTTTAACAATATCATATTCATGACAACCTGCTAAATCTAATAATAAAGCTGCAATAACCCCTGTTCGATCTTTACCAGCTGAACAATTAAACATGATAGCATCATATGGATGATTATAAAAAATTTCAAAAACTTCTTTAAACTGTTCTTTATTAGCCTCTAACATAAATATATAAAAGCCTGCCAAATCTTGATAATTAGCTATTTCTTTAGGTAATATATTCAAATCTTTAGCTTTCATTAAATTAACATTATAATATTCAATATCACGATAATTAATTAATGAACTAGGCTGCTGCTCTACTTCAAAGTCACTTCGCAAATCAATCTGTACCCTAATTCCATAATTATACAAATATATTTTTTCATCATCAGTTAATTTTGCAGGATTAGTTGAACGAATAAATTTATGACTTTTAGTGTAATATCCAGCTTGAGTTTCATAACCTCCTAAATCTCGAATATTTGTCATACTTTCTACTTTCAACATTCTTTCTTCTCGACTTAATTGCATCATATAACTTACCTCACTGATCGAATTATATCATAACTATATCAGATACTCAATTTACTATTCTTCAAAAGGACGTACTCTTAGCGTAACACCTAATTCATCAGCTATATTTTGACATTTTATAATCTTTTCTTCACCAATAATATCAACTACTGTCAAAATAACATTTTTAACATACTGCTTAGCCTTTTTAGCAAAATCTAACATATGATCAAAAGAATCAATTCCATATCTTGCTCTTGTTAACTGATAATATTCTTCTTTATCAGGTGCATTTAAACTAATTGAAACAGTATCAATTAAACCTTTAAAATCAGGAGTAATATCTCTTTTTAAAGTAACTGACGATAAACCATTAGTATTTATTCTTATCAATAAATCATTTCTTGTCTCTTTTAAATACTTTGCTACTTTCATTAAATCATCATGTCGAGTCAAAGGTTCTCCAAATCCACAAAAAACTACTTCTTTAAAATCATTCAAATCATATTTTTTAAATTCTTCAATAATCATTTCTACTGTAGGCTCTTCTTTTAACCATAAAGAATTAGACTCCAGCATTTCCTTAGTATTCCTTAAACAAAAAGTACAAGCACAACTACAACGATTAGTACTATTTACATAACAAGTAACTCCCTTTAATTCATCTAACTCCTTAATATCAATATAACTATTTTTAAACACTGTATACAAGATTACCATTATTCTTCCTCCCTTATAACTCTTTTAAAAATGGTTCAAAACATAATCCCAAATGATTATGAGCTCCAATTTCCTGACTATAACTAATACATTTAGATGCAAAATCAGCTGCATCTTTTACACTTTGATAAAAATCATGGTTTAACAAATACTTACCAGCAATTACGCCACTAATAACATCACCTGTACCACTGCGATCTTCACCAATTTTTTTTACTTTGATAATTCGATAACCTTTTCCCTCTTCATATAAAAAATTAATTATTTCTTCGTTTATACAGATTCCTGTAACAACAATCTTCTCAGGCCCTTTTTTAGCTAACAGTTCACACATTTTAAACAACTCCTCAAAACTCGGTATTTCATGGGGATAATCAAGATTTAAAAGAGCACATAATTCAGTTAAATTAGGTGTCATAATTGATGCATATGGAATTAGTTCTCTCATCTTTTCCTGCATCTCAAGTGTATATGTAGGATAGAGTTTTCCATGATCACCCATTACAGGATCAATTAATACAAATGTATTTTCCCGTTTGAAATTCTTAATGAAATCAATAACGATATCAATTTGTTTAGCAGAACCTAAAAAACCTGTTACTATACCATCAAACTCTAAATTAATATTCTTATATGTAGCAATATAATCATTCATTCTATCTGTATAGTCATCAAAAAAATAACCAGGATGATAAGTATTGATTGATAAAATTGCAGTTGGAACAAATACACATTCAATTGCCATTGCAGAAATAATTGGTAATTGTGCTGCAATTGAACAACGACTATATCCAGTTACATCGTTTATTAAAGCAATTCTTTTTTGTCTCATAAATACTCCCCTTTTCATTGTCTTTAATTTTATCATATTTTTATTAAAATTAATCATGACAGTTTTAATTATTTTTATGTGGACAATCAATAGTAATATTTTGTATAATAAAGAAGAACATTAAAAAGGAGACATTATGAAAAAGATATTTAAAGTTGCAATGGTTATGCTTCTAGCCCTTACATTAGCAGGATGTGGCAGCAGTAATGATGAAAACAAAAAAGATGCAGGTAGTAAAAATGATGATTTACTAAGTGGTAATCATCATGCTGTAATTGATGTTAAAGATTATGGAATAATTAAAGTTGAGCTTAATGCTGATGAAGCCCCAATTACAGTTACTAACTTTGTTAAATTAGCAAAACAAGGATTCTATGATGGATTAACATTCCATCGTATTATCGATGGATTTATGATCCAAGGTGGAGATCCTGAGGGTAATGGTACTGGAGGATCTGATGAAACAATTAAAGGTGAATTTAGCGCTAATGAAGTTGATAATATATTAAAACATACTCGTGGAGCAATTTCAATGGCACGTTCACAAGATTATGATAGTGCCAGCTCACAATTCTTTATCGTTCATCAAACTGCTGAATCATTAGATGGGCAATATGCCGTTTTCGGTTACGTATATGAAGGTATGGATGTAGTAGATAAAATCGCTACAAGTGTTCCAGTAACTGATAATAACGGTACAGTAGAAGCAGCAAACCAGCCAGTAATCAATTCAATTAAAATAACAGATTAGCTAATTTCTTTATGAAATTAGCTTTTTAAATATTATTTATTTTTTAGATAACCTTTTGATTGCTTTACTAAACAGATAAATAGTGATTGCAAATGCACTAAAATCAGCAATTGGTACAGCAATAAAGATACCATCTAATCCAATAATTGTAGATAAAAATAAAATCATTGGAATTAAAATAATTACCTGTCTTAATAAATTTAAAATACTAGCCACTTTAATTTTACCTATACATTGAAAATAATTAGCTGCCATAATTTGAGCACCTAATAAAGGTAAACAAATAAACCAAATCCTTATTGCTTTTGTTCCTAATCTTACTACTTCTGTTTCACTATTAAACATCCTGATAATAGTCTCTGGAAAAAATTCTACTGCTAAAAAACCAATAGTTGCAATAATAGTTCCCCCAATAATTGCATATTTTAAAGTTTCTTTGACTCTAGTATCTTTACCAGCACCAAAATTATAACTAATCAATGGCTGTTGCCCTTGCATTAACCCTGTTAAAGGCATTTGACATATCGTTTGGAAACTAGTAATAATACCAACAGCAGAAATAGCTATATCGCCACCATATCTACCCAATGTACTATTTAAAATAAAATTTAAAACACTATTAGCCATCTGCATTAAAAATGCTGGTATTCCTGTTTTAATAATATCTGAAGCATAACTTGCTTTTAACTTTAAATGATCTAAATCCAGTTTAATTAAAGAACGATTTGAACACAAATAACAAAGCTGCCAAATCATACTTAAAAACTGTCCCCCAATCGTAGCTATTGCTGCTCCCTGCATTCCCATATGTAATTGCATAATTAATATATAATCAAATAAAATATTAAATCCTGCCCCAATCAATTGTGAAACCATTGCATTTTTAGGATTCCCCTGGGCCCTTGAAAAATTATTTCCACACATTGCCACACATTGAAAAACTACCCCAAATAACACAATTGATAAATAATCACTTGCATACGGCATTACTGTATCACTAGCACCCAATATTTGTAATATAGATTAATAAAAATATTTCCAAAAATTGTAAGAAGCAACCCAAATATAACAGTTAAAACAACTGCATTACCTTGATAAATACTAGCTTTTTCTTTTTCTTTTTTTCCTAATGAAATACTAAAACGTGTCGCTCCACCAACACCAACCATCAGTGAAATTGCCATCAATACCAAGGTAATAGGATAGCTAATTGTAATTCCAGCTATTCCAATTGCTCCTAAGTTTGGAGCATTACCGATAAACATCCGATCGACAACATTATATATTGCATTAACTAGCATCCCAATTATAGCTGGAACACTAAACTCTACTAGTAATAGCAAGATCTTTTTGGATGCCATTCTTTCATCATTCACACTTTTTCCTCCATCTAAATTATTTTTTGCTGAGTTCTGATAACCCAGCTACTTTATCCTGATTTTTCTTATAATACCATAAAATAAAACTCACTTAAATAGCTATATATACTTATCATAATGTAATAATTAATTAAATTAAGATATTTAGAACAATTAATAAAGATGTATACTTAATAAAAATTAGCCACTTATGTATTTAAAAACTATTACTTAAAAATCTGATATTGAGGTGAAATATAGAATAATTATCTTTTTTATAGAGAATAAAGATTCACACTCAATCTAAACAAAGTAAAAGCACCTTTTTGGTGCTTTTACTTTGTCCTTCAATAACTTTTTAAAATAATTTAAATTCTATTGATCATGATTGCAAATATCTACTCAATTTAAATGAGATTCTTCCCCATGATTTTTCATATGTCTTAAATTATTTATGGATTTCGTGTTTCTTTTTAACTGAGATTATATTTGTTACTGTACTAAATATCATCCAGATAATAAAAATACTTGATAATACTTTATCATTGTTCACAAAAGAATAAATACCTAATGCAAGACCTATCAGTGCATTCAATATTATCCAACAAATCACACGCATTTTTTTACTAATATTTTTCCCCATTTCAAAACATATCTCTATGATTGCTTCACTAAACAATAAGTAAATAGAAAACATTGCATATAATAATTGATTATTCCTAAACAACTGAGTCAAAAAAATACTAAACATAAGAAATATCAAAATAAGACTCATTTTTCTTGGCTCAAATTTCATTTAAATCTCCTACCTTCCAAACCCAAACAACAGTATCCTTAAAATATTGCTGTTTTAAATTATTAAGTAAGTTTATCCAGGAAAGAGCGTTTGATAATTCCCTTTTTCAGTACTGATTTTTTTTCTTTCCTTACCATCTTTTACTTCTGTTGTCACAGTATAATATACTTTATAGTATCCTAAAAAATAACCTGATGAATCATATACTTCATAAAATTTTCTTTCAGTAGTAATCCACCCTTCTATAGGAGAATAACTAAGAGCATACCATTTTGCAGCAATGTTAGTTGCTACTGCTCCAGGCAACCCATAATGAGCTAAAGCAACACTGACAGCTTCTAAAATAGTAGCATATTGGCCATTTTTAGGTCCTACATGTTCAGTTGCCTTAAAGGTTGTAAGATATCTCTCTTGTAAACCACCCCTTGTTGCCATAGTTACAATATTATTAATATTTAAGTTTTCTTTTAATAGTGTATAATTTGCATCTAAATTATACTTATAAATCTCTCCGTCTTCTTTTACTTCTAATGTAGCCGTATTATTTGCATATGTTCTTTTTTCAATTATTATAACTTTTTGATTTATCATAATCTCATCATATTCAATAATAAAATCTTCTTTGAATATGACCTTAGAAACAACTTTCTCAATATTATTTTCTTCTCTGCGGTTATTTACGACTGCACTAATAGAAACAATATTCCCTCCTATAAATATTGTAACACATAACAAAATGACTATTACTCGATTTAAAATTTTATTTTTCATAAAGCTCACCTCTTTTTTCATATTTTCTAAACGAGTAGATATTTGTTAACTTAATTATAACATTTAATATATTATTTACAATATTTAACCTTTTTGATTAAGTATAGGTTTTTAATATCATAAGACTAACAAATTAAAATTAAACCCATTAAATTACTTTTTTTTATTAAATAATTATTTTTAAATATTAAGCTGGACTTATTAGTAATATTTTTAATATATATATGTAGATAAAAATTTTAATATTTTTAAAAAAATTTTTTCAAAAAACTTTAAGCTAAAATAATTTCAAGTTATAAGTATACTTTTTATGCTCAAATCAACTATAATTTCAATGATTTTTATTACTCTTGTTTAAATACGCTTATTTAGTTCGATTCAAGTAATGGCACAAAATGCTTATGCTGATTATCAAAAATCTAGACAAGTATTAAATTTCTTGTTGAGCTATCAACAAGGACTAGAGGTAGGTTATGCTTTGCATATCGTTCCTGATTATGAAGATGAAGAATTTGGGAATTGGCGAAACGGGACAGACACAAAATTTATATACCTCACAGATTTTTTCTGATCATGCGCTATTTGGATTAAAAGGTCCAAATAATGGTGGTGGCGTATCAATTCAAACAGACATTGATAAAATAACATTAATTTCTATTTTTACCAATTCTACTGGAAATGATATTTTACCTGGAAGTTTGCAAACAAATATTACAGATGCTTCTACAGAGTTAGCAAATAAAGAAATTACAGTTACTGCTAGCGGTTGGCAGACATTTATATTTGATCAACCGATTATGGTAAAAAAAGAAGAAACTTATCATTTCTTTGTACAATCTAATAACGGTATTGCTATGTTTAGAAAAGCAGATGGAAAACTCTCAGATAATGCCATTATGGTTTATAATTACAATGTTGAGGTTTTAGGTGGCTTTGCTAAAATCGCATATCTGGTATTTAGATTAAACGGAAATGATGAAAAGACAGATGATTCATTTATGTCGAATACAAATCATTCAATTGCTTTATTTTTAATTAATGCAAATACTAACAATTCGGCTTTTGCATTTGTACCAAATAGTGATCCTATTCGCTCGTTTCGTGTTTATTTAACCAAGAGTGCTCCTATTACTTTTATGTTGACAACTGCACCTGAAAATGAAGTAAAAACAATAAAAACTATTTTTCAAACAGTATCCAGCAACGGTTGGCAAACAGTTGATTTTGGTGAAAATATTTCGGTGATACCAAGACAAATGTATTATGTTCATATCGCTACAACAAGCGGCTAGATTGTTGCTTGTAGTTCTTCAATATTTGTAGATTCTGTAGCTTCTATGAACAGCGAAAATAATGTTTGGTGACAAACTGGTTATGTTATTGTGGCAGAAGTATTTTCAGAAGTTAATATTGCTCAAAGACCATACGTTCAAAAAATTTCATTAAATGATGATGCAATCCAAGCTGTTTATTTTACCGCTGATACTAAGGCCACAAATGATAATTTGATTGGTAAATTAAGAGAAACTTTAGATGGAATGGCTATTGCTTCGGGGAAGATGGTAATTGAAAAAGCTGGGACACAAAATTATCAAATTGATTTTGGAAAAGAAATTAAAGTCGATGCTAATAAAAACTATTATTTTGTCTTAAGGACTGAAAATAATGATTATGAGCAATGGAATTATAACCCCAGCTCTTAAAGCAAGTGCCTATTGTTTAAGCGGTGATAATTGGAATAGTCATAATTTTGATTTTGAGTTAGGTATTCTACCATTATATTCAAGTGATTATTGGGTACCGCTTATGACAATTGGCGATAAAAATATTGGGGTTCAAGAAATTCCATCTTTAAATCAATATGTAACAGCTGTAGATGTACTGCTAGGTAAAAATAATTTAGAAACAGGAATTGCTATTGCAACTTTATATAAAGGATATGGCACAGAAGCAATCAACGTAGATGAAACTATTGCAAAAACAGAAAAATTAAATAAGGATAATTATAAAGATTTTTCTAAAGTAGAAACAGCAATTGATGGCGTTGTTCGTGGAAAAAATATTACTCAGCAAGATGAAGTAGATGCAATGGTCAAGGCCATCAATGATGCCATTATTGCTTTAGAAAAGAAAGATGAAATAGTAAAACCAAAAACTAATGATGCTCAAGTTCCTAATACCAGAAACCATAATCTAATAATAATTTATGGTACATTAATATCAGTTAGTATATTGTGTTTAAGTAGCTTATTAAAGAGAAGATACTAAAAAAAGAATAGTCTAATATATATATATTTAAAGAGGTTTGATTTTATCAAATCTCTTTTGAAATAAGAAAACAGCTTAGATTTAATCTAAACTGTCTAATATTAATATGCTTTAGCAAAATACACAACCTTCTTAGCTGGTTTACCACAGATTGGACATACATCACCAAATGGCTCTTCATCCTCTTTAATACAACGACTAGTCGCACTAGTATCCTCTTTGATTTTAACTTCACATGCTTCATCACCACACCACATCATTTTAACATATCCACCTTTTGTCTCAATAATGTTTTTAAACTCATCATAGTTATTAGCCTTGCGAATATTTTCATTACGATGTTTTAAAGCTTTTTGATACATTTCCTCATGAATCGTATCTAACAACTGTTTAACTGTAGTTTCAAGATTTTCATCCAATGAATATGTATCTTTAGTTCCATCATTTCTTTTAGCAATAACGCAAGCATCATTTGCAATATCTTTAGGTCCAATTTCAAGTCTTAATGGAATACCACGCATTTCTGCTTCTGAAAATTTCCATCCTGGTGATTTATCACCAGCATCAACTTTTACTTTGATTCCTGCTGCCTTTAATCTTTGTTCTAATTCATAAGCTTTATCTAAAACACCATCTTTTTGTTGCTGGATTGGAATAATCATAACTTGGATCGGAGCTACTCGTGGTGGTAAAACCAAACCATTATTATCACCATGAACCATAATAATCGCACCTAATAAACGAGTCGATACCCCCCAAGAAGTTTGGTAAACATATTCTAATTTATTTTCTTTAGATAAAAACTTCATATCAAAAGCTTTTGCAAAGCCTTGACCAAAATAGTGACTAGTTCCTGATTGTAAAGCTTTACCATCATGCATCAAAGCCTCAATCGTATATGTAATTTCAGCTCCTGCAAATTTTTCTCGTTCTGTTTTACGACCAGTTACCATTGGAATTGCTAATAAATTTTTAGCAGTTTCTTCATAAATCTCCAGCATTTGTAATGTTTCTGCTCGAGCTTCTTCTTCACTAGCATGAACAGTATGCCCTTCCTGCCATAAAAATTCTGATCCTCTTAAAAATGGACGAGTTGTTTTTTCCCAACGAACAACTGAACACCACTGATTATATAACTTTGGTAAATCACGATAAGAATTAACAACTTTTGCATAATGTTCACAAAATAAAGTTTCTGAAGTTGGACGAATAATTAAGTTTTCTTCTAAATTATCTAATCCACCTTTAGTTACAATTGCACATTCAGGTGCAAATCCTTCAACATGATCTGATTCTTTTTGTAATAATGATTGTGGAATTAGCATCGGCATATAAACATTTTCATGTCCTGTTTCTTTAAAACGCTTATCCATATATTGTTGGATTGCTTCCCACATTGCATAACTATATGGGCGATAAATTATAAATCCCTTTACCCCACTATAATCCATCAATTCTGCTTTACGACATACATCTGTATACCACTGAGCAAAGTCATCTTCCATTGCACATATCGCATCATTTTTTTTATTATTTGCCATTATTTCTCCTCATTTCATTATAATCTTTGTATATTTTACTATTTCTATTAACATTATTCAATAGAAATATATGTTTCTTTATTTACTCTAGAAAGAACAATCCTATGATCAATTCGCTCTTTCAATTCACTAACATGTGAAATAATACCAATTAATTTACCATCCTGCTGGATATCCATCAAACAGTCAATTGCTTGATCAAGTGATTGACTATCTAAAGAGCCAAATCCCTCATCAATAAACAATGTATTAAGTTCTATTCCCCCAGCAAAACTTTGAATCATTTTAGATAACCCCAAAGCTAATGATAATGCTGCTTTAAACGATTCACCACCAGATAAAGTCTTTACATCCCTGAGCATTCCACTCTCTAAATCCAGTACATCTAATTCTAATCCCTGTTTTGCAGAGCCTTTGGAACGATTATCACGACGATATAATTGATATCTACCTAATGACATTCTTTTTAATAAAATATTTGAATAAGCTAAGATATTTTCAAAATAAGCAGCCAATACATACCGTTCAAATGAAATACGATACTCATTTTTACCAGTTGTTATTTCACTCAAATCCAGATACTGTTGATATATATCATAACTATCATTTAATTGTTTATCAATTTCTCTAATATTATTAATTGTATTTGTAACTGTTATTAACTTAGCTTTTTGCTTATTCAATGAATCTTGTAATTCCTCTAATTCTACTTTTAACTTTTTAGTAGATTCTTTTAAAATTGATATATCAACATACTTTATATCTGCCAATTCTTCTTTTAATTCACTAATCTGGTTTTGTAAAGTTGCTGTAACAATCAAATAATCATTATATTCTTTTTCTTTTTCATTAACCATATTGATTTGTGGTAATAAATTTATAAAAGTTTTTTCATCACTAAATGATTGTCCAAGTTTATCAAGATAAACTTTTAATTTATCTTGATAGTTATTTTGTTCTTCTACTAACTGCTTAGATATTAATTCAACATTTGTTTCAATTTGAATTGTTTTTTCTTTCAAATCACGATAATCATTTTCAATCTTAACTATCAACAATTCTAAATCCTTTAATTCTTTTTCATTATTATAAATCTTTTGATCAATTTGTAACTCTGTTAATTGTTTTAAATATTCTAATGGCTTGATTTTACCCATAAGTTGATTCAATTGATCATTATAATTGTTAAGTGTATAGTTATAATCTGCAATTTCTTTTTCAACTAATTCTAAGTCTTTACAATGATTATCTAAAGTTATCTTTAATTTATTTAAATAAATTATCTCATTATCTAATTCCTTAGCCTTTTTAAGTAAAATATTTTCTTCAATATTAACTGTCCCTAATACTTTAATAAAAACCTCTTTATCTAATTCTTCATTAATATTTAAACGTTTAGAATCATTTTCTAATTGTGTTTTTAAAATTGAGATTTCCTGTTGTTTCAAAATTAAAGCTCGATAAAGTTCATTACGCTGCTCACAACATTTATCAAAGTCTTGTTTAGCTTTTTTTAAATCTTCCTGATAAATAATATCTTTATCTAAATTTGCTAAACGGGGATGCTGATAAGAACCACATACAGGACAAGGCTGATTATCTTTAAGATCACGTGCTAATATTCCTGCTTGACTTAAACGATAGCGATGTTCAATTGAATCATAATGATGTTTTTCTTTTAAATATATATCTTCTAATTTCTGATACTCATCCTTTAGATCATAACCCTGATCTTCTGCTAATAGTAATTTATCATAATCATCACTCAATTTATGTAATTCTAATTTATGCTGATGCACCTTTTGATACTCCTGGTTAATTAACTCATAATCACTTTTTAATTTATCTAATTTTGAAATACTACTACTATCACTTTCAATTAATTTTTGATATTTGTGTTGTTTATCTTCTAAACCAACTAATTTACTTTTAATCCTTTTTATTTGTTTAATTAAATTTGTTTGGTTTACTAAATCTTTTTGAAAATCTTTAAAAGTTTCTTTTAATTCTTTATTCTTTTGTAATTGTAATAATAAATTATTTCTTTTATTTTGGTACTCATCTATTTTTAGATAATCAGCTTTAACATAATTTAATTCTTGTTCTGTACAAGATAATTTTTCTTTGTTATGTCCATTTAATATTAATAATTCATCTATTTTACTTTGAATCTTTTTTACTTCCTGGTAATCTTTTTGAATCTCTAAAGCCTTTTTTAATAGAATAATAGTTTCTTTTAGACTATGATAATATTCTTGATTATTTAAGTAGTTTTCTAATTTAGCTTGAAGACTCTCTAATTGTTTGATTCTTTGATTATTTAAATTCGTAATATTCAATTGCAGACTAACTTGATTATACTCATTATCCATATTTTGATAAACTAATTCATCACTAGATAATTTAATTTTAAGTTCATTTAAATATGTTTGATAATCAAGTTCCTGATCATTTAACTCTAAACTAGCTTCTAATAAATTCCTCTGACTAAATAACAAATCATATTTATTTCGATACTCTTTAACCTTTTCTTTTAATTGTTCCTCTAAATAAACTAGATCATTTGTCTTAAATAAGTTTCTTAAAACCTTTTCACGTTCTTCACTACCTGCATAAATAAGTTTGGTAAATTCTCCTTGAGCAATCATTGCAATTTGCTTAAATTGTTTTTCATCAATACCTAAAATTTCTTTTATCTTCGCATTAACTTCTTTTAGGCCATCTACTATTTTTTTATTTGGTAAAGTTAATGTAGCTGTTGGCATTTTAGGAGTTTTCCTACCTTCAATAAAATATTTAGGAGAACGCCTTATTATATAATGATCATTATGTAACAAAAAATCCAATTCAACATATGTAGCAACACTAATATCAGCACTATCACAACGAAAGTGTTCGCTACTTCTTTCGCTACCACTAGAAACTCCATATAAAGCAAAAGTTATTGCATCAAAAATCATTGTTTTACCAGAACCAGTTGGTCCAGTAATTAAAAATAAACCATCTTGTTTGAATTGCTCAAAATCTATTTTAATAGTATTACGATATGGTCCAAATGCTGAAATAATAAGTGTATTAGGCACCATGATCATTTGCTCCTTTCATTATTTCGGCAATTATTTTTTTAGCTTGATTATTAATTGCTACCCCTTTTATCTTTTGATAAAACTGTTCAAATAATTCTACTGAAGATAATTTTTCAAAACCTATATCTGCTTTAGTATTATTTTTTAATTGTAAATTGGTTAAATTAGGATATGTTATTTGTAATACATTTTCATATTTGGTTCGTAAATAATCTATTGCATTTGGAACTATCATTGTATCTAACAGTTCAATTGCTACAAAATCACTATTATTACTCTCATAATGTTCCATTATCTCATCAAATGATCCTGATAACTTAATTAAGTTTTGTCGTGGTCTTAATTTAACCAATTCAAATGATACATCTTTATCAGCTACTGTAACATCTACAATACTTTTTTCATGTTTTATTTCATCAAAAGAATAATGCATTAAACTCCCACTATAACGAATCGTATCATATAAAACTTTTTGTGGAGCATGAATATGACCAAGAGCAACATAATCAAATTGTTTTACTAGTGAAACATCAATCATTTCGCTTCCCCCAACACTTAAAACAGACTCACTTTCACTACGAATAATATCTTGATTGCCACCGATAAATTGATGTGTTATTAAAACATTAGTTTCATCATAATTAATCTTTTGTCTACTCAAATAGCTTTTAAAAGCATCCTGGTAACTAACAATACTCTCATCATTATATAAATACCGCAAATAAGAAGGTTTAAAAAAAGGCAACAAATAAAAATTAACTCCATCAATTACAATCGGTTTCATCTCTTTTTGAGGATAAGCTTCAATATACAGTCCCTCCTGTTTTAATAAACCGCTTGCAAAACTTAATCGTGTTGGACTATCATGATTGCCAGCAATCATTAAAACCTTTATTTTATGTTTTAAAATCAACAAAGATAAAAAATTATTTAACACATCTATTGCTTCATTACTAGGAACACTACGATCATATATATCACCTGCCATAATTAAAACATTTATTTTATTTTCAACTAAATATTTTGTTATTTGTGCTAATAAATCAGCCTGAATCTCTAATAAATTTTGTTGAAAAAGCAATTTTCCTAAATGAATATCACTAATATGAACAAATCTCATTATTTACCTCCGTAATTTAATTAAATAAACTTCTTTTTCCAATTCATCTGTTGCAAAATCTTTTCTTAATGCTATTGGAATCGATACTGTTTCAAGATACTCAGCTTTTAATTTTAAAATTGTTTTTTTAGAAGCTAAATTATCTGGCGAACATGTAATAATTAGTTCATCAAAGCCTAGTAATACTGCCTCTTTTATTAGTAATTTTGTTGCCTGATAAGCATAATGATGTCCCCGATATTTTAACTCGATATTATAACCAATATGACCATCATAATAACGTTCCTTGCGTGTTCCTTCACGTAATACTATTTTTCCTACCTCTATATCATCTACAACTATTAAAAAAATATAATACGGTTTCCACCCCTTAGGTAGACTAGTATTTACATATTCTTGTTTAATCAATTTCACTTTAATCACCTTGTAATATTATAACATAAATATATTGCGGTTTTTACTAATCTTTAAATTTATGCTAGTATAAAAAATAAGTTACTAGTTTAAAACTGTAACTCATTTATTAATTAGCTCGATTATTTTATCAATAATATTTTCGATTGTATCATTATTCATAAGATGAACATCACAAGCATCTAAATATAACTGATGTCGCTGTTTTTTTAAATCAAACAGCTTTTGTGGTCCCTCTTTTAATAATGGTCTAGTAGATGTTTCAACATCTATTAAGATATTATCAATCGGACGATCAATATAAATAATAATTCCATTTTGCTTTAAATAATCAATATTTAAGCTGTTTAAAACAACTCCTCCACCTGTTGAAACAATATGACCATCTAATCTCGCAATATCTTTACAAGCTTCTGTTTCCTTATTTCTAAAATATTCCTCACTAACTTCAAACATTTCTTGAATAGTTTGTTGATATTTTTCTACAATATACTCATCAGTATCAATAACAGGACGCTGTAATTTATCTGCTAATAACCTTGCAATTGTTGTTTTCCCACAACCCATAATTCCAATCAAAACAATATTTTTCATTTAAACTCCTTATGCATGACGATAGTTTCCTAACACTCTTAAAGTTAAACAATTTGTTTTTAATTGTTCCAATGCTAATTTAACATTATCATCATGTAAACTTCCTTCAAAATCGATATAGAAATAATACTGCCAATGTTTATCCTTTAAAGGACGTGATTCAATTCGTGATAGATTTATCTGATGATCTTTAATTACTTTTAAAATTGAATAAAGTGCTCCTGCTTTATGCTGTAATGTAAAAACTATACTAACTCGATCAGTTTTTTCATGATCTTCTAATTGTTTTCCAAAGATAATGAAACGAGTATTATTAGTTTCCTGATTATGAATATTTTCTTTTATTACTTCCAAACCATATAAATCAGCTGCTATTTTTGATGCAATTGCAGCAAACTGTTTATTTTTATTTTCACTTACAAATTTAGCTGCTGCTGCTGTATTAGAGAAACTTTGAGGTCTAATATCTGGAAATTGTTTAAGAAACTTAGATGACTGTTGAATTCCTTGTGGATGACTATACACATATTTAATTTCTTCTAAACTAGCTCCTTTAATTCCTAAAAGATGTTGTGTGATATTTACGCTATGTTCACCAACAATATAAAAATCATAATCTCTAACCAAATCATAGTTATCATTTATTGCACCAGTTGAAGAATTTTCCAATGGAACGATTCCATAATCAATTTCATCATTTTTTAATGCCTCATAGACATCTTGAAAATGTTCATAATTAACATTTTTAACATCTCCAAAATATTCATGTAAAGCTTGATGAGCAAAAGCCCCAGGTACTCCTGCATAACCAACTTTAATATCTTCAATTTTTGATTTAGCTAATTTATAACTATCTTTTGATGGGATAAAAGTAGCTTGATAACTTTTCCCTATATCCATCACATCTTGAATAAAATCACAAGCATATTCAACTAATTCTTTATCAACGACACGATCAGCATTTTTTTTAATCACTGCCTTTTCTCGCTGTGGCTGAAATATCTCCATATCATGAGCTAATTTATAAGTTACTACATCTTTACTAACTTTCATTCTTTGTTCAAAGAGTCTAATTAACTGCTGATCAATTTCATCAATTTCTTTACGACACTGTTCTAAGTCTTTCATATTTACCTCACTAAATCAAGAATTGTTAGAGCTGCTATGGCCTCTACTACAACTACTGCTCTAAAAACAATACATGGATCATGACGTCCATGAATTTCTAATGTTGTATTTAAATGATTTTTTATATCTATTGTCTCCTGACACTTAGAAATAGATGGCGTTGGCTTAATTCCAACATTAAAAACAATCGGCATTCCATTACTAATTCCTCCAGTAATACCACCATTATTATTTGTCTTAGTTTTTATCTTATCACCATCATAATAATAACAATCATTAGCTTCACTGCCATACATTTCACTAATCTTATCATTTCCAAAAGAAACAGATTTTACGGCTGGAATTGAAAATAACAAACTTGATAAATGACTTTCAATTGAATCAAAGAAAGGTTCTCCCAGTCCTGGTTCTAAACCAATTACTGCACATTCTATCTTGCCTCCAACCGAATCTTGATTCATCCTAGCATTATCAATAATTTCTATAAATGGTTCATAAATATCCCGATTTAAAACTGGATATTTTTGACCAGCTAAATAATTTAAAGTATCTTTAGAAAGACGCATATCAAAATACTCATCATATTTATCTTTAATACTTAAAATATGACCACCAATATAAATACCTTTTTTAGCTAAAATTTGTTTTGCAATCGCTCCAGCAAAAACAATTGGTGCTGTTATTCGCCCAGAAAAATGACCTCCACCACGTACATCATTAAATCCTTTATATTTAACAAAAGCAGGATAATCACTATGTCCTGGACGCATTTTCTCTTTCAAAAGAGAGTAATCTTTTGAGTGCTGATCACTATTATAAATCATTCCACATAATGGTGCCCCAGTTGTAATGTTATCTTGAAGACCACTCATTATTTCAACATTATCTGCCTCTTTTCTAGCAGTTGACATCTTATTTTGTCCTGGAGCTCGGCGTTTCATCTCTTTAGCCACTTCATCCATATCAATTTTGATTCCACTAGGAAGATTACCTAAAACCACACCAATAGCCTTACCATGTGATTCTCCAAAAATAGTAATTTCAATATTATTCTTCCATGTTGATGACATCAATAATTCCTCCTAATGATTGATAATCTTCCCAAAAGCTTGGATAAGATTTTTCGACACACTCCATATTATCAATAATGACAGACTGATTACATCTTGTTGCAGCAATTGCTAACATCATTGCAATTCGATGATCAGCAAAACTTGAACAATTCCCACCAACAAACTCACTTACTCCTCTAATTGTCATACTATCAGATAATTCTACAACTGATCCTCCTAATTCATTAAGCTGTGAACTTGTTGCAATTATTCGATCACATTCTTTGATTCGTAATCGTTTTGCATTTATGACTTCACTTTTCCCTTGAGCTAAAGCTAAAGCTACAGAAACAACAGGAATAACATCAGGACACTGACTTGCATCAACTTGGGTCGCAGATAAGTTTTCTCCTGTCACTTTTATCCCATCACTAACAACATTAATCTTAGCCCCCATTGCCTCTAAAATGCTTAAAGTTGCTTTATCTCCTTGTAAAGAATTAAGATTCAAATCAGTTAAAACAACATCATTTCCAATTGCTCCTGCAACTAAATAAAAAGCAGCTTGTGAAAAATCAGCCTCTACTCGATAATCGTGAGCCTGGTACTCTTGATTTCCCATCACAACAAAACTTTTATAATCATTATTTATAATCTTGATTCCATATTGACTTAGCATTTGTAATGTTAAATCAATATATCCTTTAGATTCCAAAGTTGAAGATATCTCAATTATTGAATCTCCTTTCAATAATGGTAAAGCAAATAATAATCCTGTTATAAACTGAGATGAGATATTTCCAGGAATAATATAATGATCTGGTTTTAACTTCCCAATTACATATAAGTCTAAAATATCTTTTTTATACATATATCCGATATTTTGACGCTCAAAAATTTCATAAAAAGTATCTAATGGTCTTTTCCCTAAATTACCTCGACCAACAAAATGAACTTTATTTTCTTCAACAATTGAAATTGGAATCATGAATCTAAGAGTTGAACCTGACTCCTCACAATCTATTTCACTATTTTGTTTTGTAAAAGTAGTAGTTCCATCAATAATTAAATAATTTTCAAACTCTTCAATTTTAGTACCTAAAGACTTCATTGCTTTAATAGTCGCTTGAATATCCTTTGAATATTCAATATTATCAATTCGACTTACTCCTTTAGCCAAGCTAGCACAAATAATAGCTCGATGAGCTAATGATTTTGAAGGCGGTACCTGAACTATCCCTTTTAATTTAGTTGGTGTTATTTTTACTGCTGTCATTTTAAACCCTATCCTTTATTTTAATTAACGAAAGATCACTTTGATAAACATAACTACTTCCAATCTCTTTTAACAATACTAATGATAACTTTCTATTGATATTTTTCTTATCAAGGCTAATAGCGCCTATTAAATCACTTGTCTTTACATCACTATAAGTAGGCAGATCATATTTAGTACAAATATCTTTGATTATATCACTAGTCGCCATTGGTGATAACCCCTTTTCTTCAGCTATTTTTGTCAGCTGAACCATACCAATAGCCACTGCTTCTCCATGTGAATATTTTTGATATTGATAATACTGTTCAATCGCATGACCTAAAGTATGACCAAAATTTAATAATAAACGGTCTCCAAAATCAAATTGATCACGCTCTACTACATCACGTTTAATATCAACACAACGATAAATAATCTCATCAATATCCTGATATAATTCATCAAAACCTTGATAGCTATTTATTTTATCAAATAATCCTTTATCTTTGATACAACCGTATTTAATCACTTCTCCCATTCCATCATTAACAAATCGTTTAGGTAATGTTCTTAATGTTTCAGGATCAATTAAAACCATCTTAGGATGATAAAAAGCCCCTACAAGATTTTTACCTTCTGGCAAATCTACAGCTACTTTTCCTCCAACTGATGAATCAACCTGAGCTAACAAAGATGTTGGTATTTGCACCAGCTTTACTCCCCTTAAATAAGTTGCCGCAACAAATCCAGCTAAATCACCAATTACACCACCACCTAAAGCAACAATTAAATCAGTTCTAGTTAATTTAAAATCTAATAAAGCTTTATATAACGATGGTAATATATCAAACCGCTTAGATTGTTCACCATGAGGAACAATTACATGTTCTACGATAAACTCTTTATTTAAGACATTAGTTAAAAGCTCTCCATAATAGCTATACACTTGATCATCAGATATGATCATAATTTTATTTCCCTGATAAACCTTCTTTATATACTTATCACTTTGAGCTAAAATCCCTTTTTCGATATAAATAGGATAACTATTATCCTCTAATGCAACTGTCATTTCCATCGTTATATTTCCTCCTAAATTAACTATACTTTTTTACCAACAACTTCAGCAATTTTACTGATTTGTTTCAATAACTC
>OFHM01000467.1_pt1 | contig 34739 bp, 29 predicted proteins | sample 1521311 | NCBI WGS metagenome assembly OFHM01 (sample SAMEA3504083, study PRJEB24116) | mouse gut metagenome | biome: mouse gut; feature: mouse-associated habitat; material: faeces | place: Denmark | collected 2011 | reverse complement strand
GGCTGAACCATATGAGCCAGACCTTCCATAAGCTTTACCAGAGACGGCTTGCAAGAGGGTACTGGCGTGATAAAGCGCGGCCTATTCTGAATAACAACTGGGAGGCTACCTACTTTGACTTTACGGAGGAGCGGCTTCTGGAGCTTGCGGCCCGGGCAAAGGAGTGCGGCGTGGAGCTGTTTGTCCTGGACGACGGCTGGTTTGGAAAGCGCAGCAGCGACCATGCGGGGCTGGGAGACTGGCAGGTGAATCTTGAGCGCCTTCCAAATGGAATCACCGGCCTTGCAAAGCAGATGGAAGAGCTGGGGCTTAAGTTCGGACTCTGGTTTGAGCCGGAGATGGTTAATAAGGATTCGGACTTTTACCGGCAGCATCCGGATTGGATCATAGGAACGCCGGGGCGCAGCAATTCTCAGGGACGTCATCAGTATGTGCTGGATTTTTCCCGGCAGGAGGTGGTGGACGCCATTTATGAGCAGATGGAGAAGCTTCTTCGGGAGGCAAAGCTTTCCTATATAAAATGGGATATGAACCGGAGCATTACGGAATGCTTTTCCCGGGGATGGCCGGCGGACCGCCAGGGGGAGGTTTACCATCGCTATATTCTGGGTGTGTATGACCTTTATGAACGGCTGACGTCAGAGTTTCCTCATGTGCTTTTTGAATCCTGCGCAAGCGGCGGAGGGCGTTTTGACCCGGGGATGCTTTATTATGCGCCCCAGGGCTGGCTGAGTGATGACAGTGACGCCGTTGAACGGCTGAAGATTCAATACGGGGCGTCTATGTGCTACCCCATCAGCAGTATGGGAGCGCATGTGTCGGTTGCGCCTAATCATCAGATATACCGGAACACGCCCCTGCATACCAGGGCAAATGTTGCCTGCTTTGGAACCTTTGGCTATGAGCTGGATCTGAATAAGCTTACGGAGGAAGAGACGCAGGAGGTAAAGGAACAGATTGCATTTATGAAAAAATACCGTCATATTCTGCAGTTTGGGACATTCTACCGTCTGAATAGCCCCTTTGAGGGAAATGAAGCTGCTTGGATGGCGGTGAGTGAGGATAAAAAGACGGCTGTTGTTGGATGGTATCGTATTTTGAACGATGTGAACGGGCGGTATACGAGGCTGCGCCTGGAGGGGCTGCATCCGGAGTATGCTTATCGCAATGAAAGGAGCGGGCTTGTTCACTATGGGGATGAGCTGATGTATGCGGGCTTGATTACGACGGATGACACGGCAGGACAGACGGCTGCGGAGGCGGTCCATTCTGCGGATTTTGAGTCGCGGATTTATGTGTTGGAGGCGGTTGAGGCATGAAGGGGGGAACGGGTCGGCGGCAAAATAAGCCCGTAGACTTTTCCATATCCCCGGCAATAAGGAATCCTCCCGCCTTGCGGGTCCCTCCTTATCACAACGGTTTGGACGGTTCACGCACACGCAGTCTGCTCTGGGCGGACATTGACCTCTCGGATCTTTTGGGTTCGGGAGGTTTTTTTGGTCAATGTTCGCCCATTTCAGACTGCGTGTGCGTGAACAGCCGGACACCGGATATCGGAAAAGTCTGTGGGCTTATTTTGCCGCGACCCTAACGTTGTGGGGGCGGATGGGTGAGAGGTGTTGTATAAGGGGATTTGGTTGAGGGTTTTTGGGGTGGAGGGCTGAAGTTTTGGGCTGGAGTTTAGGTGTGGGATTGTGAAAATTTTTGTTGACGGTGGGTGGGGATGTACCATATAATATAGGTGATTTTGTGATTTTTTGGCAGTGGTTTTTGGGCTGTTTGGATTTTGATTTTTTGATTTGGTTTTTGGATTTACTTAGATGGAGAGGAGCAGTTTGGCATGAGGCAGTTTTATGGTATGAGTCAGTTCGGTGATTTGACGGAAGCGGTCCGTGGGCTTAGCAGTCCGCAGTTTATTATGTTGTTTTCTAATAAGGATCAGTTTGATTCTCATGTGCGTGAGCTTGAGAAGCTTTTTCCCGGGGTTCCCAGTATTGGGTGTGTGGGGATGTGTTATGATACCCGCGTGGTGGAGAAAGGTGTTGGGGTTATTGCGTTTTTGGATGGAGTGCAGGCGGTAGCGAATGTTTTGGAGGAGGTTTCTTTGATGCCGGTGAAGTATATTGGCCGGTTGATGCAGGATGTGAGGACGGTGAACGGTTCTCAGGAGAATACGGTTTGTATTGATTTTTGTGCGGGAAATGACGCCTGTGCGCTGACGACGATTTATTCGGTGCTGAAGAATCGGGGGATTTCGTTGGTTGGAGGTACCGGGGATGCCAATAAGGTGTCGGCTAACGGACGGGTTTATGAGGATGCGGTTGCCTATGGCCTGGTGAAGAATCTGAACGGCAGGGTGAAGGCTTATAAGGAAAATATTTATCATCAGATGAAGGATTACCGCTTTATTGCTTCTCAGACGGATAAGGCCAGGTATCTTATCGGGGCGCTTAACGGGCAGCCGGCTAAGCGGGTGTATCGGGATATTTTACATATTTCGGATGAGGAGGTTCAGAGCCAGACTTTTAAGAATCCCTTTGGAAAGCTGAACGGCAATGATATTTGTATTGTGTCCATTAAGGAGGTTGTGGGGGATGCCCTGACCTGTTATCGGCAGGTGAATGATTCGGATGTGCTTGTTTTGCTTCAATTGGGAGATTTCCGGGCTATTGTGAAGAATACGGTTCGCACGATTCAGCATGATTTTCCGCGGGTTTCGGCTGTATTTTCTATCAATTGTCTGTTTCGGTATCTGCTTTTCAGCCAGAATCATTATATGGAGGAATATCTGGCGGAAATGGGCGTGCTGGGCGGACATGCGGGTCTTGTAGGTTTAGGGGAGCACTATAACAATCGCTTTATTAATCAGTCCATGTCCTGTGTGGTATTTGAGTAGAGGGGGAGAACTATGTTGTTTGGCAGAAAAAACGGTAAAGAGAAGAGAGCGGCGGATCAGCAGAAGTCTTTGGATCCGGTGCTGCATGTAATTGATACGCTGAAGGAGTACCGTACGGAGTTGATTCAGAAGGAGGTCAGCTCTTTGGAGGAGCTGAATAAGATCAGGGGTTCCTTTGGAAATGTGCTGAGAGAGGCGGAGAGCTTTGAGGAAAAGCTTCAGGACTTCGGGCAGAATTTTACCAGTATTGAGATGGTGTCCGAGCAGTTTGTGGAGGTGAAGGAGACGATTTCCAAGTCTGTTTCCCAGGCTCAGAGTGAAGTGGAGGAATTGAAGAGCAGCTCCATGCAAGTGGAGACGTATTTTGGGGAAATGGAGAGTACCTTTGAGGCGCTCCAGGAGGCTGTGTCGAAGATTAAGCAGTGTACGAATAAGATTGTGTCTATTGCGGAGCAGACAAATCTTTTGGCCATCAATGCGTCGATTGAGGCGGCAAGGGCCGGGCATCAGGGGAAAGGCTTTGCTGTGGTGGCTGTGGAGGTGAAGAAGCTTGCGGACGAGATCAAGGAGCTGACCGGGGAGGTGGATTCCGGAGTTCATGATGTGGAGAAGGGGACGGAGCAGTTAAGCAACAGCATTGCTACTTCTCAGCAGGCTCTGGGGGCAAGTATTTTTAAGGTAAATGAGACGTATGATATGTTTGATGAGATTACCCGGTCGGCGGAGAGCGCTACGGAGGTACATACGGAGATTTCCGGGGTGATTGATCAGTCGAAGGCGGCGCTTCAGCGTCTTTGCGAGTTCTTTGTGCAGGCGAAGAATCAGTATCAGGTAGTGGTGAAGCATATCAATCAGGCGAGTGCGCTGGGGACGACGAAGAGTACGATGTTTGAGGATATTGATAATATGATGGCGCAGATGCCGCCTATTATTAAGGAGTTTGTGGAAGAACAGAGGTAGTGGAGCGGACGGGATATCCGCAAAAGAAGCCAGCCGGCTTTTCCATATCTGTGTTCGGACGGTTCACGCACACACAGTCTGCTCTGGGCGGACATTGACCTCTCGGATCTTTGGATTCGGGAGGTTTTTTTGGTCAATGTTCGCCCATTTCAGACTGCGTGTGCGTGAACAGCCGGACACCTGATATCGGAAAAGCCGGCTGGCTTCTTTTGCGGATATCCCTGGGAGCGAGAAGGAGGCTATAGATGTATTTGTTTAATATAAATACAAATTTTAGGAGTGAGGGGAGCGGTGATGGAATAAATGGTTTGAATTAGAGAATAAATATTGACATTTTGGTGAAAAAGGGATATATATAAAGTATATAGAATAAAAAATAGATTGAATGTAAGAGAAATATATGGATATAATAGTAGTGATAGTTGAAGTTGCACAAAATAAATACAAATTATTTTAATAGTACAAATTTATAGGCGTTGTAGGAGATACATATGTGTATATAGGTATTAAGGAGAGTGTGTTTTACAGGTTGGCTGTTCCGCAGGGGGGTAAATTGGGGAGATGTAGGATGGCGGGACAAATAGAAGTGAAAGGAATTGGGGGTTATGTCAAAATATAAGCTGTTGGCAGATGAGCTGAGGCGGAAGATTACGGATAAGATTTATCAAGCGGGGAATAAGCTTCCCTCTGAGCTTGAGTTACAGGAACAGTTTCAGGTAAGCCGCCAGACTGTCCGCAATGCTTTGGAACTCCTGGAGAGGCAGGGGCTTGTCAGAAGCCGGCAGGGGAGCGGGACTTATGTGGTAGATCGTGAAGCGGAGGAACAGAAAAAAAGCAGGCGCATTGCGGTGGTGACTACTTATGTGGATAATTATATATTTCCCAGAATTATACAGGGAATTGAGGGAGTGCTGGCGAAAGAAGGTTTTCAGGTGCAGATTGCATTTACCGGCAACCGTATCTGGAAGGAAGAAGTTATTCTCTTAGATCTGCTGGAGCAGGATTTAAGAGGACTTATCATTGAGACTACTAAGAGTGCGCTTCCCAATCCGAATCTGCCTCTTTACCGCAGACTGCGGGAGAAGGGGATTCCCATTCTTTTTATCAACAGCCGCTACCCTGAACTTGACTGTCCTGTGGTCTGTCTCCAGGACGAACAGGCGGGACGGCTGGCCGCAGAGTGCCTTCTGGCAAACGGCCATAAAAAAATAGGCGGTTTTTTCAAAAGGGATGACGGCCAGGGCGTCCGCCGCTATCGGGGATTTTTAGAGGCGCTGCGGGATGGAGGGATTCGTCCGGCAGAAGAGCACATTCTCTGGTTTGATACGGAGGATGCTTTGGACTTTGACGGTATGGAGGAGCAAATTGTAAAACGTTTGGGTGCGTGTACCGGAATTATGTGCTACAACGACAGTACGGCTTCTCATATTATGGAGATCTGGAAGCGCCGCGGAATCTCTGTTCCGGAGGATATGTCCATAGTCAGTGTGGATGATACGGATCTGGCGATGCTTGGGGATGTGGGTCTGACCTCGGTACATCATCCCAAGGAAAAGCTGGGCGAAAAGGCCGCAAAGCAGTTGATTTCCATGATACGCAATCAGCTTCCGGGGACGTCTTACGAATTTGAACCTTACCTGGCAGAGCGCAATTCCGTAAAAGATTTGACAGAATAAAGCTTTGGAAATAAGAAAGAAATTAATGTATGAGCGTAAGCACCCCTGCTGTTCCTATTCGGCGGGGCAAAACATAACAACCCAATCATTTTAGGAGGTAAAAAGAAATGAAACAGTACAAATTTTGGTTTGCAACCGGCTCTCAGGATTTATACGGAGATGAATGTCTGGCTCACGTGGCGGAGCACTCCAAAAAAATCGTGGAGCATCTGAACAAATCCGGCCTGCTTCCCTATGAAATCGTGTGGAAGCCCACCCTCATCACCAATGAGCTGATCCGCAAGACCTTCAACGAGGCCAATGCGGACGAGGAGTGCGCCGGCGTTATCACCTGGATGCACACCTTCTCCCCGGCAAAATCCTGGATCTTAGGTCTGCAGGAGTACCGCAAACCGCTGATGCATTTACATACCCAGTTTAATGAGGAAATCCCCTATGACACCATTGATATGGACTTTATGAATGAAAATCAGTCTGCCCACGGCGACCGTGAGTACGGACACATCGTAAGCCGCATGGGAATTGAGCGCAAGGTCATTGTAGGACACTGGGCGGATGAGAAGGTAATCGGGCGGATTGCCTCCTGGATGCGCACGGCCATCGGCATTATGGAGAGCAGCCACATCCGCGTTATGCGCGTGGCCGACAATATGCGCAACGTAGCCGTAACCGAGGGCGATAAGGTAGAGGCCCAGATTAAGTTCGGATGGGAGATTGACGCCTATCCGGTCAATGAAATTGCGGAATATGTGGAAGCCGCGGCAAAAGCCGACGTTGACACTTTGGTAGAAGAATATTATGATAAATATGAGATCTTATTGGAAGGCAGAGATCCGGAAGAGTTCAGACAGCATGTCGCGGTGCAGGCGCAGATTGAGCTGGGCTTCGAGCGTTTCTTAAAGGAGAAAAATTATCAGGCTATTGTCACGCATTTCGGGGATCTGGGAGCCTTGAAGCAGCTTCCCGGACTGGCTATTCAGCGTTTGATGGAAAAAGGCTACGGCTTCGGAGGCGAAGGCGACTGGAAGACGGCAGCTATGGTACGCCTGATGAAGATTATGACAGAAGGCATGAAGGATGCCAAGGGAACCTCTTTTATGGAGGATTACACCTACAACCTGGTACCTGGTAAGGAAGGGATTCTCCAGGCACATATGCTTGAGGTATGTCCCACCATTTCAGAGGGACCAGTCGGCATTAAGGTAACCCCCCTTTCTATGGGCAATCGGGAGGACCCGGCCCGTCTGGTGTTTACTTCCAAGACCGGCAAGGGGATTGCGGCGTCACTGGTGGATTTGGGAAATCGGTTCCGTCTGATTATCAACACTGTGGACTGTAAGAAGGTAGAGAAGCCTATGCCCAAGCTCCCGGTGGCAACCGCATTCTGGACACCGGAGCCAAGCCTGGCAACCGGGGCGGAAGCGTGGATTCTGGCAGGCGGCGCCCATCATACGGCATTTACCTATGATTTGACCGCCGAGCAGATGGGTGACTGGGCGGCAGCTATGGGAATCGAAGCGGTTTACATTGATAAGGATACCACCATCCGCACTTTGAAGAACGAAATGCTCTGGAACTCCGTTGCTTTCCGGTAGGAAAAAGGAACTGGAATCAGTAATTTTCTGCAAAGTGCACAAATCAATTTACAGGCACATGCACCTGTGACTGTAAAATGATTTCATACCAGTGTACTTTGCGGGAAATTACGGAACTCGAATAGGAGGTTTTACAAGATGAGCAATTTGAAAGAAGCAATCGAAAACGGAAGAACATCCCTGGGAATCGAGCTTGGCTCCACCCGGATCAAGGCGGTACTTATTGACGAGTCCCACAAGCCCATCGCATCCGGCAGCTATGACTGGGAAAACCAGCTGGAGAACGGCATCTGGACCTATTCTCTTGACGAGGTATGGAAGGGCCTTCAGGGCAGCTATACGGCGCTCAAGGAGGACGTAAAGAAACAGTATGGCGCAGAGATCACAGCTATCGGCTCCATTGGAATCAGTGCCATGATGCACGGCTATCTGGTATTTGACAAGGAGGGAAACCAACTGGTGCCCTTCCGAACCTGGAGAAACACCATCACCGGACAGGCGTCCGCAGAGCTTACCGAGCTGTTCCAATACAACATCCCTCAGAGATGGAGCATTGCCCATCTATATCAGGCGATTCTGAACGAAGAAGAACATCTTCCGCGTATCGACTATATGACCACCCTTGCCGGCTATATCCACTGGAAGCTTACCGGCCGGAGAGCAATGGGGGTAGGCGAGGCATCGGGCATGTTTCCCATTGATACCGCCACCGGACAGTTCTACGAGCGCATGCTGAACCAGTTTGATGCCCTGACAGCAGATAAAAATTATTCCTGGAAGCTGAAAGAGATTCTCCCGGAGGTACTCGGCGCAGGAGAGCTGGCAGGAACGCTTACCGAGGAGGGCGCAAAGCTTCTGGATGCATCCGGTATACTTAAAGCCGGCATCCCCTTATGTCCGCCGGAAGGTGACGCCGGCACCGGCATGGTGGCTACCAACAGTGTAGCGCAGCGAACCGGAAATATTTCTGCAGGAACGTCAGGCTTTGCCATGATTGTTCTGGAGGATGAATTAAAGAAAGTACATTCCGAGATTGATCTTGTAACCACTCCGGACGGAAGCCTGGTGGGAATGGCCCATACCAACAACTGTACCTCTGATTTGAATGCATGGGTAGGCTTATTTAAGGAATTTGCAGAGAGCTTCGGTATGAAGGTGGATATGAACGAGCTTTTCGGAACCCTGTATCAAAAAGCGCTGGAAGGCGATCCGGAGTGCGGCGGGCTTTTGGCTTACAACTATTTTTCAGGTGAGCATGTGACCGGCTTTGAAGAGGGACGGCCTCTCTTTGTTAGAAAGCCCGACAGCAAATTTAACCTGGCTAACTTTATGAGAGTGCATTTAATGACCTCCTTGGGAGCAATGCGGGCGGGAATGGATATTCTCATCAAGGAGGAGGGCGTTCAGGTAGATGAGATCGTAGGACACGGCGGTCTCTTTAAGACCAAGGGCGTAGGACAGCGCTTCGTAGCCGCAGTTATGAACGTTCCCGTAGTGGTGATGGAGACAGCCGGCGAGGGCGGCGCCTGGGGAATTGCCCTATTAGCAGCCTATATGAAGAACCGAAGCGAAGGCGAGAGCTTGGGAGCATATCTTGCCGAGAAGGTATTTGCCGGCGAAAAGGGCGAGCGGATGGAACCGGATGCAAAAGATGTGGCAGGTTACGACACATTTATTGAGCGTTATACAGAAGGACTTGCCATTGAACGCGCAGCGGTGGAGCATTTGAAATAGAGCCGGGGCCATGATATAAACAAGAATGTAAAAAAGAGGATGACGCATATGGAAGAAGCTTTCCGCGCCATCCTCTTTCACACAAAGGGAGCTTAAGACAGCACCCGTCAGCGTTTCGCAGAATAGAACACGAAAAAGATACATGTAAATGCACAAGCAGAATGAGGGAGGAACAATGATAAAAGTATTTTTGGTAGAGGACGAGGCGATTATACGGCGTGGAATCCGCAACAATATTGATTGGGAATCCCATGGACTGGAGCTGGTAGGAGAGGCGGAGGACGGAGAGTACGCTTACCCCATGATTTTAAAAAGCCGGCCGGACATTCTCCTGACAGATGTGAAAATGCCCTTTATGGACGGCCTGGAGCTGAGCCGCCTGGTAAAAAAAGAGCTTCCCGGAACAAAGATTATCATTCTCAGCGGCTATGATGAATTTGATTACGCCAAGGAAGCTATTAAAATTGGAATCAGCGACTATCTCCTGAAGCCGGTAACTTCGGTTACGCTTATTGACGCTCTGAAAAAAGCGGCAGAAACCATCCGAGAGGAACAGGAACATTCTCGCCTTCTGGAGCGCTATTTTGTAAATTATGAAAAATATATGGAATTTCCTGATAAAACCGACTACAGCGGCGTAGATCGGAAGCTTATCAAAAATTTTCTTAAAACAGGAGAAATCGAGGAATGCGGAATCTTTATTGATGAATACTTTGAGGCGGTGGGAAAGGAAAACTATATGTCTCTCCTCCTGCGCCAGTATATGACGATGGATATTTTTTACTGCGTTCGGGAGTTTGTCAAGGCAGTGGGCGTGGAAGAAGCGGAGGATTCCGGCGAATGGATGGATTTGAAACGGCTCACAAAGGCCATTGAAAACGCGGAAAATACAATAAAATATTTAAAGGAGCTTTTTACCTTTGCCCTCACAGTAAGGGACAGCAATTCCAGCGACAAGTACGGTCAGATCATTCGGGAGGCCAAAGACTATATCGGAGAACATTTCGGCAACAGCGAATTTTCCCTGAACCGCATAGCCGAGTACATCGGCATGAGCCCCAGCTATTTCAGCTCCATTTTCAAGCAGGGGACAGGGCAGACCCTGGTGGAATACCTGACCAGGGTACGGATTGACAAAGCCTGCGAGCTCTTAAAGTGCACCAACCTCCGGGCCGCAGAAATAGGCGAGCAGGTGGGATACGGGGACCCGCATTATTTCAGCGCCACCTTCAAGAAGATCATGGGACAATCCCCCACAGATTTCCGGGGCGGAAAAAATATGGAGAATTAGGAGGCGGAAATGGAACAGGGAGAGAAAAAAAGGACCTATCGCTTAACCTTAAAAATGCGCCTGTCCGTTCTTCTGTTTGTGACGGCCATACCTCTGACCGGCATGATGCTGGGAATCTTAAATATGATACAGGAATACTCCGATTCCTACAACGCAATTATGGCAAATCTGAAAGTGGCCAACGAATACAACATAAAATTCAAGGAAGACATGGAGTATTCCATGTACCGTGTTATGATCGGCCTGATTGATGCCTCCAAGTTTGAAAATGGCGATATCCTGGAGGGCTCCACGGAATATGCCACCGTGGTAAAGAATCCCATCCATATGATAGAATCGGCACGGTATTCCTTCGGAACAGTAATTGAACGGGTGCCGGGAACGGACAGCTACATAAAAATTCAGGGAATCCTGTCCTGCCTGGACACATTGGAGACGGCAGTCAACCGGATGATTGAAAATTCCGCTGTGCCGGGAACTTATGGGGAAAGCGCGGCTATCTGGGAGAACGATATCAAAGGACTCTGCTCCATGATTCAGGATTACATCACACAGTACACCTACTATGAGCTGATGAACATGGAAGAGCTTCAAAAGCAACTGGAGGAGCAGGTGAATCAGAGCGTCAGGGGATTTATGGCAATGCTTGTGAGCGTATTGACAGCGGGCCTTGTCCTGTCAACTATGATCACAAAATCCGTCACCACTCCTATCAATTCTCTGAGACAGACGGCAGAGCGCTTTGGTATGGGAGATCTGGAGGTACGGGCCAGGATGTACGCCCTGGAAGAAATCAATGTGCTCTCCAGAACCTTCAATACCATGAGCGATAAAATAGCGGAACTGATGGAAAAGACCAAGCAGGAGCAGAAAAATCTGCGGGAGGCGGAGCTTAAGCTGCACCAGGAGCAGATCAATCCCCATTTTCTCTATAATACCCTGGATTCCATTGTATGGCTTGCGGAAGGGGGCAACAATCGGCAGGTAGTGGAAATGACGGCAGATTTAAGCGACTTCTTCCGCACCGTCCTTTCCGGCGGAAATGATTATATCACCGTGGCGGAGGAGGAGAGCCATATCCGAAGCTATCTGAAAATACAGAAGATCCGCTATGAAAATATCCTGGATTATGATATTTGCATTGAGCCGGAGATAGAGAAGCAGGTTATTCTCAAAATGACGCTGCAGCCCATTGTGGAAAATGCCCTCTACCACGGAATTAAAAACAAACGCGGCGGCGGAAAAATCACCATTCGGGGCTATGGGCAGGGAGAGCACATTGTATTTGAGGTAGTGGACGACGGAATCGGAATGGACGAGGAGACCTTAAAGGAGCTTAAGAAAAAGCTGCGGGGAGAGAAAAGCCGTCTGGATTCCGGAAAAGGGGGCTTCGGACTCAACAATGTGGCACAGAGAATCCATATGTATTACGGGGAACAGTCGGAGATTACCATTACATCGAAAAAGCAGGAGGGAACCTGCGTCCGGGTCCGCCTGGGGGTCTCGGTGGATGCAGATCCAAAAAAATTATAAAAATTTATGAAAAAAGTGTATTTTTTTCACCGGCAGAGGGAGGAAATTCCCCAAGCCGGTGTTTTTTATTACAAAATATTCAACCTTTTTCAAAAAATATCTCATGGAAAATGGCCGGCCTGTTTTTTATAATTAAGGATGTAAAGAACAAGTTTCATAAACAGTGACTCCTTGAACCACAGCGGAAGGATTTGCATACGCAAGTCCTTCCGAAACCGGAAACGGTAAGATTTGTTTGCCGCGGGGCTGGAATAGGAGTACGAAAAAAGGAGGAAGAAAAAGTATGAAAAGAAAAGTTGTATCCGCACTGTTGATCGCAGCAATGACCCTGTCCCTGGCAGCCTGCGGCTCCAAGGAAGCGCCGGCCGACACACAGGCGCCCGCAGAGACGGAAGCTCCTGCTGAGGATGCAGGCGGAGAGGAAGAGACGCCGGCCGCAGACGCGGGAAGCGGAGATCTGATTACCGTCGGCTATGCACAGGTTGGTGCTGAATCCGACTGGAGAACGGCAAATACGGAGTCCTTTAAGTCCACATTTACAGAGGAAAACGGCTACAAGCTGATTTTCGACGATGCACAGCAGAAGCAGGAAAATCAGATTAAGGCAATCCGTTCCTTTATTCAGCAGGAGGTTGATTACATCGTAGTTGCTCCCGTAGTTGAAACCGGTTGGGAAACCGTTCTTGAAGAAGCAAAGGAAGCAGGAATCCCCGTTATCCTTTCCGACCGTATGATGGACGTATCCGACGACAGCCTCTTTGAAGCATGGGTCGGCGGAAACTTTGTAAAAGAAGGCGAGACCTGCGGCGACTGGCTGGCAGATTACTTAGAGGCAGCAGGACGCGGCGAGGAAGAGATCAACATGGTAACGATTCAGGGAACCATCGGAGCATCCGCACAGGTTGGACGTACCGAGGGTATGGCAAACAAACTGGCAGAGCATCCCAACTGGAAGATGCTTGAGATGCAGTCCGGCGAGTTTACACAGGCAAAGGGCCAGGAGGTTATGGAGTCCTTCTTAAAGAGCTATGACGACATTGATGTAGTTATCTGTGAGAACGACAACGAGGCATTCGGCGCCATCGACGCAATCAAGGCGGCAGGAAAGACCTGCGGACCGGACGGCGACATCATCGTAGTGAGCTTTGACTCTGTAAAGGCCGCATTTGAATCCATGATCGCAGGCGATTTGAACGCTACCTTCGAGTGCAATCCGCTTCACGGACCCCGCGTAGCTGAGATTATCCAGAAGCTTGAGGCTGGCGAGACCGTAGACAAGATTCAGTATGTAGACGAGGCTTACTTTGATACCAGCATGGATCTGGAAGCTATCCTGGCTGAGAGAGCATACTAAGACAGATGAGATATTCAATGCTCCATCTGAATGAGTAAACAGGAGGCGCAGAGCCGGAGGCTTAGATTCTCCTCTCTGCGCCTTCTTTCTGTTCTGAAAGGAAGTTAAAAACAGCATATTCCAAACAGCGCCCGGACGGATTTGCAGACACATCTTTTGCGGCCGGAAATCTATCCGGATTAGGAGGCGCTGCTTAGAATATGCAAAACCGGAATAAGATAGGAGGCGAAGCTTTTATGGAGAAGGATTCCGTTCTGGAGATGAGACATATTTATAAGACATTCCCCGGCGTAAAGGCGCTCCAGGATGTGGATTTTACCTTGAAAAAAGGAGAAATTCACGCATTGATGGGAGAAAACGGAGCGGGAAAGTCCACGCTGATCAAGGTGCTGACCGGTGTGGAGGAATTTGAAACAGGGGAGATCGCAATGGAGGGTGCGGATGGCTTCATTATTAACCGCAGCCCCCAGGAGGCGCAGAAGCACGGTATCAGCACCGTTTACCAGGAGATCAATCTCTGTCCGAACCTTACGGTTGCAGAGAATCTTTTTATTGGAAGAGAACCGCGAAAGGGCGGCATGATTGACTGGAAAACCATGAACAAGAGGGCGGCGGAGCTTTTGTCGGATCTGGATATTTTTGCGGATGTGACGAAAACCATTGACAATTATTCCATTGCCATCCAGCAGATGATTGCCATTGCCCGGGCGGTGGATATGTCGGCAAAGGTTCTGATTCTCGACGAGCCGACCTCATCTCTGGATGACAGCGAGGTGGAAAAGCTGTTCCGGCTGATGCGGAGACTGAAAGGCGAGGGCGTGGGCATTATCTTCGTCACGCATTTTCTGGAGCAGGTGTATGAGGTGTGCGATAAAATTACGGTTCTGCGCAATGGCCAGCTTATCGGCGAGTTTACCACGGCCGAGCTTCCCAGGGTACAGCTTGTGGCAAAGATGATGGGCAAGGATTTTGATGATCTGGCGGCTATCAAGCAGTCGGAGGGAGAGGGCGCTGCTCATGGGGACGAGGATATTGTCATCAAGGCGGTAGGTCTTGGAAAGAAGGGATACATCAAGCCCTTTGATCTGGTGATACATAAAGGCGAGGTAGTAGGCTTCACCGGGCTTCTGGGTTCCGGCCGTTCCGAGACGGTCCGGGTGCTCTACGGAGCGGAAAAGACAGATGAAGGAGAGCTTTTTGTAAAAGGAAAGAAGATCTCGGCCAAGCATCCCATTCATTCGATGTATGAGGGAATGGCTTATCTTCCCGAGGACCGCAAGAATGAGGGAATTATTGCGGATCTGTCTGTCCGGGAGAACTTAATCATTGCGCTTCAGGCCAAGCGCGGCATGTTCCATCTGCTGTCCAGAAAGCAGCAGGAGGAATTTACGGATAAGTACATTGAAATGCTGCAGATTAAGACGGCCAGCCGGGAGACGCCGATCAAATCTCTTTCCGGCGGGAATCAGCAGAAGGTGATTATTGGAAGATGGCTTTTGACCAATCCCGATTTTCTGATTCTCGACGAGCCCACCAGAGGAATCGACGTGGGAACAAAGACGGAGATTCAAAAACTGGTGGTGAAGCTGGCAAAAGAGGGGATGGCGGTTGTGTTTATTTCTTCGGAAATTGAGGAAATGCTTCGTACCTGCGACCGTATGATGGTTATGCGCGACGGCAGCAAGGTAGGCGAGCTGAGCGGCGAAGAGATGAATCAGTCAACAATTATGTCAACCATAGCAGGAGGACAGTGATATGAATAAGACTTTGAAAAATATAACATCCAAGCGGTTATTTCTGCCGGTTTTCTGTCTCGCTCTGGTGCTTCTGATTAACCTTGTTACAAGACCGGACTTTTTCTCCATTGAGATTCGGGACGGTGTATTGTACGGATTCTTGATTGATATTATTAACCGAGCGTCGGAGCTGGTGATACTGGCCGTGGGTATGACACTGGTGGTATCGGCTTCCGCCGGAACGGATATTTCCGTGGGTGCGATTATGGCGGTGAGCGCGGCCGTGTGCTGCAACATTCTGACCGGAGGCGAGAGGGCGGCTACGGCGTATGCGAATCCGCTGATTCTAGGATTTCTTGCAGCGGTTCTGGTCGGAACCCTTATCGGCTGCTTTAACGGCGTTCTTGTGGCGAAGCTGAATATTCAGCCGATGGTTGCTACTTTGATTATGTTTACGGCAGGGCGGGGAATTGCGCAGCTTATTACGGACGGGCAGATTACCTATGTGCGTGTGGACAGCTATAAGACACTGGGATCTTCCTTCCCGGGCTTTCCTGTTCCGGCTCCCTTTATTGTGTCGATTCTCGTTGTGGCGGCTACGGCGCTGCTGCTTAAAAAAACGGCGCTGGGCATGTATATTCAGTCGGTGGGTATCAATAAGAAGGCTTCCAGTCTTACGGGAATTAAGGCGGTGCTGATTATTTTCCTTACATATGCTTACTGTGGATTCTGCTCCGGGCTTTCCGGGCTGATTGCTTCCAGCCGTATTTATTCGGCGGATGCCAATAATATCGGCCTGAATATGGAGCTGGATGCGATTCTGGCGGTGGCTATCGGAGGCAACTCTCTGGGCGGCGGAAGATTTTCCATTGCGGGTTCCGTTATTGGCGCTTATACGATTCAGGCCCTTACGACGACGCTGTACGCCATGCATGTTTCTTCGGATCAGATTCCGGTGTACAAGGCGATTGTGGTGGTGATTATTGTGACGCTCCAATCTCCGGGCTTTGCCAGATGGAGAAAGGGCCTTGCCCAGAAAAAGGCGGTCGCAATCGAAGGAAAGGAGGCGGCATAGATGAAAAGCAAACGTACCTTGAATCAGACGAGTTTTCTTCTTTTAATTACTATTGCGCTGTTTTTTGTGATGTATGTTGTGGGCTGTGTGCTTTTTAAGGATCAGGGCTTTGCCAAGACGCAGAACTTTTTGAATCTGTTTATTTCCAATGCAGGATTGATTGTAATTGGCATTGGAATGACGGTGGTGATGATTACCGGCGGGATTGATATCAGTGTGGGATCTTTTGTGGCTATGGGCTGTATGATGCTGGCCTGGATGATGGAAAAGGCCGGTATGGGGGCAATTCCGGCGGTGTTGATTGTGCTTGTTACGGGGATTGTGTTCGGGCTGGTGCAGGGCTTTCTTGTGGCTTATATGGATATTCAGCCGTTTATTGTTACGCTGGCGGGAATGTTTTTTGCCAGGGGGATGACGGCGATTATTTCGAAGGATATGATTAGTATCAGCAATGAGATGTTTATGGCCTGGGCGAAGATGAAGATTTATCTGCCTGTTGGCGGGCATTTGAATAAGAAGGGGGTTATGATTTATCCGTATGTGTATCCGACAGTGGTGATTGCGCTGATTCTTTTGGTGATTGCGTTTATTATGCTGAAATTTACGAAGTTTGGACGCAGTATTTATGCGGTAGGCGGGAATGAGCAGTCGGCGCTTATGATGGGGCTGAATGTGCGGATGATTAAGCTGAAGGCTTATATGCTGGATGGGTTTTTGTGCGGCGTGGGGAGCATTTTGTTCTGTCTTAATACTCTGGGGGGCTTTGTGGAGCAGGCCAAGGGGTTTGAGATGGACGCCATTGCTTCGGCGGTAATTGGCGGGACGCTTTTGACCGGCGGTGTGGGGAATGTGATTGGGACGCTGTTTGGGGTGCTGATTAAGGCGACGATTGAGGCGTTTATTACGTTTCAGGGGACGCTTTCCTCCTGGTGGACGAGGATTACGATTGCGGCGCTGCTTTGCTTCTTTATTGTGCTGCAGTCGGTGTTGGCTATGTTGAAAAAGAAGAAGTGAGGACGGACGGTTCCGAAACAGCCAGCGGGCAGGGACGGTTTCCAATATCTTCGGGACAGACGCAAAATCAGCCGTTGGACTTTTCCATATCCTGTGTTCGGACGGTTCACGTACACGCTGTCTGCTCTTGTCGGACTAACGTATTTTGGGTTTTGACAGGCTTCGCCTGTTGGAGTTCTCTTTCGTTTGTCCGCCAATATCAGACAGCGTGTGCGTGAACAGCCGGACACCGGATATCGGAAAAGTCTGACGGCTGATTTTGCGTCTGTCCCTTGATATTGGAAACCGTCCCTGGCCCGCTGGCTGTTTCGGAACCTGGTTGTTGGCGGGGCGGGTGGTGTGTTGTTTTTGTGATATGGAAAGGGGGAATCTTAAAATGGGTTTATATGGGGGCGGTATTCTTTTAAATATTACCTGTTGTTTAGTAATTTTATGATTTGTGCTTTATTATTTTATATTGTTGGAAATTGTTTTATAATGAGGTTTATGAATTGGATTTTGTGGGGGCATATTATGACGGAGCTGTGGGATGCTTATGATAGTGCTTTTAATCGGATAAAGGATATGACGTTGGTAAGAGGTGAGGTGCTTCCTGATGGGGTGTATCATTTGGTTTGTGATGTTGTAGTAAAGCATATGGATGGGAGTTATTTGCTTATGCAGAGAGACTTTCGGAAACGTCACGGCGGGATGTGGGAATTGACGGCTGGGGGGTCTGCGCTGCAAGGGGAAGGGGCTTTGGAGTGTGCAAAGAGAGAGCTAAAAGAGGAAACAGGGCTGAATGCTGGGAATTTGGAAGAAATAGGGCGGATTGTACATGATGGCCGCCGTTCTTTGTATGTTGAATATTTATGTGTTTTGGATTGCTGTAAGGATTCGATTGTTCTTCAGGAAGGTGAGACCGTTGATTATAAATGGGTTGATAGGGAGGTTTTATTTAGAATGGATAGCCGGGAGTTTGCCTCTGCACGGATTAGGAAGCTTCTTGAAGAATTGGATTTATAAGCTTCGGTTTGCAGGGATGTGAGAGCAGTATGGATTTTATATATGGTTATGATAGTTTTACAGTTTATACATGGGGGCTTGGTTTCAGGGAGGAACAAGTTGAATTTGGCGGAGGGAAATGCAGAATATCTCTTGACATCTTAAAATATGGTGTTATAATTTAAATAACATATGAACAATTATTCATATGAAAGAATATTAAATGTGTGGAGGATGGTTACCATGAAGAAAACTTATAAAATTGATGTCGACTGTGCAAATTGTGCGAATAAGATGGAAGATGCGGCGAGAAAGACGGCTGGTGTAAAGGAGGCCTCGGTGAGCTTTATGACCTTGAAGATGGCGGTGGAGTTTGAAGAGGGTGCAGATCCTAAGGCTGTGATGCAGGAGGTCAGGAAGAACTGCAAGAAGGTTGAGGATGACTGTGAGATTTTTTTGTAGAATTGTATTGAAGCGTTCCCTTGGTTGCTGAGGGAGACAGGCAGAAGCGCGTACGTTTATACGGAATGCGGTTTACGTATCAATTTTTATATGTGCTTTCTGAATTTTATAGATATTTTGGGAGATTCTAATATGCTGTTTGAGTACAAAGCAGAGCATACCTGGAAAGGCAGGAGGGCAAGATGAATAAAAAACAGAAAAAGATGCTGATTCGGATTATTGTTACATTCCTGCTCTTGATTGGTTTAAGCTTTATTCCGTCTGCGGGTTATGTGCGGTTTGGCCTGTATCTGGTTCCTTATCTGGTAATCGGCTATGATATTTTAAAAAAGGCGTTTAAGGGAATCCGCAACCGGCAGGTCTTTGATGAGAATTTTCTGATGGCTGTAGCTACCGTAGGCGCGATTGCCCTGGGAGACTATCAGGAGGGAACGGCGGTTATGCTGTTCTATCAGATTGGAGAGCTGTTCCAGAGCTATGCCGTTGGAAAGAGCCGGAAAAATATCAGTGATCTGATGGATATCCGGCCGGATTATGCCAATGTGGAGCATGACGGACGCTTGGAGCAGGTGGACCCAGATGAGGTTGAGGTGGGAACCCTGATTGTGGTGCAGCCCGGCGAGAAGATTCCTATTGACGGTGTGGTGGAAGAGGGAAGCTCTGCTTTGAATACCAGTGCTCTTACGGGGGAAAGCCTGCCAAGGGAGGCGGCTGCGGGGCAGGAGGTTATCAGCGGATGCATCAATATGACGGGAGTTCTAAAGATTCGTACCACAAAGGAATTCGGGGAATCTACGGTGTCAAAGATTCTGGATCTGGTGGAGAATTCCAGCTCGAAGAAGTCGCGCTCCGAAAATTTTATTTCTAAATTTGCCAGATATTACACGCCGGCTGTCTGCTACGGAGCTTTGGCGCTGGCTGTTCTGCCGCCGCTTGTGCGTATGACGGCTCTGGGCCTTGTGCCACAGTGGGGGGATTGGATTTACCGGGCTCTCACCTTTTTGGTGATTAGCTGTCCCTGTGCTTTGGTGATCAGTATTCCTTTGAGCTTTTTTGCCGGCATCGGCGGAGCGAGCAAGGCGGGGATTCTGGTGAAGGGCTCCAATTATCTTGAGACTTTGTCCAAGACCGGATGGGTGGTTTTTGACAAGACGGGCACAATGACGCAGGGGGTATTTGAGGTAAAGGAGATTCATCACAATACCATAGAGACGGAGAAGCTTTTGGAGTATGCGGCTCTTGCGGAGTGCGCCTCCTCTCATCCTATCAGTAAGAGCCTTCGAAATGCATATGGGAAGCCTGTTGACCGGAGCCGTGTGACGGAGATTGAGGAGATTGGCGGCAATGGCGTTACGGCAACGGTGGACGGTGTGTTTGTGGCGGCAGGAAGCGACCGGCTGATGGAGCGGCTTGGGATTGCATTTGCACCCTGTCATGATTCGGGCACGGTGGTTCATGTGGCTCTGGACGGAGCTTATGCCGGGCATATTCTGATTTCCGATATGCTGAAGCCGAATGCGAAGGAAGCTATACGCCAGCTAAACAAAGCGGGGGTGAAGAATACGGTGATGCTGACTGGTGACCGCAGGGAGGCTGCGGAGCAGACAGCAAAAGAGCTTGGAATCCGGGAGGTACACAGCGAGCTTATGCCGGCGGATAAGGTGTCTAAGGTGGAGGAGCTTCTGGAACGGAAGAGCAGCAGGGAGAAGCTGGTCTTTGTGGGAGACGGCATCAACGATGCGCCCGTATTGTCCAGGGCGGATATTGGCATTGCTATGGGCGCTCTGGGGTCTGATGCGGCGATTGAGGCGGCGGACATTGTGCTGATGGATGACGACCCTGTGAAGATTGCCGCAGCCATTCGGATTGCAAGAAAATGTATCCGTATTGTGTATGAAAATATTTATTTTGCTATCGGTATCAAGCTTATCTGTCTGGTGCTTGGAGCTTTTGGCATCGCTAATATGTGGGCAGCTATTTTTGCGGATGTGGGCGTGATGGTGATTGCGGTGCTCAATGCTATCCGTGCTCTGTTTATAAAAAAGCTGAATTAGGTTGGAACTGGAATCAGTATATCCCATAAAGCGCCAGATGAATTTACGTCCGCATGGATTTGCGGTCGGAAATTCATCTCTAATACTTGGGTGCTGTAAGGGGATATACGGAACTGGAATAGAAAGGAAGTGCAAAATTGGCGGAGAAAATCGAAGGATGCTGTGATACTTTTGAGGTTCACGAAAATCTTTTAAAGATAGTCCGGGAAAAAATGCCTAAGGAGACAGAAGCCTACGATCTGGCGGAGCTTTTCAAGGTTTTCGGAGATTCCACACGAATTCGGATTCTGTTTGTGCTCTTTGAGGCGGAGGTATGTGTCTGTGATCTGGCGGAGGCTTTGTGTATGACTCAGTCTGCGATTTCCCATCAGCTTCGGATTTTGAAGCAGAGTAAATTGGTAAAAAGCAGGCGGGAGGGGAAGTCTGTTTTTTACTCTCTGGCGGACAATCATGTGCGGACAATCATAGACCAGGGCAGGGAGCACATTGAGGAGGATTAGAAGATTGCTTTTTCCATGCTCCTGTGCTATGATAAAGCAGGTAAATGCGGCGGCAGCGGTTTCTGCGGCTGTGTTGTTCTGCATAAGGGAGGCAAAGGACAGCAATGATTATGACATTTGAGCTGATTTTACATTATTTAGTGGAGGCGACAATCCCCGTATTTGAGCTGATCGGTGTGGGAATTATTATTGCCTCCGGTATTCGTGGCTTTTACAGCTATGTGAGCAGGAAGCCGGATACGAAGCTGACGCTGGCGAAAGGGCTGGCTATGGGTCTGGAGTTCAAGCTGGGAAGTGAGATTCTGCGTACTGTCATCGTCCGGGAGTGGACGGAGATTGCTACGGTGGCCGGTATTATTGCGCTGAGGGCGGCTCTTACCTTCCTGATTCACTGGGAGATTAAGGAGGAGGAAAAGGGGATCGACGCAGATTGAATAAGAACCGTATATAAGAAGGGGACTGCCGCAAAATAAGCAATCCGTTATTTCTATATCCTGCAGTTGGAGCGTTCAGGCAACTTGGATATGGGGAAGCAGGAGACTTGTTTTGCAGCGGCCCCCTCTTAAACTTTATTGAATAGGTTAATACACAAAGGAGCGAAGAGATGAATCGAATGAAACTAATTGCTTTTGATTTGGACGGCACACTGTTAAAAGACAATAAGGAGCTGACCGCCCGCACACTGGATGCCCTTCGGAAAGCGTCGGAGGCCGGGATTCACCTGGTTCCCACTACCGGGCGCCTGTATGACGGTGTTCCGGAGGAGATCCGCACTCTGCCCTTTATCCGCTATGTGATCGGGGCAAATGGGGCGGAGGTTTATGACGCCTGGGAGAAAAAGACCCTCCACCGGGCGGAAATGGACCGGGGAGAGATCCAAAGGTTCTTTGACGCCGCTGAAAATGCAGCCGCAATTATCGGGTGCTACAAAGGCGGCAAGGCCTATATGGGAAAAAAGGATATGGAAATGATGGAGGCTTATTCTCCCGGACAGGTGCTTTTCCGTATGATGCGCAGAATTTATATACCGGTTGCGGATCTGAGGGAGTATCTTCTGGAGTCGGGAGAGACCGTGCAGAAGCTGATGCTGTTTTTTGCGGATCTGGAGGAGCGCAGGCGGGTCTTGGAGGAAATGAAGACCTCTCTTTCCGATTTGTCCGTATCCAGCTCTGTGATCAATAACATTGAAGTGAATGCAAAAGAGGCCAATAAGGGTGCTGCTTTAAGATTTCTTCGGGAATACCTGAATATTGAGCCCGAGGCAACTGCGGCCTTCGGAGACGGCAGCAACGATGTTACGATGCTTTTGGAAGCAGGTGTTGGCTTTGCCATGGAAAATGCCTGTGCGGAGGCAAAGGAGGCAGCGGATCGGATGGCTTTAAGCAATGAACAGGAGGGTGTAGCCCGGGAGATTGAGAGGCTGCTGGCTTAATCCGGGAAGAAATCTCCACAATATGCACAAAAAAACCGGATAAAAGGAGAAATATGTGTACGGGGACTTTCCTGATTTTATATTGTCAGACCGTATGCAAAATGATATGATGTACCCGGAAACGGAAAGAACTTTAAAAAGGAGTTGGCAGACATATGAAAAGGAAACTGTTGGCGCTTGTACTGGTTCTGTGTATGGCGGCAGGACTTTGTGCATGTAAAGGTGCCAAGAAGAATGAAGGGACAGAGCAGATGGAAGAAGAAAGCCAGGAGGAGGCAAAGCCCCTTGGCAATCAGATCTATGTAATGACCGCAGCCCCGGATCATGGCTGGACGGGCCAGGGAGCGGCTTACGCGGCGGCCTTTGTGGACGAAATCAATCTTGGCATCCACGGCGACTATGCCGCCACCCATTATATTGCGGATAACGGCGAGGCGCAGAATGAGCAGGTACAGGAGATTTTAGCCAATAACGATGCGGCAGGCGTGATGTTCTGGGGATGCGACGAGTCGGCCAAGGAAGGGCAGCAGGCTTTGATTGACGCCGGAATACCCTGGATTTCCTATGACAGAATTGTAGAAGGAACCATGAATCAGGCTATTTTGAATTATTCCGGTGACAACTGGCAGTCAGGTGCAGCAGCAGCCTATTACCTGGTAACTCACGGTATGGATCCGGAGAGTACGCTGGTTCAGTTTTCCGGTGATGCTTCTACCGTATCCCAGAGGCGGACGGAGGGCTTTCGAAAGTTCCTCCTCGGCCAGGAGCATTATTATGATGCGGAGGGAGACAAAACCTATACCATAGAGGATGTGAATCAGGGGAAGGCATGGACCCAGGAGGAAGTTGACAAGCTGTGCACGGAGAACTATTTTGAGTATAACTGCGAGTGGTCCAACGAGAAGGCAAAAGGCTATATTGAGAGCAATCTGTCTTCCTGGATTGAGGCTTCCAAGTCTACGGACAATACCATGTTTGTATTTTCCATGGATGATGAAATGTCTTTGGCTTTTTTGGAGCTTTTAAGCGGCGATGCCATTGATGAGGATGTTAAGGGAGAGCTGGAGGCTCTGACCGTCTATATGTCCGCGGTGGGCGGAATGGAGGAGATGTATGCGGTTCTTCGCGGGGATGATGAAGAACTGAGCGCTGCGGCAAATACGTATTTTGAGGGACTGATGTCCGTGTATTACAATCCCGTTATGACCCAGACCGCTATTCGGAAGCTGCTGGATTATCTGGACGGGACTTGGGATTATGTTCTTGGAGCCGAGGATTATGAGCCGGTATTTATTGTGGATTCCGGGAATGTGAATCAGTATGAGGGCTTTTTGGGCAGGTAGATCAGAGGGCTTTGATTTTTCGGCGCAAATATTAAGTCTGGATTTTGATTTTTTGAGAAGCCTGGTCTGCATTTGCGGTAAAATATTTTTGAAAAGAAAATTGACAAACATACCGATGGTATGTTAATATACATACTAACGGTATGTTTGACAGACAACCGCTCGAAAGACATTGTTTTGTCAAAAGCAGACGGGGGAGGTACATGTATCATGGCGCGCAACAAAAACCCGGAGGAAACCATAAATCGGATTCTGGATACGGCATATCGTTTATTTCTGGAGAAGGGCTATGAGCAGACCTCCATTCAGGATATAATCAATCATCTGGGAGGCTTAAGCAAGGGAGCCATATACCATCATTTTAAGTCCAAGGAGGATATCCTGGAAGCGGTCACGAACCGGATAACAGAGCAATCCAACCGGATGCTTGCCGGGATTCGGGATCGAAGGGACTTAAACGGAAGGGAAAAGTTAAGGGCGATCTTTCAGGAATCCATTAACCGGCCGGTGCAGGATGAGATTTTTGCGATGGCTCCCAATTTTCAGAACAATGCCAAGCTTATGTTCAGTATGGTGAATGATACCGTGAAGCAGGTAGCGCCTGACTATATTCTCCCGATTATAGAGGAAGGAATTGCTGACGGAACCATTGTCACCGATTACCCGGCACAGCTTGCGGAGCTGATTATTTTTGTGGCGAATATCTGGATGAATCCGATGAATTTTGGAGACACCAAGGAGGAATCCTTCGGCAAATTTATGGTATTTCAGCAGATGCTTCGGGGCTTTGGGCTGGATATTGTGGATGAGCAGATGCTTGAGCGGCTGCAGGAGCTTACGGACATCTATCTGAAGAAAAAGTAGGAAATGAGTTACCCGTAGAGCCTGGATTGCTGTAATTAGGCTTGCCGCTGGAAGAATGGCGGCACTTAGCAGAGCCGCAGTCATCCAAGAATAGTGATTGAAAGGCTGTTTTATGACAGCTCTTTCTTTTAGATTTATACATACCAACGTCCGGTATGCATAAGAGGCAATATACATCATGCATGTTGATAAAATCCGAGAAGTATCAAAAAAACAGAACTTGCCGTTGTCGTTAGTACGGGACATGTAAATGTAGGAAAACTTATGAATCTATATCAGTTGGAATAAAAAAGATTAAGCGGTCCGCTTACCTGAGGTCCGCAGAAGGAATCTTTGCAAGCATCCTGGCGACAGTCAATAATTACTATGGAAAAATTGCGGCTGCTCTGCTAAGCTATCCTATAGTGCGAAAAGCAGTTCTTGGAGTAAAACTCCGCTTAACGACCAATCTAATCGCCATTTCTCCCCAATATTTGTTGGGAGTTATAGGAACTATGTGTACGCTGTTTGCAGCTGCCGGCGTTCTGATATACTGCCTGCCTGCAAATGGAATCGAAAATATGGAGGTTTAAATCATGAAACAGAGATTATTTTCCAGAGACTTTATCCTGGTAGTCATCGGACAGATTATTTCCCTCTTTGGAAATGCAACCATCCGCTTTGCGCTGCCCCTCTATCTTCTCAATCAGACCGGCTCCTCGGCCCTCTACGGAACCGTGATGGCCTGCGCCTTTATCCCGACGATCCTGCTGTCTCCCATAGGCGGCATCGTGGCGGATCGGGTCAATAAGAGAAACATAATGGTGATTCTCGACTTTTTCACGGCGGCCGTAATCCTTGGCTTTTCCCTTTTGATGGGAAATGTGAATCTGGTAGTGCTTTTAACCGTGACTATGATGCTGCTCTACGGAATTGCCGGCGCCTATCAGCCTTCCGTTCAGGCCAGTATTCCGGCCCTGGTAGATCCGGAGCATTTCATGGAGGCCAATTCCATTATCAACACCATCAGCTCCTTTGCCAATCTCATCGGACCGGTGCTGGGAGGTATGCTTTACAGCGCCTATGGTCTGAAAATGGTGCTGATGCTCTGCATGACGTGTTTTTTCCTGTCGGCAGTGATGGAGATTTTTATCCGGATTCCATTTACCAGGCAGTCTTTTGGAGGCGGGATTTTGAAAATGGTAAAGGAAGATTTTCGCGAGAGCTTTCATTTTATCCGAAAGGAAAAGCCTCAGATTGGGAGAGTGACGCTTGTAGTCTGTGAGATCAATCTGTTTTTATCAGCCATGATCATTGTAGCGGTACCGTATCTGGTTACGGAGGTGCTGGAACTCGGCACGGAAAATACGGCCAATACCCTCTACAGCTTTTCGCAGGGAGCATTGGCGGCAGGCGGTCTGACAGGCGGCATTCTGGCCGGCGTTCTGGGGAAAAAGCTGTCCATACATAAGGCAGGGAGCTTGATTGCGTTGGCGGCCGCAGCAGTATTTCCTATGGGGATCGTGTTGGCTCTGAATCTCTTTGCTATGGGGAGCTATCTGGTGATTACCGGCTGCTGCTTTGTGATTATGGTGCTTTCCACCATGTTTTCCGTGCAGATGATATCCTTTGTCCAGGCAGAGACGCCGGGGCACCTTATCGGAAAAGTCATCGCGGTGATTCTCACCATCGCTATGTGCGCGCAGCCGCTGGGAAATGCCCTGTATGGGGTGTTGTTTGAGCTTTGTCAGGGCTTTGAATTTGCGGTGATTCTGTTTGCCGGGGGAATTTCTCTGGTGATTGCGCTCGCAGCAGGGCGGCGGTTCCGGGAGCTGGTTTGAGGATTTGTGAGAGCGGAAATAATATTGATGTATGGAGAAGGAGCGGAATGTAAAAAATAATTTTGCAGGCGTTGTTTTTCTGTGGTAAAATTTGCCCGGCGGCATACAACACAATCTGCTTGGGAAAAGGAGAGAAAGCGTTTTTTAAATAAGTTTTTCCTGGAAAATGACAACAGAGTAAGTCTGAACATAGGTTAGCTGATAAAACAGATGAAAAGGCTGAAATGGAAACTGGCGCAAAGACTAGCGTAATCACTAGCACAAAGACTAGCGCAATGACTAGCGCAATGTCCGGCCTGAAAAGCGAGAAAGAAATATTACGGAAATTGACGGATACGGAGCGCAGAATCATAGAACAAATCAAAGCGAATCCTTTTATTACACAGAAGGAATTGGCTGCGGCAACAGGAATCTCCCACGCCGGAGTCCGTTATGCAATGAAGGGGCTGAAAGAGATGGGGCTGGTAATTCGGATTGGAACGAACAGAATCGGAAAATGGCAGTTAAAAGATTAGGAGAGCAGCAATGAATCAAAAGGTTTATGAATATGAGTCCCTTATCTACCCGGCCGGAGACACAGGAGGAGCTTATGTGCTCTTTCCCTATGACATCCGTGCGGAATTTGGCAGAGGCCGGGTGAAGGTGCATGTCACCTTTGACGGAGAACCCTATGACGGCAGCATTGTAAACATGGGCGTAAAAAATGAGGACGGAAGCATCTGCTACCTCATCGGAATCCGCAGGGACATCCGCACCAAAATCAAGAAGCAGCCGGGGGAGCGTGTGCATGTAAGGTGCGCTCAAAGAGAATAGTCTGTTCACCCTGCGCAAAATATCGTAAGAGCAGAACACGAATTATGCGGTACGCTCGTCAAAGCAGTACATGCTGAAAAAAGCCGTAATTCCGGGAGCGCAGTCGTAATCCATATGGCAGCGCTCGGTCATATCCTTTACAAAAATACAGTAGGCGGACATACAGGAGTACTGAAGCTTTGGAAAACGGCAGGGTTTCCCTTGCGTAACAGCACAGGGATTGCAAAGACTGCAGCCGCTTGCACCGATCATCAGCCCCGGTTCTCCTGCGGTATCAATCAACTGACGGGTCAGCTGGTTGTGCTGTGCCTTTGCAGGCTTTATCTGCGCATTGTCTAAGGGATCATCAATATCCCACATGGTCTGCATCACAAGGGCCTGCCGCCAGTGTAAGACCTTTTCACGCATCTGCTCCACTGTGCCGCAGTCCGGGGGACAGGCATAGTTGACGCCGTATTTTCCGCATAGATTTTCTTCGCAGAGAGTGCGGAAGTTGGGGACAAATACAAGTTCCTGCGTGTTGATAACGGCTGCGTCCGCAAAGCCGAGATCAAGGGCCAGTTTGATGAGATCAGTTCCGTTCATAAAGCTTTTTGTACCTTCTTTCCTTTTTATTGATAGTATCAATGTCATAATGCAGTATGCCGTAAGATTTCCAACCGTGTCCCATTATATCATTAAGGACGTTTGGAGAGAGCCGGGGCCGTTTTACCGGGTGCTGCCGTGAGGTGTTTTACTTTGGGTTTATCAGTTCTTCAATCAACTCCTGATTCGCCTGCTTCCAGGAGAACACAAACCCAATCTCTCTGGACGCAATAGGAAATGGCGCCGGCAGCTCCAGGAGAGTTCCCGCCTTCAAATCCTCCTCCACAAACTCACGAATCACACAGGCGATTCCCAGGCCGATTTTTGCAAAATCAATCAGGAGATCCATAGAAGTAGCCTCCAGAATATTTTCCGGGAAAAGCTGCTGTTCTTTGAAGTACTGATCCAGATATTGTCTTGTCAGGTTATCCTTATCGAGCATCATCAGAATCCCGGATTTCAGCAAGAGGGCGGAGTTGGAAGCGAGAAGTCCGGAAACATCGGAAGGACTTTCCTGCTTGTTTTGTTCCAGAAACAGAAGCAGATGGTCCAGATATTCCCGGGAGGCCACAAAGATATCCTGGATCTGACGGACCGGATAAAACTTCATGCCGTGCAGATGTTCCGGCCTGCCCGTAAGCCCCAGATCCAGCTCTTCATGCTCCAGCATCTGAAGGGTATGGTTGGTGGACTGGCAGGCAATGGTTACTTGTATATGGGGATGAAGCTTAACAAAGTCCGTAAGATAGGGCAGGAGCACGTATTTACAGAGGGTGGAGCTGACTCCGATACGCAGATGTCCCATTCCAAGCTCCCGGCGCAGGCGAAGCTGATGTTCACCGGCTTCTAAGGTCCGGAAGGCGGATTTTACATGGGAAAAGAGAAGCTCGCCTTCCTCCGTAAGCTGTACGCCTCGGGAGCTGCGGACGAAGAGAGCGGTGTCAAGGGACTGCTCCAGCTTTTTGATGGACTGGCTGATGGCAGGCTGACTGATAAACAGCTCGTTGGCTGCCTTGGAGATATTTCCGGCTAAGGCTGTGGCGTAGAAAATGCGGTAGAAGGACAAGTTCTGGTTCATGGGCGAGTCTCCCTTTTTGATGTAAGGTGTGTGCTGCGCGGCGCTTATCTGGTATAAGATAAAGTTATGGTAATGGGGGTATATGGTACGGTTAAATTATAGCATGAAAGCTTTTGCGGTTCAAGAGATCATTCAAGAGACCCGGAAGTGGAATTATTTGACAAGATATTTATTTTGCTATAGACTTAAAAATAATTGTAATGAAATGATTTGGGAGGATTTTTCAGTATGGAATTGTTGGAAGTAATGCAGAAAAGACGCAGCGTGAGAACTTATACGGGGGAGGCTGTTTCGGAAGAAGATGTAACCTGTATTTTACAGGCGGGACTGCTGTCGGCTTCCGGAAAGGCTATTCGGCCCTGGGAATTTATTGTGGTGCGGAATAAGGAAACTTTAAAAAGCATGTCCCGGTGCCGGGTTGCGGGATCTCAGATGCTGGAGGCGGCGGATTGTGCGGTTGTTGTCCTTGGAGATGAGGAGAAATCCGATGTGTGGGTGGAGGATTGCTCTGTGGCGATGGCGAATATGCATTTGATGGCGGACAGCTTGGGAGTAGGAAGCTGTTGGATTCAGGGCAGGCTTCGGGAAGCGCCGGGAGGGCGGACGACGGAAGCGTATTTGAGGGAGTTGTTGGAATTTCCGGAGAATTATCGGTTGGAGGCTATTCTTTCCCTGGGGATGCCGCAGAATCATCCGGGGGCTTATGAGCTGGGGGACTTGTTGGAGGGGAAGGTGCATCGGGAGAGATTTTAAGTGGGGAGGTTGTGAGGCTGACGCAAAATAAGCCCTCCGGCATTTCCGTATCCTGTGTTCGGACGGTTCGCGTACACTCTGTCTGCTCTTGTCGTACTAACGGGATGGATTTTGACAGGCTTTGCCTGTTGGAAGTTTTGGACGTTAGTTCGCCAATATCAGACAGAGCGTTCGCGAACAGCCGAACACCGGATACAGGAAATGCCGGAGGGCTTATTTTGCGTCAGCCACGGTAGGTTGTTGAAGAGCAAGAACGGTTATTTTTATAAGGCTTTTGGGATGTGTCTTTGTTTCCGGAAGTCTTTTTTGGAGCTGTATTTTGGGAGGGATGCTTGGGAGTTTGTGATAGAAAAAGCTTGACGATGGTATGATTTCGTACTATACTGCTGGTTATGATGGTATGAAATCGTACTAGGGCGGTCTTGGTTCGGAGGGATGATTGATTTTTTGGAGGTGTAAAATGAAAGCTTGCAGTTCAAGGGATATGAAGCGTTTTAATCATTTGCTTGGGGAGATTGAGGCGGTTTATCATGAGATGGCCTTAAAGTTCGGGCAGTCTGATAGTGTTATGAATATTCTTTATACGATTTGTGATTATGGGGATAGCTGTCCTTTGCAGGAAATATGCAGGCGATCGGGGATTAGTAAGCAGACGATCAATTCTGCTCTTCGCAAATTGGAAAGGGAGGGAATTGTCTATTCGGAGCAGGCAGGAGTGAAGGGGAAGAATGTCTGCCTTACGGAAAAGGGGAAAGAGCTGGCGGGAGATACGGCTGTTCGGGTGATTGAGGTTGAGAACGGAATACTTGCGTCCTGGCCGGAGGAGGACGTGAAGAGGTATCTGGAGCTTACGGAGAGGTTTTTGGTTGGGATTAAGGAGAAGGCGAAGGAAATAAACACTGGTTCTCTTTGAAAGCACAGGGGTTTCAGTTGTGCGGACAATGGGGCAGGCGGTGATGGAGGTTAGGAAGCGGAATAGGTTATGAGGAGAATTTTATTATCGGATCATTTTGATTATAAGAAGTTACTGCGGTTTACGCTGCCGTCGATGATTACTTTGGTTTTTGCCTCTGTTTATGGCGTGGTGGACGGTTTTTTTGTATCGAATTATGTGGGGAAAACGCCGTTTACGGCAGTTAATTTTATTATGCCCTTTTTGATGATGCTCGGCTGTGTGGGTTTTATGTTCGGGACGGGAGGCGGAGCGCTGATTGCTATGACGATGGGGCAGGGGAAAAAGGAACAGGCGAAGAGGCTGTTTTCCCTGATTGTTTATGTGTCGGGCGTCTGCGGGGTTGTGCTGATGGTTCTGGGGCTTTTGTTCCTTCGGCCTCTGGCTGTTTTTCTTGGGGCGCAGGGGCAGCTTCTTGAGGACAGTGTTACGTATGGACGCTTGATTCTGCTTGCAATTCCGGCGTATATTCTTCAGTATGAATTTCAATGCCTGTTTGTTACGGCGGAGAAAGCTTCTCTGGGGCTTTATGTGACTATTGCGGCGGGGTGTACCAATATTGTTCTGGACGCTCTGTTTGTGGCGGTGCTTGGCTGGGGGCTGGAGGGAGCGGCTGCGGCTACGGCGCTGAGCCAGGTTGTGGGAGGTTTGATTCCGCTGATTTATTTTGCGCGGCCGAATAACAGCCTTTTGCGCCTTGGACGGACTGAATTTGACGGGAGAGCGCTTGTCAAGGTCTGTACCAACGGCTCCTCGGAGCTTTTGAATAATATTTCCATGTCTCTTGTGAATATGCTTTATAATCTGCAGCTTTTGAAATATATAGGAGAGGATGGCGTGGCCGCTTATGGGGTGCTGATGTATGTCAGTCTGGTGTTTCAGGCGGTGTTTATCGGGTATTCCGTTGGAACGGCTCCGATTGTGGGCTATCATTATGGGGCGCAGAATGTATTGGAGCTTAAGGGGCTGCTGAAAAAGAGCCTGGCGCTTCTCGGTGCTTTTGCGGCGGCTATGTTCGGCGCTTCGTTCCTGCTTGCGCGGCCCCTTTCCTTTGTGTTTACGGGATATGAATTTGCGGACGAGCAGGGCAGAGGCAGCGGAAGGGTGGTCCATGTGCCTGAGACACTTCACTACAGACAGGCATTGGGCAATACCACAATTTTTACTACCACGGTAATGTTTGATACGGAGAAAATCAGCAGGAAGCTGCTGGAAATGCCTGCTGTAAAGAGCGAAGACACCGCACTGTGGTTCCGGGTCCTGCGGGAAGGGTATACCGCCTACGGGCTGGATGAGAACCTGGCGAGATACCGCCGTCCGGCGAAGAGCCTTTCTTCCAATAAAATGGAGGCCATCCGCCGCATATGGAATCTGTACCGCAGATCGGAAGGCTTGAGTCTGCCGTGGAGCGTATATCACTTCTGCTTCTGGGCAATCAGGGCAGTGAAACGGCGCATATAAGGAGGGCGTGTGCCGCCGGCGCAGCGATTATAAGGAGGAAGGGCCACGAAGGCGCAGCGATTATGAGAAGGAAGGGTCACGAAGGCGCGGTGATTATGAGAAGGCAGGGTTCACAAAGGCACAGTGGCTATATATAGGAGGAATACAAAATTGAAGTTGAATACCAGCGAAAAAAGGAAGCTGCAGAAGCGGGAAAGCTTTAAGCGGCTGATCAATTTAGGACTGACGGCAATCTGTATTGGGTTGGAAGTGGGCGTGTTTGCATATTGCTGGATGTATCACTTTCGCGGCAGTGTGGTGGAAGGTCTGCAGAGGCTCTGGTTTAAAGGCAATATGCTGGAAATAACCATTTACGGCGTTGTTCTGTTTCTGCTCTCATCTATGTACGGGGGGATGCGGCTGGGATATCTGAAGAATGTGGAAGTGATTTTTTCACAGGTTTTTGCCACATTAATGGCCAATGTATTTATTTACGGAGAACTGTCCGTAATGGCTGCCCAGCTGTTTGTCCCCCATATTTTCATATTTATGACGGTGACGCAGACGATGGCTATTATTATTTACATTAATATTGCCAACCGTATTTACAGGTTTATATTTCCGCCGCGAAAGCTGCTGCTGATTCATGGGGACAGGCCTATTGAAAGAACCTGCGCCAAGTTTGAGAGCCGCAAAGACAAATATGTCATTACCAGAACCATACACGCAGGGGAAGGTTTCGAGACGGTCAGCAATTCCATTCTGAAGCTCTATGAGGAGGGAGAATGCAATGCGGTGCTGATGGGTGATATATCGGTGGAGGAGAGGACGCCGCTGATTAAATTCTGCTACGGCCACTCTATCCGGGTGTACCTGCTGCCGAAGATTACGGATGTCATTCTAATGGGAGCGGAAGAACTCCACGTATTTGACAGTCCCATGCTTCTCACTCGGGAATACAGCCTTTCCGTGGAGCAGCGCTTCATGAAACGGGCAATCGACATTATATGCGCGCTGGTTTTGCTGGTGTGTGCGTTTCCGTTTATGCTGGTTACGGCCGTTCTGATCAAGCTGTATGACGGAGGACCCATATTGTACAAGCAGGTTCGCTGCACGCTGGACCAGCGGGAGTTCCATATCCTGAAGTTCCGCAGCATGAAAACGGACGCGGAGAAAGACGGTGTGGCAAGGCTTGCGGGCAAAAACGACAGCCGCATCACGCCCATCGGTAAATTTATCCGAAAATGCAGGATTGATGAGCTTCCCCAGCTGATTAATATTCTGCGGGGGGATATGTCCTTTATCGGTCCAAGGCCGGAGCGGCCGGAAATCATAGCCCGGTATCTGGAGGTCATGCCGGAATTTGCGTATCGCATGAAAGTAAAGGCGGGACTGGCAGGCTTTGCGCAGGTATACGGGAAATACAACACTACCCCATATGATAAACTGAAGCTAGACCTGACTTATATTGAAAACTATTCCCTGTGGCTGGATCTCAAGCTGATGCTGCTGACGCTGAAGATTCTGTTCTGGCCGGACAGCACCGAGGGGATAGAGGATGAGCAGATTACGGCCCTGCGGGAAGAAAAACGGAAAAAGATGGAGGCACAGGGCAGGAAGGACGAAGAATGACAGGGAAAGAATCGGCTATGCCGCAGGGAGAGGGACGTTTTTGGAAAGGGCACTACGGCAGAGAACCATTTGACCTGCGCCTGACGGTGCTGCGAATGCTGCACAGGCTGCCGTTAATCGCCTTGGTGACGGTTCTGGGTACGGCGGCCTTCGGCGGGGGATACTATGTAAAAAATGTCCTGCTGCGGGACCAGCGGCTGTTTGCGGCAACCTCTGTGTACAGAGTGGATTATAATGTAGCCAGCGAGGCGGATCTGCAGACAAGCTATATCAATGCGATGACATGGAATACTTATCTGCAGTCAGGGGCATTTCAGGAAATGCTGCAGTCCCGCCTTGGCGGCAGCGGGGGATTTCCGGAGCAGGCATCGGGAGAAGGCATGGAAGCGTTTGTATGGTCTGACCTGAGGGTGCCTGCGGTCACGGTCACTGCGGAGGAACCCGCAGAAGCGGAAAGAATCCTGCGGGCCGTGGACGAGGTGATGACAAAGGATTTTACGCTGCAGGAGATTAGATCTGTCTCCGTGATAGACGCGGGCAGGGCGGAGGAAATCATTCCCGATGTCCGTGTCGGCAGGGCGGCAGCCCTCAGCGCGGTGCTGTCATGCTTTTTTGCGGTGATTGCCCTGCTTCTGAAGGAAACCGGTGATGACGGGATCTGGCTGCCGTCGACTGTCTGGAAGCGGTATGGGCTGAAGGCGGCGGGGACCTTGGAGAGTCCGGGGCTGAAGCAGAATATGCGGTATTTTTTCGGCGAAAAACATGATGGCGGGGACCTGGCGCCGGAACGGAAAGGGCGTGAGGACGCAGCCCGGAAGGGCCGGGAGCAGGAAAACGGGAAACGCGGAGTGGCGGTTTGCACGGTACAGGAGGACATGAAGCCGGAGGCGGTTCTTGCCGGACTGCGTGAGCGATGCCCGGAAACGGTGGATTCCTCCTGGTTTGCGGCAGCTTCCCCCCTGACGCAGCCGGAAAGCTGTGATGTACTCCGCGAGGCGTCCGGCATTCTGCTGGCAGTGAAGGCAGGCTGCCACGGGGGCAGGAAGCTGGAGTATGTGCTGGAATATCTGCAGCAGCAGGACTGTGAGGTGACGGCCGCTATCCTCTGGGAAGCGGACGAAAAGCTGATTCGCCGTTATTATTTCGGGAGAACAGGACGGGGG
>OFHM01000466.1_pt1 | contig 34750 bp, 32 predicted proteins | sample 1521311 | NCBI WGS metagenome assembly OFHM01 (sample SAMEA3504083, study PRJEB24116) | mouse gut metagenome | biome: mouse gut; feature: mouse-associated habitat; material: faeces | place: Denmark | collected 2011 | reverse complement strand
ATCGATGGAGATGGAGTCCGGGATGGAATCCGGGCGGCCGCGGTTGGAATTAAGGTCAATAAAAGGCCGGATCTTCCATTTCTGGCAGAGCCCATAAGTGGCATAGTTGTCATGGGCGGAGTCCAGGCAGACGTCCCTGACAGGGATATCCGGGTTGATGGCCCTGAATTCCCGGAGGGAGACGATGGCGCTGACGCTGTCGTGCCGTCTGGCATCCAGGAAACGGATATGGAGCGGCAGGTCGACCCTGGCTTCTGCATTATGGGAGCAGAGCATATAAAGGGTATGGCCGAAATAAAAGACTTCCTCATCACTGTCCCAGCCCCAGTGTGCGTCCGGATCTGAGAAATGGCGTTTACAGGGACAGCCCGGGATGCCCTTTTCCGCACAGCTGCAGACCCTATGCCCATAAGGGGAAGCGTGGGAATGGACGCAGGTGCCGTCGCCGGAAAGCGTGACGCCGTCCTGGGGGATAAGCCCGTCCTTAAGGGAGGGGAGGAGGGCAGCAAGGCGGAAGACCTGCTGGAGCCTTTCCTCATAATGGAAGGGGAATTCCGTGTGGTCCAGGGCGTAAGCCGCCAGCTTATCCGTGATGCCGGAATGCTTATTGGGAAGCTTCTTCCCTTTGCCGGGCTTTTTGGAAGGCTTTCCGTTTCTATCTTTGGGGAAAAGGTCCTTCCTGCCGGTCCGCTGGGAGGCTTTGGGCTGCGTCCAGAGCCTGTCCATGAGGTCAAAATAAGAGCCCAGCGGGGGAAGGGAATCCGGGGTACAGCCGATGAGCGCGGCGAGGAGGCTGTCCGTTGTGAGTCCTACAACCCAGGCGGTAAGGCTGGTGAAGCCCTGCAGGGCCATGAGGATAAGGGAACGGATGATCTGCACCTGGTTTTTGGCGGGCCTTCCGACAGGGGGATAGAAAGCGGAAAGATATCCCATTACCGGATCCAGGTCCAGCAGGCGGAGCTTATCCCGGACAGGGCCGAATGCGAGCTGGAGCCTTGTGCGCTGGGAAGAATCAAGGTGTACTTTTGTCTCATGCAGGAAATTCAGGTACTCCTGATGGGACTGCCAGTGAACCAACATATGTGTGTCCTCCTTTGGTCTGGTGAAAAGTGGATAGTTCTCCTTAACCAAAGGGCCGCGTTCATTGATTATGCATTTCAATCAATGAACGCGGCCGCACAAACTGGCAGATTTGTCAATAGGTATTTGAGAATTTCCTGATGAAAATATAGAAAACATGTTAAAAATCCACTGAAAAGTGGAGGTGAAGAAAAAACGGAGTGCTCTGGAAATGCAGTGTTTTCAAGGGCTGCGAGTTTCCGAGAGTACTCTGACTGAAAAAGGGGGAGATGAAGAAGCTGATGAAGTGCAGGGGGATATGGATGGTTGTACGGCAGAGGAACGTAACTGTGGACGGGGGAGGGGTTCAGTTTGGTATCCCCTTGAACTGCTCAGAGTAACGGTTTTAGAAAAGCGTAAAAAAGGTATTGTAAACAGGTTGCGGAATGCTGAAGGGGTGCTAATAGGGCTTATTTTGGTGGATTCCTCATAGGCCTAACAGCTCAGGGGGATACCTCTGGGCTGTTAGGCGAATGGAGCAAAATGGGCGGAAAGGATTAATGTACTTGGGATTTCGCTTTCAGCCGCTGGACGAGGCTGTCGAGCATAGCTTTGGAGTTGCTGTCTATGCTGGTGTTTTTTGTGAGGGCAGCAATGAAATTTAGGTACTCTCCGCCATACAGATTATCCAGCATATCTTGCGTCTGTAGCTGGAGCAAGCGTTCTTTGGATGCTATGGACTCTACATAGGCATGTGTCCGCTCTACAAGCTGCTTTTGGTCTAAACGGTATAGCAAGGTATTGAGGGTTTGCCTTTTCCAGTTTTTACCGGATAGGTTCATTTTATCCAATACCTCCTTTGTCTTGATTTGGCCTGGATGCTGTCAGAGCAGGCACATGATTTCATATTCGGTTTTTGTTAGTTGATGTTTTCCCTTCATTGAATTCTCCTTTTTTCTGTTATTTTACTACTTTTAAGTAGTATTGTCAAAGAGTTTTAAAACGAAGGGTTCTGGAGATAGCACGCCTCAAGGATATTGCTGAGTTCTTTGACTATGGAGAAATCTAATGTGGTAAGGATATCGTATTTTTCTAATATTTTCATTTGGATGTCATGCTTTTTGATATTGTATTTCATAAGTGTATATAAAATGGTGTTTTATAGGGAACTTACGGCTTATGTATAGTTAAAGAATCATAGTTCCGAAATGATTAAACGTATGTACATGGTAAATGAGAGTGTTATACATTAAAATAGCATTTATTAAGATACATGCATGGAGACGATAGTCTGGGGTGCAAGGTGCATAGTTGTTTTTCTAATATAGACTGGGCATGAAGAAATATTGTAGTTCACGGAAGACATAATCAATATAAGAAGTGGATGGTGCTTGGTAATGTTAATGTCTGCGTAAAGCATAAGGTTGCATCTCACTTTTATAAAGTCGCAGGAACTGATATTCTAGCTTATCCGGCAAATAGGACAATCTGGATAAAGGCAGCAATACACTTCTACTGAGTGTTTAGGATACAGAAGAAATTAGTTGTCCACGGCATCTGAGTTTGAATCACGTTATAAAATCCTAGGGGAAAGGAACGGCAAAGGCTATGAGTAAAAAAGAAATGATTGCAAGGAATGGTATATATTATTTAGAGGAAATAAATACTATTAAACCAGAAAATAACGTTAGTATATGCGAGCTAAAAGAGTTCTATAAGGAGCAAAAACTTATTTATGCTATTGATATTGAGAAAATAAAGAATGTGTATAATTCCAATGATGCTAGGGAATTAGAAAGACATAAAAATGAAAAATTAAATAATACCATGAATTTTCAATCTCAGCTGATTCCTAAATTTGCTCCCATTTTGGAAGAATTAAATAAAGAAAAAATACAATTTGTTATTGCAAAAGGTTTGTCATATAAATTTTATTTTGGATGGCATCGACCTTTTGGTGATCTTGATTTATGGATATCAAATAAAGAACAGGTGGAAAAGGCTCATGATTTGTTATTAGACAATGGCTACTCCTGTAGCATAAATAATCAAAAGCTAGATAAAAAACAAGCAAAAGATTATTTAAATACTCTTATTAACAGATCGACGCATTTATTAACATATAATTTTGAAGATATATATATTGAAATACATCAACCAACAGGTAATCCAATAGAGTACGCGAAAATTATTTGTGATAGGGTTGCCTTTAAGAATCTTTGCTTTCCAGCTAAATTAGATATGCTAATTATAGCTTGTGAACATGCATGGCAGCACAATTATAAAAATTTTTATAATTTAACATGGATAACAGCAGACAAGATCAGACATTATTATGATGTATATAAGACTTATAATAAGATTAAGGAAGAGTATACAACAGAACAAATTTTAAAACGATGTGAAGAGTTAAATGCAACCGGTGTCTTCTTATATATTATGCATTATGCAAGTTGCTTTTTTGGAAACTTTGCAGATGCGGCAATTCAGGTTTTGGATTATACAGTGTACTATCCTAATATGTTTCCTGATGATATGTATAATGAATTTGACTACTTTATAAATAGAGAAGAAAAAGCAAGAAACCTTTTAAGTCAGCAGAATCGTTTAAGCTGCTTGGCGCTTTATTCTGATGGAGTAGAAAAGGAATATCAATATAAATTTAATTCTTTAAAGCAAGAAAAAAATTATTTTTGGCCATGTCATATATATTCGGATTTAGCGTTTGACTTAAAAGATGTTGATGTCAGCTATTTGGCAACTTGGAATCAAGAAAATTTTAATTTATATTTGCTGCTGGATTTTAAGCAAACTGAAATTATTAAGATTAGCAATAACCTTGATCAACTTGGGGTTCTTGTTTCGATGCTATTTGCGAATACACAGGGAAGAACAAATCAGATAAGAACAGAATTTTATAAGAATGGTAATACCCAGACATTTTTATATTATAAAGAAAAACCGCAGGAAAGCTGTAAAAGAGTAAAGGTGGTCTATAATAATGAAGGCAATCAATATGAAATCCATATACAAATGCCTTGGAGTATTCTTGATATAGATAATATTATTACCTATCTGGAACCATTATATTTTGATTTTGTAATTGAATTTGTCCCAAAAGGGAAAGAGGAAATAACACAGTTTATATCATGGGCAGGCGGCTGTGGGTGCAGTATGTGGCCAGACTATTTTATCCGTACAATGTCAGAATTAAAGCTAATTAGATAAGATTTTGGATTACGATAGTAAGGCAGTTTTTTTATATCTGTTAAGCTTTATGGTGTTGCGTATTGATTTGAATAAATATGGAGAGATATTGCTTTCTGGCCTATGCGTGAAAAGCCATAAGAGCGTTTTGAGATTTTTTTCACGATGCCTAGAAAAAGTTATATGGAATCTCCAACGAATATCAAATTTTATGGTTGAATGAAAAGTTAAATTCTGTACTGAAGACTAAATTCCATTGATAGTGTTTTTGTGCAAATACAAGTGGAAATTATTCTTACAGGAAATCCTGTTTTAAATGGGTTTTATACCTGATTTTAGCGTTAGGATATGCTTTACTAACGGTGAAGGGAAAAGCGTGTAAGACTAAATTCCACTTTGTCACCGTCACTCTTGAAGTGGATAGATTGTAAGGCTAAATTCAACCTATAGTAGAATTTGCTTTTCCATTTAACCATATTAATGTCATATTCATTAATTTCTTGCTTTCCAGAATCATATCAGTTATAATATATAAAAATTTTTCTTCTTAAGTTGCTTAAACATTATTATTTTTGCTTTGCGGAAAAGCCATAATAGTAACAATTGTCAACAGAAAATGCTCAAATAAGGATTTTAAAGTAGTTTACTATAACTACAGCTTTTGAATGTAAAATGAGATTACCAAGAATATGTACAATGTGCAAAAAAGTCAAAAGGAAGGAAACCCAATGGAGCAGAAGAAAACAGATTCCAAACTTACTATTGTCTTCTGGAGTTTGAAAAAGGCTAGGAAGATTTGTCCTGGAAAGCTGGTTTTCTGGCTGTTTGTCAATGTCTGCAGTGCCCTGTTGGCGCCAGCTTATCTGGTGCTGTCCTCATATCTGATTGATGCCGCCACGTCTGGCATCGGTATGGAAACTTCGGTGGTGTGTTTATTGCTTCCCGTTGGCTCAATGACGGTATTTTTATTTCTGCGGGGAAGCTACGGGCTGCTGATTCAGGTGACGAAGCAGTTGTTTGTCAACGACATACAGATGGAGGTATCTCGTGAGATTATGGATCAGAATGCCCGCATCCCAGTGGCAGCCTTTGATGATGATGAGTTTGTAAAGATGCTCTATTTGTGTGCGGATAGCAATAACGCGGTGAATGTGGCAGTGGTGGCTCAAGGTTCTATCACGGTGCTGGGGCAGATTGCATCCATTGCCACCCTCCTAGTGATGGCAGCCCGACTGTCATTGTTATTCCTGCTGGCGGCTCTGGCCCTGGTGGCTATCAGCACAGCTCTGTGTATGTGGATGGCAGGCACGCGGTATCGCATTGAGAAAGAGACCATTGTGGACACGCGGTGGAAAAAATATTACTTTTCCTGTCCCTGCACCCAGGAAAACGGGCGGGAAATCCGTACTTTGGGTCTGGAGGATTTCTTCGTAAAGAAATGGCGCAGCGTGGCTGATCCCCTAAGAAAACAGATGCTTATGGTGGAGCACGCGAAAAATAACGGCAGTAAGCTGACGGATGCGCTGAGCATCTTGTTGTCTGTGGGTATGCTGATTGGCGGTACCTGGCTGTTGGGTGGCAACATAATTACTCTGGGAACCATGTACCTTATCTGGCAGCTGAGCAATGAGCTACAAGGCGGCATCAGGAGCTTTGCGAATGAGCTGGTGGAGCCTTATGCGTCAATTCCTAAGGTGCGTGATACAAAAGAATACTTAGAGCTTGCGCTGGAGAATAATCTGGCTTTATGCGGGAAAGGTGATATGATGCCATCTGACACTTTGGCACCAGTTTATCAGCTAAAGAATGTTTCTTTCGGCTATAAGGAGGGGAAGGAAATTCTCCATCAGCTTTCCTTGACACTACGGCCTGGAGAAATCGTAGCGCTCTGCGGTCTAAATGGCTGTGGCAAGAGCACATTGATTAACCTTCTGACAGGTTTATATAAGACAAATGAAGGGAGCATCGCCTTTGCTGGTGTGCCCTTTCAGAACCTGACAGCTAAGCAGCTTTCCACAGTTATGGGGGTGGCATTCCAGCATACCTGTATTTTCGGATTTCTGCTAAAGGAGGAGGTGGCCCTGGGACAGATTGAACGGCTCCCTAGAGAGGATGAGATACAGAGGGCCATCAGACGTGGCGGTGCGAAGAAGATACAGGACAGGATTGGGATGGACAGTTATGTGGGAACGGATTATGATGTAAGCGGATATCGACTGTCTGGTGGCGAGAAGCAGCGGATTGGGGTCAGCCGGGCATTTATGGGAGATAAGCAAGTTCTAGTTCTCGATGAGCCTGCCGCAATGCTGGATCCCATTGCTGAATATCGGCAGTTTCAGGAGATTCGGGGGCAGATTATGGGTCAGACGGCGATTCTCATTTCCCACCGGATTGGGTTTGCCCGCCTGGCAGACCGGATTCTGGTCATGGAGGCAGGTCAGATTGTGGAGGACGGCACCCATGAAGAGCTAATGGGGCGGGGCGGCGTTTACCGGCGGATGTTCGAGGCCCAGAAGGAGTGGTATGACGATGTGGAGGGAGAGGTGTAGGTCGTATGAGCGGGAAAGAGGAAGTGTTGCAGGAGACGGTACAACGACCCCTTATGCGGATTCATGAGGTGCTGGGGGCCTGCATGTCCATTTTGCAGGAGACGCTGTCCAGGGAGAAGTTGGCGGCGTTGCTTCTATTTTCTCTGGCGGGTTCTCTGTTGCCAGCCATCGTGGTCTATGTGAATAAGTGGATTATCGATGCGGCAGAGGGATTTTCGAGGCAGGAGATTTCCATAGAAGATGTCCTTTGGTGCATAGCTCTCTATGCGGCTACTGGCCTTATGCTGGCAGGAATTACCAATGTGCGGGATCGCTTTGCGGCGGTCTATTTCTCCTGTGTTGCGGATCAGCTTCAAGAAAATATCATGCGCAAGTCCTCCCGCATCCGGCTGGCCTATTATGATGACATTGCTTATCGGAATAAAGTCAGCTTCTCCTCCAACGACTTGCCGTTGCGCCTGAGGGAACTGATTGTGTCCTGTGTAGTGTTGGTGCAGGATATTCTGACCATTCTTTCGTTGTTGGCAACTGTGCTGGCCATAAACAGCTGGGTGGCTTTGCTTGTGCTTCTAGGCTTTCTCCCCATGGTGTGGGTCATTCTGCAGCAGGGTCGCGCCAATTTCCGCTTCATGCAGGAGATTTTTGCCCAAGATAACCAGCGATATTATCTACATACGGTCACATATCGGCGGAAGCATCTGGAAAACATGCGCTATTACGGACTGCGCCAGTTCGTGGAGGATAAATGGGAAGGGATTTCCAGGGAACTGAATCAAAAGCGGAGCCGGATTACGATAAAGTTTTTTCGCTTGCGCCTTCTAGCTAACGGAGTGCTATATCTTAGCGTGGGAATCGGAATCGTCTTAGTTCTATCCGATATTCTGAAGGGAAAGGACTCCATTGGAAGCATCGCCCTGATTCTTACTGCAATCACTTCGTTAACAGGGAGGGTGACAGTCTTTTTCGAGCGCCTAGGCATTCTGGAGGAAAATGGCCAGTATGTGGAAAGTTATAGGGAACTGATGTCCTTTGAGGATGAAATACCCGGGACGAGACCCCTGGCGCAAGATATAGAAATCCGTTTTGAACATGTCAGTTTTACCTATCCCTGCTCTGACCGTGAGGTGTTGCATGATTTGAATCTGACTATACGCCAGGGGGAGCGCATTGCCGTTGTGGGGGAGAACGGCAGCGGGAAATCAACCTTTGTGTCCCTGCTGTCCGGGTTTTATCCCATTGCGCAAGGACGCATTATGGTGAATGGGGTGCCTCTACAGGAGTGCTTAGAGGATTTTAGGGAAAAGACCTCCTGCTTACACCAGTTCAGTGAAAGCTATATCATGACGGTTCGGGAAAACATCGAAATCGGCGATACCAAAAGAGAAATTTCCCGGCAAGAATTAGAGGAATTGGGACGGAAAGTGGGTGTGGACAGCTTTATTGGCACCCTGGAAAACGGCTATGATACTCTGATTGGAAATTTAAGCAACAATAACACTTTCGATTTATCTGGAGGACAGAGACAGAAAATGTTTCTGGCTAGAGCGCTAGCCCGCAGGAATGCTAGGCTGCTCATTTTGGACGAGCCTACCAGCGCCCTAGACCCTATGTCGGAAGCGGAGCTGTACCGCAACTTTTCCGAGCTTGCCGGGGACAGGACATGCATCCTGATTTCTCATCGGCTGGGAGCCACAAAGCTGGCGAATCGAATTCTAGTGTTTCGGGATGGACAGATTATTGAGGAGGGCACCCATGACAGTCTTATTGCCCAAAACGGCTATTACAAGCAGATGTATGCTGCCCAGGCTCAATGGTATAGATAAAGAATTGCAAATCGGATATTCCGCTCCATGGTAGAGCAGTAGAGCATCTGGAATAATTGATTGTTTCATGATAGATATTGACCACCTGGCCACTTTTGCCTGGATAAAGCGGAATTTATTCCTAATGACATCTATTTCAGTACCGCAGTCCATCGGAAAGAAGGATTATTTCATCTCTGGACGGAGTGTTTTTAAAGGTTTCCTAGTTGTGTGTTGCGTCCTTGTATTATGCCATCGTCATCTGCGACAAGCCCAAAGCGAAGATAAGAATCGTACAGGAGGCTACGGACGAGCTATCCCTGCTTTTCCTATTTACTTCATTATGCATGGTATACATGTAAGTGCATCATGGACACTTTCGCCAAGAGGGTTTCTACACCATTGGTATAGAGTTCATTGCATCCAGACGCAAGGTATGCTGAATGGTTTGTATGGCAGAAAATACCTAAATTTCATTGCTGCTTTCACAAAAAGCACCAGCATAGACAGCAACCTTAAAGCCCTCGACGACCTTGTCTAGCAGATGGAAGCAGAGTTCCAAACACATTAATCCTTTTCCGTCCGTTTTTGAATGTATTGAAGTGCTGTCTTTTTCGCTTCTTGCTGGAGTGGTTTATTTAACATGTCTAGTGTCTTGACTCGGTTAGTATGCTGCCAGAACTGGCGCATGAGTTCATGTTTAGTTTTTGCCAGATGATGTCTTTTCTTTATTGAATTCTCTCTTTTTATTTGCTTTCTCTTTTTGAATAGTAGTATTACTGGAATTATAGTTCATATATAAATGAAGAGTTGAGGGTATAAAAATTGCCGTATTACATTATAATAAAAATGAAAAATAAGAATTTTGCAATCAAATATAGCAACTAATGTTGATAGTGGGATATCGTGGTTTGCCATTATGATTGTGCTAAATTTGTAAACAGGGATGAGATATAAGAAATGAATTTCTTAAATATGAAAGCGGTTGTAAATAAAAACATGTTTTGTGATCACATAATGGGAGCAACCATCGCAAAATATTATGGGCGAGACTATGAACTTGGATTTATACGTTCAATGAATCTTATAGTAAACGGAGATGAAGAATCAGTTTTTCGGCAGTTAGAGTACAGAAGAAACTTTTTTAGAGAGGACTTAGCAGCTTATCATGGAATTAGAATGAGTTCCATGAAGGGAAGCTATCAGAAGTTCGTGGCGGCAGGAAATAAGCTAGAGTACAATTCGCCGTATCCGGATCGTTTATATGCTCTATCTTTTGATGGAGATGGCCCATATTTATTTTTGGGGTGGAAAAAACTGCCAGTTTTTCTTGATATACATAAAAGTAAACAAGAAGTTGAATTTGATCTTTCATATATTAATAGAAATATGAAATCAATTACAGTTATTGAAATCGAAAAAGAAGAAAGATTTTCAAAGTTGGGAGCAGAAGAATGTACAGATATAATAAGAAGCTGTCTCTTGAATGAAGAAAGCTGTAGAGAAGTAGAGAGGAGACTTCAAGCTTATAAGGATAAGTTAAGTTATTGCACGGATTATAAAGACCTGTATGCCGATTATGAAGAAACGAAATTTTCTGACTCGTTGACTCACATATTTGCTGGACGCATTCATTTCTATTATCTGATAAAGAGATTGCATTTGCGTTTTGGTGATGAGAGTTATGGACATATAGCAGAAAGTATAATGGAAGATTATCATAGATGGAACGTTATATGGTCCCTATTTTACAAGGGTGTTCTTGGGAAAAATTTAGAAAACATAATACCAAGTATTATTAAGAACTTTGAAATGATAGCTTTACTTGAGGGGGCAATCATGAATACCCTTCTACAGGGGGGTGATATCAAAGTTGCAAATGATTGGAATAAAAAGGGCCCCCCATTTTCATGGTCGGATAATGCAAGGAATATTCCTTTAGAAAAGTATTATAATAATACAGCCTTCGGTAATCCATATGGAGTGTATAAGGGGGGGCTTCTGCCAAGAGAGGGATACGATGAATTCTTTGATGTTAGGAATGTATCATCTATCCATATAGTGGGCAAATGGTTTTATGAGAGGAAGGATGGGTATGATAATATTTGCTGTAGAGGGCAGATAATTAGAGTACCAGAGGGTGAGTATCATAAAATTGCATTTGTTGGTTGTTGCTTTCCAGGAGGATATGATGTCACTGTAGTCCTGAAAGGACGTGGGAAAATAGAAAAAAATATATTGATAGGGTTGTCAGATATACACTCAACTATAGCGACGCAAGGGGATCGAATTATATATAGTAGTGGTCTTGGGGTGTTTTCTGAAGGTATAGTTAGAGAAAGATACGGATATAAAGGACATTTATTCTTATTTGAGACACGAATTGAGGATATTTTCTTGCTCGACAAAGTGTGTTTGCCAGACTTTCCGTTTATGCATATTTTTGCTCTTATGTTAGAGTAATTGAGATTTGTATCTTGAAAACTCAATTACTTCATGCATAACAAGCGAGATTGCCTCTAGTTCAATAACATGTTTTAAAATAAAGGTAAAAGGGTTAGGCCTAAAATAAGCAAGAAAAAGGTATAATTAAGCACTTCAATTGCAAATTTGCAATTATATAATAAGGAAAGGAAAATGATGTTTCGGCTTACATCGTACTGAGAAAATGGAAAAGACTAAGAAAATGGAATTACAGGATGAGGGAAGTTGGGCTTTAATGATTGAAGAGAGCAATGTTAGGGCAATACAAAAATATCATGGCTCTATGGCTGGTTTAGAAATTGAGTACTATTTGTCAGTAGGATCAAATAGGTGGTATAAGGCATATTTTGATAGAGAAACTATTTGCTCAAATAGAGCAAAAATGAGTGCATTCTTATTGGATGATAAAAAATATAATCAATGTATTTCGGAAATTTATACTGTTTTAGAGAAAATGAAGAATGCAAAAGAGCAATATCAATCGATGAATTTGATTGGAAAATTCAATTTATACTGTGATTTACTATGTGAATATATAGCATATTATAATTCAGTTATTGCAGATACATTTTATCAGAATGTATATTCTATGGTTGATTCAAATATTCCAATAAACTTAAATTTTGTTTCTAAACAAATTAAGGATTCTCTATTTGCAACGGATAATAATAGCTTACTTTCTCATATGCAAAATGTTGATTTGGTGGCTATAACTGATAAATATTTAAAAAATCAATCAATCGATGAAGATATAAAAGAATATGTTAAAAAATATAAATCTACGACGAGTTCTTCAGGTAATCCTAATGGTATTACAGAAGATGAAGTTTTAAATCATATATCAAAGCAAACTATTACTGATTTAAAAGAGGAGAGGGCACTTTTAAGAAATCTTCATTTAAGATATACAAATTCAGAAGCATGGGCAGAAATGACAGCTTGCTCATTGGGATTTAGTGATGATACAAAGTTGATGATAAGACGTACAAGCCAACTTTCGTATTTGAAAATTTTGATGAGAGAATGCTTTCAAAAATTTAAGATTGATACAAGAGAAGACTTCTTATATAAGCTTATTGCGGAAATAGGAAAATCGCAATTTGATTATATGATGATTAGCGAAATATGTAGTTATATTCATAAAGGAGAACGTATATCAGAACAGAAAATTAGTGAAAGAAAATCTTGTGTCGTTTTTGAATTAAGAGATAATACAATCCATTGCTTAAAAGAAATACCAACATATGTTAAAATCGATGATGAATTTAAGAGGGAGACATTAACAGGAGATGTTTTAATTGGGACAGGTGTTAAAAGATATAAGGTAAGAAAGATTGAACAAAATGAAGAAGGTTTAAGTAGTTTTAATGAATATATAGAAAGAGAACATAATAAGCAGAATGTTGCAGTGATAACAAATGTATTGAGGCCATTTTTGGTTCCTAAATTGAAAAAATTCGGAGTTTTAATGACACAATATGGTGGATATACATCGCATGCTTCTGTTCTATGCCGTGAACTTGGCATATATAGCATTATAAGCGTTGATGGATTAATGGATTCGTTGCAAACAGATGATTTTATTGAAATAGATTTTAATAATGGTATTATCAAAAAAGTTAAAGATATGCAAGTTAATAAGAGCTCATTCGATAAAATAGCAATTGACTTGAATGATGAGGTGTGGTGTGATAAATCTGAGGTGGGAAACAAAGCATGGAACCTTATGAAAATCAACAGAATTGCGTGTATTCCCAAAGGCTTTGTGTTAACAAAAAACACAATAAGAGATATTGACAATCCTTACATACAAGATGAAATTATGGAAAAGATATCATCTTTAAAATGTAATAAATTAGCAATTCGTTCATCTCACGAAGGAGAAGATGGGGATGATTCTTCGTGTGCTGGTTTGTTTGAAAGCTTCGTAAATGTCGATACAGGCAACAAGGAAGAAATAGTTAAGAATATTAAGGAGGTTTATAATTCAAAGAATCATGATTATGTCAGACAGTATAAAAATATGAGTGAAGGTGATATGCATGTTATAATACAAGAAATGATTAAAGCAGATATATCTGGCGTTATACTGACATCTAATCCGTATAGTGGCGTTGACTATATTTTAATTGAGTATGTTGTAGGTGATTTATATCATTTAATGCAAGGAGACATCACACCATTGGTTTCATATATTAAAAAAATAGACATTTTAAATGAGGATAAAAACTATTATGCGTATCCTTCGATTATTACCATGCCTATAAAGAATTTATTTTACTCATTGTTACAAACTGCGCTTGAGTTGGAAAAAATGTATTCTCACCGAGTAGAAATAGAGTGGGGAATAAAAGGTGATATAATCTATATTTTCCAAGTTAGACCTTATTAATGAATAAAGCATAAAATACAAAATTAACTGAAGTACCATTGGCTAAGCAACAGTGTCAAAAATAAAAGAGAGGAAGGCAAAGTTCTTAAAATTATGTCAAAAGCAAAAATGAATATGGAACAGTTTTCTAATGTGGTTTGGTGCAATTTAGAAATCGTTATTTTAAAGATTTGTTCTTATAAAGAATGGGATGCACAAAAGGTTTTAGTTTATAATGAAAATCCGGATAAGTTAAATGAAATAGAAGTAGTGAATGTTTTTATTTGCGATGAAAATAATCCGATATTTGGTAATGCAAAGTCATATCGTGAAAGTGCAATGCTAAAAGGGATATATTTAGGGCATCATTTTGGCTTACCTGGAAAACTGAACTGTATTGATGATTATAATATCGCATTTTATCATCCAGATCCGGGAAAAATAATATGGTGCTACGTGATTAAATATGTACTTTCTATTTTTGCATATAAGCAACATGCTTTGCATTTTAAGGGAGGTGCTGTTGAATATAAAAAAAGAGGCTTTTTATTTTTGGGACGTGGCGGTAGTGGAAAAACAGAAATGATTAATGCGCTATGTAGAAATGGTGCAAAATTTATTACTAATACTCATATGCTCGTTAAGGATAACTATGTTCAGGGAATAAAATCTAATATAAGAATAAGAAGACAAGGTAAGGAGTTTTATACTTCCATCAAAGAGTTACATAGCGATAATGTATATGGGGATAAGGCGTTGATAGGAGGGATATTTTGGATTAACTATAATAAAATGGGAGATAATGTAATAAAAAAGTTAAATTCGCAGCTAGCTATTCCTAATATACAATATTTTACTGAAGCAGTAATTAATTGGGAAATGAAAGAAGATATAGCTGATTATTATCATTCAGATCCATTTAGGTTTGCCGAATATATAAACTTCAAAAATAGAATGATAAAAAAAGTTTGTGAAGAAAATGAGATATACTACCTAAACGTAGATATTTTTTCTAATGAAGGATTCTGCAAAACTATTAATAAAATGAATGAAATAATATCTGGAAAAAATAGAAAGAACACTCTAGACCACCAGCAGAGCGGATGGTTGAGCCAGTGACCATGACTAGGCATTGGAAGGAGATTGGTTAAACTTGATTGAAGCAATTATTTTTGATGTGGATGGTACGCTGTATAATGAAACAGATGTAAAAATGATGGCAGAATTATCAACAATAGAATATTTACATGAACATTTGAAAATAGACAACGAATTGACCTATTCTACATTTCGAGAAGCAAAGAAGCAGATTATGCATGAATATAAAGGACGGCCAGAAGCAAATGACAGAAATAAGTGGTATTGTGAAATGTTAAAAAGACTATGTATTCATAACATTGTCGCTGAAGAACTATGTAGGATTTACTGGGACGTAATATATAGTAATATGAATCCTTATAGCGATTTTGTTTACGTATTACCTGAATTACAAAAAATGTATAAGTTATTTGTATTGACTGATGAACTGTTGGAAATACATAAACGTAAATTAAAATGCTTAGGATTGGATTATGTTTTTATAAAAACTTTTTCAGCAGAAAAGGTGGGGGTTACAAAACCAAATCAAAAGATATTTGGATATGCCATAGACGAAATTGGCATACCGAAAGAGAATATACTGATGGTTGGGGATAATCCGGCAGCAGACATTAAGGGAGGAAATTTGGCTGGAATCAGTACGGCTTGGCTAAAAAGAGGAAAATATTATTATTATCAGCAAATCAAGGACGAAAATCCGGATATTGAATTTACAAATTATATACAGCTAATTGGAAAAATAAAAAGTTTATAAAGAGGAGTATGCTATGCGGCTAATTTATAAAGGAAATGTACATGAAGTCTATGAATTGACAGATAAAGTATTAATCATTGTAAGAACGGACAGGATATCGGTTCATGGAAGGCTATTGCCAATGGAGATAAAAAATAAAGGAATTATATTAAATAAGATTTCCGATTTTTGGTTTAACCATACCAGCTCTATTATAAATAACCATGTTATAAGTTTTAACATAGAGGATATTCCATCATTCTTTCATAGCGAAAAATTTAAAGATAGAATTGTAATGGTTGAAAAATTAAATATTATTCCGTTTGAGTTTATTGTCAGAGGCTATATATATGGGAGAATGTGGAAAGCATATCAAAAAAATGAAATGTTTTGTGGAATGAAAATCGAAGGAGCATATAAATTAGCACAAAAATTGGATGAGCCAATCATTACTCCGACAACTAAGAGTGATAAAGTTGGTGATGTAAATGTAACGATGGATGATGTTGAGATTTGCATAGGTAAAGATTTGACACAACAAATAATTAGCATTTCATACAGATTATATAAGGAATGTAGTGAATATGCTATTTCCAAGGGATTGATTATAGCGGATACCAAATTTGAGTTTGGCTTAAATGCTAAAAATCAGTTATTGTTGGCAGATGAAATTTGTACACCTGATACTAGTAGGTTTTGGGATGCATCGGATTATGAGACTGGGAAAATTCCTAAATCATATGACAAACAATTAATTAGAGATTGGCTAACTACTAATATTGAGAACGGAGAATTTCAATATGATAGAATACCGGAAAGCATAATAAGAGAAACTGAATATAATTATCGTGAATGTATGCATAAACTTCTGGGAATTTTGTAAAGTCCCTGTGTTAGAAAAAACAAACGGAAATAAAGAATTGTTAGTTTTTTGGGTTTAAGGTTTATGTGGGAGGCAAGAAATAAAATGATGCGAACTATATGGATAGTCTTTGAAGGTATAGATGGCAGTGGAAAAACGACTCAAGCAAAGATGCTAAATGAATATTTGAGTGGCAAAGGTATAAAATGTATATACAAACATATTTTTGACAGTAAAGCAGGGAGTATATTGAGAGAGGTGTTTATCAACAATGAGTTTAGTAATACAGTTGATATTCTGTTGTTATGTGCAGCAAGACAAGCTTTTCTAGATGAAATAGAAAGAGAAAAAGGTACTTTTGATATAATTATTTTGGATCGTTTTTTTCTTTCGATACTAGCGATGCAAGGGAAGAGTAAAGAGGATATAGAGTTGATAAATTATATAAAGAACTTCATTTTTAATAAAAAGGATATATTTTATACTTTCTATTTGGATACGAATCCCCATGAATGTAAACGTAGGTTAATTAAGAAGTCGTACTGCGATAGGATAGAGCGTAAGAATGTAGAATTCCATAGTATTGTTTATGATAGATATTTAGACTTATTGGAAAATGAGAGTAATGTTTATGTTTTTAATGGTGACATAGATATAATGTCGCTACATAAAAAGATTGTGGATAAAGCTTCCGAATTGGTTGGGTTAATTATGGAGTAGATATTTTAAATCTGATTTTGACAGCCGTATCTATTCTGGATAAAAACAAAGGTTTGCGCTTTTGATATCAACCCCTAGTTGAAGAAAAGCATGAGTCTCAAACATAAAGTTATTGAAATAATCATTTTTACCTTTATTATTAATAAGAGGTATAAAAATATGTTTGATAAAAGAAAAACAGGAAATTTCATAATAGATAGGCGGAGAGAGTTAGGGATGACTCAAAGGCAACTGGCAGATAAGTTATCGATATCTTTTCAGTCAGTGTCAAAATGGGAAAATGGCATAGCCTATCCTAGTATATCAATATTATATAATCTAGCCATTGCTCTTGATGTAACAGTGGATGAAATTTTGTTGGGAAGTAAAAAGGAAACAGAAGGACAATTATATAGAATAAGTGGCATTGATGCCTCATATGAAAAAAAACTTAAAAGAGAAATTGCTAAATGTTTAGAAACAAACGATTTTCGGTTATTGAACAGAGTTGATGCAACAGCTTCTTTATATGACATTGAGTTTCCAGAAATCAGAGATTTGGTACTAGTTTTAAAATCAGATGGATTGGGAGCAAAGCAGAAGTTGGCAGCAGAGTATGGCTTTACCGAATCAATTTGTTATGATTTGATTAATCGTTTGGTAAATGATATTGTTATAATGGGTGCAAAACCTTTAGCAGTATTAGATACCATTATTTGTGGAAAGGCTGAAATAAGCACGATTAAGAATTTAGTAAAGGCTATGTCTGAGGCCTGTAAATTGAATGAGTGCTCTTTAGTTGGTGGGAAGACATTGATTCAACCATCGATAGTAAACTCAGGAAATTATATATTAACTTCTAGCGCGATGGGGATTGTAGAGCGGACTAAAATAATAGATGGTTCTACAATAGAAAAAGGTGATTCTGTCTTAGCAATTGTATCCAATGGACTACATACAAATGGATATTCCCTAATTCATTCACTGTTGGAAAAAAAACCATCCATGCAAGAAGACAAAATAAATGGATTATCTTTCATAGAACAAATTATGAAGCCACATATATCATATTATGCCGCTTTAAAAGATTTATTGGATCAAGATGTAATACATGGAATGGCCCACATAACTGGAGGAGGAATAGAGTACAATTTAAATCAAATAGTGCCAGAAGGGCTATGTGCGATAATTGATTTGTCCCAAATTAGAGTATTAGATATTTTCAAATATATACATATAAATGGAAACATAAACGACAATGAAATGCTACATATATTTAACTGTGGTGTGGGAGTAATTCTTGTAGTTGCACCAGTACACAAAGAATATGTAATAAACTATATAAAAAATTTCTATGCTTGTTATGAGATAGGACTGATAATGGATAAAGGAAATTCCAAAGTCACATTTAAGGGTCGGATAAATTGGTTATAGTGCTGTTCTTATAAATTAAAACGGAAAGGTGGAGTAGTTAAATGGATAAATTGTTCAGTGGAAAAGTAAGGGATATTTATGAGGTAAATGATGAAAGGCTGGTAATTGTAACAACAGATAGAATATCATCATTTGATGTTATTCTGCCTAAGCTTGTTAAGGATAAAGGGAAAATGCTTAATGAAATTTCTTTATTTTGGTTTAATCACACAAAGGATATAGTACAAAATCATATATTGTCTGACAAAATTACTGATATGCCAGTTGCATTTCAAAAAGAAGAGTTTGAAGGAAGAACAGTATTAGTAAGAAAATTAAATATCTTGCCTTATGAGTTTGTTGTGAGGGGTTACATTTTTGGCAATATGTGGAGTGCATATCAAAAGAAGGAAAAATTCTGTGGATTAGAGCTAAGCGGTGACTATCAACAGGCCCAAAGATTAGAAGTTCCTGTTCTTACGCCAGCGATTAAGATGAATAACGACCACGATGTTTATGTGTCGATTAATGATATTAATAAGTCTATTGGGGTAAAAACGACAGAAAAGATTAAAGATATTTGTTTTAGATTATATAAAAGATGCTATGAATATGCTTACAATAGAGGGATTATAATTGCGGATACAAAATTCGAGTTTGGACTTGATAGTGATAGAAATTTAATTTTGGCAGATGAAATATTTACACCAGATTCGAGCCGCTTTTGGAGCTTAGAGGATTATCAAATAGGAAGGTCACCTAAAAGCTATGATAAACAATTCTTGCGAGACTGGTTGCTGAATAACAAAATAGGGGGGGAAATGCAATTCGATAAGATACCAGATAAAGTCATTAATGATACAGCAAGAATATATCGGGAATGTAGGGACAAAATAATTGGACTAAATAAATGAAAAGTGATTTAGGCTAAGCTTAGATAATATTTTAGAGGATGCGTATAAACTGTGCGCTTGCAAATTATTAAATTAGTCAGTTATGCCTGATAGTTTGAGCTTGCATAATAACGCTTAGGCGTGGATCATGCTCGATTCGCTAAGTCGATGTTAATATTATGAATAGATAGAGTGCTTGATTGAAGCGAGAACTTAATAAGTTGTCATTGCATTAGGTGGAAAACGGTTTAGCTGTTACGTAGTTAGCTATATTGTAATAGTCAAAAATCCACAGTGCCCGAGACGTATCGAACAGTGATATAAAATAAAAAGAAAGGAACAGGGTGTTTACTTCAAACATCATATAAATAGCTATTATGGAACATATTTTTTCAATCAATAATTTATGGCACGAGCATGATTATGATAAGCTAATACAATTAGGTTATTTACATTTTCGGATTAATGGGATACGTGTTACATCGGAAGCTTGTGATGTGATGAAATCTGTAAGAAATCATTATACTGGAACAAATTTATATTTTGACTTGCCTGGAAATAAATGCAGGATATGGACTGCGGATAAAAAGCGAATAGAAATGAAACAAAATGAGAGTATTTTGGTAAGAAAGTTAGATGATGGGAAAAGCTTGTATGTCACAGGAAAGACTTTTTGGGATAATATAAAGGTAGGGGATGTGCTTAGGACAAGGCGTATTGGAAAGCGGAGTATGGAGTTCAAAGTAGAAAATATAGAAGATAATTTTTTAAGAGGGACTGTCACTAAAACTGGGGATGTAGGTTTTGGCTATCATATCTTTAATCCTTATAATTATTGGCTTAACGCATATATTACTGATGACGACTTGGCACAGTTTGAAAAAGTAAAATATTTAAATCCTGAAATAATTGCTGTTTCATTTGCAGATTCACCAGAACTTATATATGAGTATAAAAAAATATTTTCTAATAAACAAGTATTTGCAAAAGTAGAGTCGCCGGCTGCAGTAAATAATATTGAACAAATCGTATATGCAGCTGATGGTATAATTATTGGGCGAGATGATTTGAGCGCCTTCTATACTATGGAGCAAATCCGCGAAATAACTATGAAAATTTTGCATTTAGGAAAAGCTTGCGATAAGAAAATAATTGGTGCATCCAATTATTTTAATGATTTATATCATTATGGGGTCATGAGCCATATGGAAATAAGCGATTATCAGGTTCTTTTGGAGAATGGTGCTTATGGAATATATATCAATGAAACGAATAATGATGCAGATTGGAAAAAATATTTAATGGTTTTTCGATGAGAAAGGTATAGGTATTATTATGGTTAAATTGGATTTCTTTAAAGCCTGTGCAAAAATGAACCTGAACGCAGAAGATGAAATGATATTTTCTGAGTACATTTCGGATATCGATTCATATATGGCTGATAGTATAGAAAATCATAAGATTCAGCTTCTTTTTATTAAACATATTAATGACCTAGCATGTGCTGACTGCATTGATAAAAGAATATATGAGAAATTTAGTAATAAATTGTTTTATATACAACATAAATACGAAGAGCATCTAGAATACCTTAATAGAATAGTAACTTCATCTGAAATGCAAACTGTAAAGCATGCAGTATTAAAGGGATTTGCAATCACATATGATTTATATAAAAATAATGGAATTATCTATCGTCCCTTTTCAGACGTAGATATATTGGTAGATAGAAGAGATGCTCAGGTGGTTGATAAAGCATTGAAAGAGATAGGGTTTGTGCAAGGAAAAATTAAGGGTGGAAAAATTATCCTAGCAGATAGAAAAGATATTATACGTAATAGTTTAAATATGCATCAATTACATGAATATATATGTTTATCTAAACACTCAAATTTATCATCTATTTATCATGTAGAATTTGATATTAACATATCGATTTTTGAAGGTGGAATGAAACGTGATCCTATAGATACTAGCGAACTGCTAAATCATAGAATGCGGAGGAAGGTTGCAGATGATTTTGAAGTATATAGTTTAGATTATATATATTGTTTAATTCAATTGTGTTATCACTTTTACAAGGATACAGTGTATGATAAGAAGAAAAAAACACATGATGATTATTGCCTATTAAAGTTTTGTGATATAAGGGAATATGTTTTGCAATATAAAGGCAAGATAGACTGGAAAGAATTTGTTAGGGTGGTAAATGAGGCGCAAATTGGAAATCAGATTTTTTATCCGCTTTGGCTTGTTTCATCATTTTACGGAGACTTAGAAATTGAGGATATTTTATATCAGTTAAAAGATAAAAGATATCAAATAACAGATATAGATTGGGAAAAGATATTATTGTGAAACAGTGATTGGCATAATAAAGGAGAAGGCTATGACAAAAGAAGATATTCAAAGTACTGTGAGTAGAATTATAAAAGAAAGGTTTTTAGTTAATTGTGATAATAAATATGATGACAGTTTAATCGATGCAGGCCTAGACTCTATGAAAATGATTCAGTTGATAGTGGAGCTTGAGAAGATTTTTGGTTTTGAGTTTGAAGATGAAATGCTATCTTATGAAATGTTGCATAATGTGGAAGAGATTTCTGAATACATATACGAGAGACTATTGAAGAGTTCAGCCCTTTAAAGCAAGCCATCTATTTTTCAAAATGAGCATAAATTGTGGCTGATATTCCAGTAAGCACTCATTTGTGCTTGGATATCACTAGACGAGTTCGCCTAGTGATAGAGGATTTTTTTCAGGAGAAATATATTAGAGGGTTGTTCTGGCAAAAAACATAAGCAAATAATGGATTAAGATGAGCTAGTATTAAGGGGGGACTTCAGGGTTCTCCTTATACCATTACATGAGGAGGCAGTATGGAATTTTATAATAATATTGTAGAGTGTCTATTATCAAAACGTAACATATTAGATAAAGCTCTTATATATGGTAAGGAAGGAATATCTTATCAGGATTTGTGCGAATATGTGATAAATTATTCCTATCACTTCTCGGAAAATGAGGTAGTAGGGATACTATGTACTAACAATATTGAATTTGTTGTATCCTATTTTGCGGTATTGATGGCCAAAGGGATAGCATTACTGCTAAATAAGGAATTAAAGTGGGCGGAAATTCAGCAATTATGTGAACAGTGTAATTCAAAAAGAATAGTGACTTCAGAAAAAATAGTTGAGTCTGATACAAAAATAAAAATAGAGATAGTAAGACGAAACGGTTTTGAAGGAAATAATGGTATTGGCAAACTGTTTGATAGCTATGATGAAGATGCAGTCATTACACTTTTGCCTACTTCTGGAACAACAGACCAAGCCAAAATAGTGAGTTTGACACATAGGAGTTTTGTTAAGGGAATTTATAATACATTATATTTTTCAAATCGAAAAAAAGATGATATAGAATTAATACTGTTATCCTTCGCGACAAGAACAGCTTTAGAAGGACAGCTCTTAACAGGAGTTGCCTTAGGAATGCAGATTGTATTGTATGATGGAATGTTGCTGCCAAGAAAAGTTCATAAAATTATTGAGGAACAGAAGATTACATTTTGCTCACTTACGCCCTCTTTATTTTGTCTAATCTTTAAAGATTATAAGCATGTAAAAAGCTTAAGATCCTTAGATTCGATAGTCGTAGTCGGAGAAAAATTGTCAGATGTTGTTCTTGAAAATTTTAGCCAAGAATGTAATCATATTAACTTGCTATACGGTTATGGAATGACAGAGACAGGACCTATAGCGTTTAAAAATAAAGATAACTGCAGGATTAGATTGAACTCCGTTGGGAAAATATTAGAAGATAATACCGCTTTTCTAAAAAACGTTTCATTTGATGAGAAAGGGAATCAGAACGGTGAAATAGTAGTTTGTTGTAGTAGCATGATGCAAGGCTACTATAATAAAGGAATGGCAATCGACGAAAAGTATATTTTCACTGGGGATATTGGACATTTTGATGAAGAAGGATATTTGTATATTGATGGAAGAATCAAAAATATAATTAATTACAATGGATATAAAGTTTTTCCAGAAGAGATTGAGGGTATTATTTCTGGACTAAAAGGGATATCAGATGTCCTTGTAAAAGGTGAGATTGATTCGGGAGGAGCAGAAATAGTAGTTGCATATGTCGTAGTGTCTGATGAGATGTCTGTAGAAAATGTGCTAAGGCATTGTAGAAAGCATTTAGCAGAATATAAGGTGCCCAAAAAGATAAATTTTTGTAGAGAAATAGATAAGATTGGGGCTTCTCAAAAGAAAAAGAGAACGCAGTAAGAGAGGAAGGACATGCCATATTTGAAAATAATGCAGTTAGGCTTTAAAAGAGCATTTGTGTATAGGGGAAAGGTCATCTTACTTTTGCTTTCCAGCATAGCAAGCATCTTTATATTGCAGAAATTTTGGCTGGCACTATACGGGGATGACTATACGCAATATATCTATATGGCCAATTACGCAATGGTTTCCCAGATTTTAAGGATTGTGTACAGAATAAACGCGCCGGGGACGTTGTCAGGCAGGATACGTACCGGGGCAATCTCCGTAGAGCTGTTAAGGCCGTGGGAATATATGAATTCCCTTCTTTTTGAGGATTTCGGAACCATTGTTGCAAATCTGGCCTCTTCAGGACTCGTGCTGTTCATCATGGCAAGGCTGTTGTTCGACATGCAGATACCGCCTATAGGGAACATCGTGCTTTTCCTGGTATCTGCTTTTTTGGGCTTCCTTCTTCTGTTCCTGGTCAAGGCGATAGTGGCGATGGCTTGTTTTTGGCTGACAGAAGCTTTCTATCTGCTGATATTGGTTGATGTGGTAATCGACTTGCTGTCTGGACAGTTCCTGCCCACATGGCTGGTTCCTGAATGGCTGGAGAGGATAATGAATGCCCTGCCGTTCGTATGGATTTATCAAAAGCCTATCAGTCTTTACCTCTCACAGGAGAAAACAATGTTTATGAAAGAATATGTCCCGCTTTTTCTTCAGCAGATTGCATGGGCCGTATTCCTTTACCTGATGATGTATGTAGTATGGCATACCGCTGTCAAGAAGCTGAATGTACAGGGGGGATGAAATGAGATTGATTGGAAAATACTTTAAAATGAGTCTCCAAAGACAGCTGCAGTACCGACTGAATTTCCTGATTGCCTGTGTATCTATAGGGCCGATACATTTGATTCAATTGGTGTTCTCCTGGTTTATAGCGAAGGAATTCGATGGATTTGGCACATGGGATTCCTGGAACCTGATCTTTCTGTATGGACTCATGCTGACTTCTTATGGAATCGCGCAGGTATTTGCCCGGAACTTGAGATATCTGGAAGACTTTGTGATTACCGGAAACCTGGACATATATTTTACGAAACCGCAGCCAATCCTTTTTGGCCTGGTTTTCCATAATTTAGGTGTCATAGAAATCTTTGCCCATTTTTTCCCATCGGTGGCCGTTCTGGTGGCGGCATGTATCTGCAACAGGGTACATTGGTCTCTTTATAAGCTGTTGGTGCTTCTTGGGGCGGTTATAGGTGGAGCATTCATACAAATGGCGTTGTTTCTACTCATAGGCAGCGTTTCTTTTTGGACGATGAAGTCGCGTAGCCTGGAGAAGATATTTTATGCGTTTAAAGATTTTCTGAACTACCCGTTGTACGTATATGGTAAAGAAGTGCTTGCTTTTCTGACATATGTGCTGCCGCTGGCGTTCATAAATTATTACCCGTCCTTATATATCCTGGACAAAGAGGGCTCTATGGACATTCTGAACTTTATGACCATCCCTGTGGCCCTGCTTCTGTCAGGAATCGTGTTGCTTATATGGAAAATTTCATTGGCTCATTACAATAGTGCCGGAAATTAGGGAGGGATTATATGTCTGTAATAGAGGTGAAGGATTTATCGAAGTGCTATACCATAACAAGGAATAAGAAGCAATGGTTCAGGAACCTGTTCATGCCGCAGAAGGAGACTGTATATGCGGTCAAAAATATCGATCTGCAGATTGAGAAAGGTGCCAGCGTGGGTTTTATCGGGCCTAATGGAGCAGGAAAGTCTACCACCATCAAGATGCTCACTGGAATCCTGGAACCGTCCGGCGGAAGCGTGAAGGTGAATGGCCTGTCACCATCCAGGCAGAGGAAGGAATATGTCAGGCACATTGGGGTGGTATTTGGAAACAGGAGCCAGCTGTGGTGGGATCTTCCGGTGGTGGATTCTTTTGAACTGTTCAAGGAGATATACAGAATACCATCGAAACTATATAAAGAAAACCTTTTATTGTTTTCCGACATACTGGATCTGTCCGATATTATGAGCAAACCGGTTCGGCAGCTGAGTCTGGGGCAGAGGATGCGATGTGAAATTGCTGCCTCCTTTCTCCACGACCCCCAAATCGTTTTTATGGACGAGCCTACTATCGGACTGGATATCATAGCAAAGGACAAAATAAGGAAATTCCTTACCTGGCTGAATCAGGAGAAGAAGGTCACTCTGGTGGTGACTTCCCATGACTTGGCAGATATCGTCAATGTGTGCAGGGACTTGATTGTGATTGACCGAGGCAGCATCGTCTTTCACGATTCGATGGACAAGATGGCCGACATACATGGGAGGCGCAGGTTCATAGATGTGGAATTGTCTGAAGAAATCGTGGTCTCTGATGACAGAATCAGGATGATTTCCAATCAGGGGAAAAAGAAATCTTTTGTGATTGATTTGGAAGAGATTTCTATAGATGCGGTCATAAGCCAGCTTTCGCGCAATGCGAGGATAGAGGATATGAATATAAGCAGCACGCCTATCGAAGACATCATTAAAGAAATCTACAGTGCCAAAGTGTAATTATATAGTATCGTAAATAGTGGATAGTTTTTGCGTTGTTTGTAGATTTGGCAAATCTTCAGACTATCATGACCACAATATCACACTTCTTGGACGAACACGAATTATCATTTCAATCAGGCTTGGAAAGAACCGGTAGATAGTGGGTACCTATACAAAACTGGAGCAAATCTATATGATAGAAGCAGATTTGCTCCAGTCTTATTTCGCTTCAGCTTTACCGGGCTTCCAGCAGTTAGCAAGGAAGTTCGGTGACCAGGGTAGCAGGTCATCCAGAAAGCCACTGCCTGTATCCTCTAGATGCTTTGGTATCTCGGTAAGAAGGTGTTCAGTGTAGTCGTATGGCTTCAGGCTGTTTACCTTTGTGGTCTCCGCAATGTTGTAGATAATTGCGCTGGATTTGGTACCGGCGATGGCATCAATCATCACTCAGTTCTTACGCTTATGTGCTTAAGGACATAAGCACAGGAATTGGCTGTTCAGTGATACCCCCAAAGAGGCTGAGGCCATCTCGACCGTATATACTATGGTTGAGATGGAAAGGGTACATGGCCTGAATATCTATAAATATCTGTAATACCTGCTGGAACGCCTGCTTGGTGCGAAAATGAAAACTGGCCTCGGAATCAGGATGTAAAGACGAACAGTTCCGGGGCACTGTAGTGTGTATCCGCTAATTTCTTAAGTGGTTACCTAATTTCGACCTCATGGATTGCCTCTGTTACAAGCCGCTACTGCAGGTTCCTTCCTGCCTCCTGGAAATCCAAAAGGTCTGCCATGCCCAAAGGAAAAGGGCAGAAGGCCGCTGGCCGCATGGCTCATAGGGCATAAGGACATTCCCTTCAACTTTGAAGGCCGCCCCCAGCAGCCCTTCTACTCCGTGGCTGTCCTCCCCTCCCCCCAGTGCGGGGCACCCCTTCACCGTAGCTGACATCTCCAGTGGCCTTGCGGATAGACAGGGACAGGACGAATAGCCTGAGGGATTAGGTGATTATCATTCTGCTATATACAACAGGCGTCCGTGTCTCCGAACTGACCTGCATAAGAGTAAAAGATATCTCCCTGACGAGTCCTGTACGATAAAAACCTTAATGGCAATAAAGGGTGGTATGGCCTTTTTGAAAAATATGGTACAAAAATAAGGGAAGAAGAGGCTGGGCTCATACCGGAGGATTTGCCTGCCCATAAAATGAGGCATGTAGCCGCCATGGAGCCGCTTTCTGGCGGAGTCGATTTGATTTCTAGGCCATTCAAGCGTGACCATTACTGAGGTCTACACCAGAACGGACACAAAGTTAAAAAGGAAGGCGATAGAAGCAGCCAGCAGGGAGATTCTTCTGCCTGAAGATGCCGCCTGGGATACCAATGCCAATCTGAAAGAATGGCTAAAAAGATTTAGCAAACAGTGAAATTTTATGTAAAGAAATCCAGGCCCGGTTTATTGAAAGCATTGGGACGGGCCAACATTTCTTTACATAAATGAAGTCTTTATATAAGCTTTGAAGGCGCTGGTAGAGAGACACCCGCTTGCTGATAATCTTTGAGCTGTACCGGAAGGCGGAGCCGTTCGGCAGGGTGAGCGGGTTCTCAGTGATGCGCTGGTAGTAGGAGCTCCAGGACACATCAGGATAAAGGCCAAGGAAGATGTTGAAAGTAGGAATCATGGAAGATTTCCGGTATAAACCGATGGAGGAAGGCTTCAGTCAAGGGGCGGTATGTTCGCCGGTCATTGCAAACCTATATCTGCATTACGTATTGGTGTGGTGGCTCAATGAGCAGGTAAAGCCACACATGAAAGGATACTGCGGCCTGGTGGTACATGCGGACGATTTTGTGGCCAGCTTCCAATATAGGAAGGAAGCGGAAGCTTTCTATAAAGAAAAGAAGTGGGGCACTTTAGGGTACAACGATATGTTAAAGGTGTATCCTATAGTTCCTGCGAGAATTTATGTCAGTGTATATGATTGATGTGGTGAATAATCAGCTTTACAGGGAGCCAGATGCGGGAAGGTCGCACATCCGGATTCTGAGAGGGGCTTGTCTGTTCGACAGAATGGTACTCAAATATGAAAAAGTAGCATCTTTATCTTTCGTAGATATCACACTGACTCATGATTCTGATAAAGTGATTTTATGAAGTCATCCGTATGGTGGTCGTATCTTTTATCAAAGTCTATCCATATTTTATTGCTTTAGCACATTAGGCTCAACCAATAGTAGAAAGCATTAGAAAGTATCTACTTGTTGTTTACAATCATAACAATTTTGAGTTTCTTATTTTCGACTAAGCTGTATTTTTTGTATATTGATTCCAAATTGCACATAAAATAGGGAATGCAAACAAACTATAATATATACAATAACGTATTTTAGTTCAAAGGACATTCACCTATGAGTAATGAATATAAAGAAGTGCTAAGACGGCTAAAAGAAGAGCGAGAGCGAATGTCTTTGTCCCAGAGAGAAATGTGCCGGCATGTGGGCATGAGTCAAGGACAATACTGCAAGATTGAAAAGGGAGAGCAGCATTTCAGCCTTGATGAAGTAAAAGCTCTATCTGAGTCAGGGGTGGATATCCATTATATCTTTACAGGAAAGAAGGCGAACAGTCGCTATATCAGAGATTTTGAGACTTGCGACTTTAAAGAAATAATATGTCTGTTGGAAGCCATATATTCAGCATTGACATATCATTGTGCATTGACGCCATCAGAGTTTTGGAGAAATCTGTACCAGGAAGCCCAGTATATACGATTGCTGGATGCGAACCAAAACTTTGAGAACAATCTTTTTATACTGCTGAGGCACCTGAAAGGCTATACTCAGAAGAAGATGGCAGTACAATTTGGCATGGACACCAAGAAACTGCGGATGCTGGAGAAGGGGCAATGTTTGCCGGACAGTGAGATTTTATGGCAATTCTATAGTGATTTCCGTGTCCCGCCATCAATTCTGCTCAAAGACAGGAACGGATTGCTGAATGAAGCGGGGTGGCTTTTAGAAAGAATAGAGTCTGAATCAAAAAATGATATAGCGGCTATAGTGAAAGCGTTTCAAAAGAAGGACTAAAGAGAAAAAGGGGAATCATTTAGTGAAAAAAGTACTTATTCTGGAAGATAACGCGCCTATGCTGGAGTGCCTGTCTGGCCTTGTACAGGAAGTCTGCATAAGGGCGGATATTTTTTCGTTCAATAACGTAAAGGATGCTTATCATTGTGCGATGATAAGAACCATCGATTTGTTCATTATCGACATCATACTGGAATCGCATAAATCAGGCGATACATCTGGCTTAAGATTCGTGGAAGACATGAGGCAGATTAAAAGGTATGGGTTCACGCCGGTCATCATCGTCACGGCCCTATATGACCCAAAGCTGGTTGCTTATGAGAAGCTCCACTGCTTTAGTTTCATAGAGAAGCCTTTTGATAAGGACAGGCTGAAAGGGCTGATAGAGAGTGCACTGGCATTTCAGGGAACTGATGACAGGACAAAGACATTGACATTTCGCAAAGATGGCATTATTCTGGCAGTCGAACGTGAACGTATTATCTATGTAGAAAGCATCAATCATATTTTGAATATCCATACAACTAATGATGTAATGCATATCCCATATAAAACGATTAAGAATTTTTTAGAGGAAGCAGACAGCAATGACTTTCTACAGTGCAGCAGAAACACCGTGATAAATAGGAGATATGTACATAATGTAGACATGGGGAACCGGGTCATCCAATTTCGGGATGGAATGGGCAGGGTGGATATCGGCATTATGTACAGGAACCAGGTAAAGGAAATGTTTTCTGAATGCTGAGGCAAATATCGAATTTACTGGAAATCATGTCTATTTTTGTTTGCATTCATCGTTTATATGGGAGAAGGGTAAAAGCAAATATTGGAATAGCAGCGGCATATTTGGGGTGTCTGGTGATATATTGTGTGATGGACATATATGGTTCTAGAATCATATTGACATTGATGAGTTATTTGGCAATTGGCATTTACTGTATTTATAGCCAGAAGGATTCCCTGAAAGGTGCTATGTTAAGCGTAGTGCTTATGATAATTATTCTTGCGATTGTCCAATTCATCTATATACTACCATTGAATATGCTTCTGAGAAATGATAATCAAAAGGCATTTGCTGTAAATTTGTTCGCGCTGATAAGTTTTATTTGGATTTTGCCGAAGAGTAAGCTAAGCCTGTTGCGCAAAGAGACTGAAAAATATAATGGTTTTACCATATTGATGTTTGGAGCCGGAATTTATAGTGCATTGTTATTGGTGCTTCAGGGGATTTTAAATGCGAAGTTGCTTTTGCGCCTGTTTGTATTTTTGCTTTTGCTTATGGCATTTTCTTATTTGGCAATAGAAAAGTGGAGTGAGGTACAAAACGAGAAAAAGAGCTTAGAGAAAGAGCTGTAAGCTATAAGGATACCACAAGAAAAATATGAAGAATTACTAAAGACGGTCAGAATACGACAGCATGGATTCCGAAACCATTTAGCAGCTATTTGGGCAACACAGTACACATATAAGTCATACGACAAACTGGTAAAGGCCCAGAATGACTATTGTGGCAGGCTGATACAGGAGAACAGGCACTATAAGTTGCTGTTGATTGAGAACAAGGTTTTAGCAGGTTTTCTCTATGGGAAGTTTCAAGAGATAGAGGCGGAAGGGGTAAGCATCGAATGTGAGATAAGAGGAACATTCCGGCAGTCTGTTGTCCCAATCCATCATTTGATTGAAATGTTGGGAATTCTTTTGGATAATGCCGTACAAGCCAAAAGAGACAGTGATTCAAAAGAAACAGAAATTCTTTTTAGTCTTTTAGAGAAAGGGCAGTCCTATCAATTTAAAGTCTGCAATAGATTTCCATATACAAGCTATGATGAAATAGGGACATGGTTCCAGTTGGGGGAGAGCACAAAAGGAGAGGGACATGGGCTTGGTCTATACCAATTAAGATGCTTGTGCAAGGAATTTGGTTGTATAATCGGCTGTGGAAATGTAGAAATCGAGGAAGAAAATTGGATAGAATTCGTGCTGGAGGTACACGAAGCGGACAGAGAGTAGTACTGCCCGCTTCGTGTAGCTAAAGAGGACTTATTCGTAATCTTCCTCAGCAGGATATGGATATTCTCCAAAAAGAACTAAGCTTGTTATGGAGGATTGCAACTCCCATAGAGCCCCTGCAATTTTCAGCGTGAAGTCAGTAATCATTTTTTGTCCCCTCCTTTCTTCCGTATTTTCGCTATCAAAAGCTGTAGCGAATGCAATATTATAACCCAGAAGCCGACTGCTGCAAACGGGCTAGCTGGTATAATATACAGGATAAGAGCATATAGGAATATACCGCTGCAGGTGACACATATGCAATGCCTGGAACGCTGGGGAGATGGCTGCGGGCGGTATTTGGATGTTACAGGCCCCACGAAATAGCAGACCACCATGCATATAAGCAGAGCGAATGTCTGGATGCAGGAAGGCAGCAGTATATTCGGCAGCAAGGCTATCGCCAGCCATATATAGAGGAACGTGCTGGCCAGGCAGCCGAGGTATGTATAGAAATGCAGCCCTCCTGTGGAGCAGCGCAGATATAGCATCATGCATAAAGCGAATAGGTACAGCGTCAAACGGTCATGGAGCAGGAAGCCGATGACAATCATTTTACTGAGCTCCGAAAACATTGTCTTAAGCAAATATTCTATCTGTGCAATCTGGTAACCGCCAATCTGGTATTTATTCTTCAGATATTTGCGAATCATTTCCATATCCATTTCCTCCTCAGGCAATAGAATACTCTATAAAGAGGCGCTTCCTGAAAATCCTTATTGAATAAGGGATTTTCTTATCTGAATCGATAAGCCGAATCGGCTTTATTGATAATTTTTTTGCCTGGTTGAAGTTAGGGATGAAATTAACGCAATTAAGTAAATAAGGCGAATCTAACAGATTCTGCGTTTATGATAGCTGGAGGAATATAAGGTAATGATGCATAGAACAATAGAAGGTTTCTGGTTATTTGCCAAAAGGTGTAAAATTTTAGACATATGGAGGAGAATATGTCGAACAAGGGTGCGGGAGAAAGAATCAGGGAATTGCGGGAGCTGCAGAACTACACAAGGGAAGTGTTTGCGGAAAAAGTGGACATCTCTGAAAAATTCCTATATGAGATAGAAGTAGGAAAGAAGGGATTTTCTGCTGATACGCTTTGCCGCATATCACAGGTGCTGTCTGTGAGCTGCGACTATATAATGCTTGGGGAAGAAAAAGAACACCGGGGCATGGAGAAGGTCATATGCGTCCTGGAGACCATAGGCCCAAAGCAGCGGAGCAAGGTGCAGGATGTATTGAAAATGCTGTCCGAAATGTGCGATGGACTATGAGTTGAGTCAGAAAAACACTGAGTTTGGTGAATATATGAGCTTTGGCGCTGGTTTGCAGCATGATGGAGGTATCAATTCGCTGAATCAGAGGTCAATGGAGAACTAAAATACAAAAGAGATGGGTATGTTCTGGTTGCCCAATATGAAAGCCTTTTTGATGAGATTGCGATATGAGGAATCTTGTTGAAAAGGTTTTTGTATTTGAGGTAATTTGTGAAGCATCCTGTAGATACCTATAGGCAATCTGGCAGTAAAAAGACATATCGTACTTTTGCGGGAAAGGCGGTTACAGAAATTCTGTGGCCGCCTTTTGCCGAATATGGTTCTATATTGCGGTGCCGCGGTCCTCCCTTTCGGGTCTGAAACCAGAAAAATTCAGACTCGGAGGAAAGGACAATGAGAAATTATAAGGACAATGATTATGCCCTGAACAGATATAGTCAGGGTATCGTCTACAAATTTGCGGACGGCATCGTGGAGGTGACGTTGGAGGACTTTCTGCGTGACAACCCAGGTAAGACAGAGGAGGATTTTGCGGAGCTGAAAGCCCTGTCGGATGAAATCTACTATCAGCAGGATAGGCAGGAGCAGAGGACAAGCCGTCATGATGTGAGTATCAACGGGATGGAGGAGATGGACATCGCGGCGGTTCCACCGATCGATGCGGAGCTGATTCGGAAAAGCGAGGAAGAAAAGGCTTTAGAGGCGGTAAAGCGATTGCTGGACAGCGGAAAGCTGACATCGGCGCAACGGAGGAGGTTTCTCCTCCATTTTTTTCAGGGCTTTTCTACAAGGCAGATTGCCAGAATGGAGGGTGTCCACCAGCGGGCGGTTTGGGACAGCTTGATGTGGGCGGAGAAGAAGCTGAAAAGATTTTATGAGGCATCAAATTCCCTGAAGGATTAACGAATCTTAATATAACACGTAGGGGTGGGTGATGCCTATAGGCGGCACCCACCCGCTTCATAATTCTTTCCATCACAGCGCATCCCTCATCTTTGTATATAAATGGATGCATCGGTCTTTATGGCCTCTTAGTATTTCTAAAATCTTTGGTAAGATTCTCCTGTCGTATGTGCAAGAGTATTTCAACATCAGGTAGTGCCCTTTTCTCATCTCCTCATAGTTTACCAAAGCCGTGTCTTCAATCTCCCTGCTGAAGTCTATGACATGTCTTTCCTTCAAATATTGAATCCTTAAATAATTAAGCCTAGACCATTCATATAGCATGTACAGGGTTCTCCTGTCGTAGTCTCGCCCTTCCCTCAATTGTTCTATGCTCTCTGCTATTCGGTCATAGACTTTTATTCCATATACAAAGTTTTCCTTACATATCCCGTCAAATGCCAACGCTTCCTTAGAAACCAGGTCATTTCTCCCTTCAATGAAGTCATCCAACTGCATCTTGAAATGCTGGATGCTGAAGCTGAATTCCTTTCCCATGTCTGGGGAAAAAGTCTCTACTGTCGTTTTTACGACTCCTTTTTCTGCTGCGGAGAACGGCAAGTCTATAAGGCTGAACCTTTGTTCGGAATTATATCCGATTGTTTTATAGATTCTTCTTTTCTGGTCATATCCGTATATCATATTTATGTGTTCAAAATGCCTTGGTTCTCTCATTTTTTCCGGCAGATAGAAATCGTCAAACGAAAGATAGATATAATTGCCTTGGTTTATCTCATCTTGAAGATCCACATGCAGTCCTTCGCTTTCTTCATCAAAAAAGTTCAGATAACAGCGGTGGTTGTTAAGATAGTGAATCCAAGAGATGTCTGAATGATTCAATTGCGATACATAACAGACATTCAAATCCTCTTCTTTCTTGCTGCATTCCAGGTTCAGAAAGAAATTATATAAAAATAATTGCCCTTTGGGATGCTGCATAAAGGATATCATCGGATAGGCAACATGGAGGCGGCCTTTCAGAAGGGGTTCTGCGATATACAATTCCTTCTTTATTTCACCACTCATTTCTATTTCTCCTTAGTCAACAAAAATATTTTATTCTATCACGTATACCGCAATAATTCGGTTCCCCTCTTTATTCAAGGCGATTACGACCTCCTGTCCATGTATATCGGATATATTCTTTGCAGGAAAGGCGATATACTGTTCCTTCGATAATTGGTAGACCGGAGCATTGGAACTAATCGGGCCTAAGAATATGCTTTTCCCGCTCTGGGTCATGGTCAGGAGCTGGTCTTCATAATGAAGGATACAGTCCGCGTATATTCCGTCCTGCGGGCCATCGGAAGCTCCCTTGAACAATAAACCCTAGATGACCCCCAAAAGTAGTACCACATCAGGGAACCATCATCAGAGATATT
>OFHM01000463.1_pt1 | contig 34920 bp, 30 predicted proteins | sample 1521311 | NCBI WGS metagenome assembly OFHM01 (sample SAMEA3504083, study PRJEB24116) | mouse gut metagenome | biome: mouse gut; feature: mouse-associated habitat; material: faeces | place: Denmark | collected 2011 | reverse complement strand
ATAGTACTGCGGTGCGACAATAGCAAGCTGCCGGTTCTTTTTTTTGTCTTTTTTTGAGTTTGAATTACTGCTTTTAATAACTTCTATTTTGTAGTATAATAACGATGGTGATAAAATGAAAATTAAATTATATTTTGGACAAGAAGATTCAATAAGAAAGTCAGGGATAGGTCGTGCTTTTGTCCATCAAAAAAAAGCACTTGAACTAAATGGAATTCCATATACTACTGATAAAGATGATTTAGATTATGATATTTTGCATATTAATACTGTCTGGCCAGATAGTTTTAAAATGATAAATCAAGCACGTGATAATAATAAAAAAATTGTGTATCATGCTCATAGTACTGAAGAAGATTTTAAGAATTCATTTATGTGTTCCAATTCGGTTTCTGGCATTTATAAAAAATGGTTAATTAACTTATACACTAAAGGTGATTATATAATAACACCTACTCCATATTCAAAAGGTTTATTACAATCTTATGGAATAAGTATTCCTATAAAAGCTATTTCTAATGGTGTTGATTTGAAACAATTTAATCCAACTGAAGAACAAATAAGAATGTTTATAAATGAATATAATATAAAAAGTAATGAAGTTATTATTATATCTGTAGGATGGTTATTTGAACGCAAAGGTTTTGACACTTTTGTTGAGGTTGCAGAAAAATTACCTGATTATAAATTTATGTGGTTTGGAGATGTTAAGTTATCTCGTCCTACTAAGAAAATCAAAACTTTATTAGATAAACTTCCTAGTAATGTGATTTTGCCTGGATATGTAAGTGGTGATATAATTAAAGGGGCATATGGAAGAAGTAATGTCTTTTTTTTCCCATCACGTGAAGAAACTGAAGGTATAGTTGTATTGGAGGCATTGGCTTGTAAATGTAATATTTTATTAAGAGATATTCCAGTATTTTCTAAATGGCTTGAAAATGGTGTGAACTGTTATAAAGGGAACAATACTGATGATTTTGTTGAGCTTATTAATAAAATAGTTTTGGGTAAGTCTCCTAGTTTAGTTAATAAAGGATATGAAGTTGCTAAAGAAAGAGAGCTATCTAGAATAGGGAAAGAATTATTAGAGGTGTATGAAGAGACACTAAGACTCTAATTTGAGGTGATTTTATGGATAAAAAGGCGAATAAAAAATATTTTTTAAATATTTTATTGATTTTAACATTAGGGGCTATAGTTATCTATTTAACCATGAAAGATGAATTACAAGCTTCTTTAAAAGCTTTAATGTCTGCTTCACCTATATGGATTATTTTTTCATTTGTACTAATGGGGGTTTATTTTCTTCTTGATGGAATGAATTTATATACTTTTGGGCGTTTATATAAAAAAAATTATAATTATAAGCAAGGATTTACTAACGCTATTTCTGGAACTTTTTTTAACGGAATAACACCTTTTTCAAGTGGAGGTCAGTTTGCACAGGTTTATATATTTAATCGTCAAGGAATTACGCCTGCTAATTCAGCAAGTATTTTATTAATGGCTTTTATTGTATATCAAAGTGTTTTAGTTCTATTCACAGCAGTTATCATGATATTTAGATATCAAGTTTATAGTGCTGTATACTCAGGTTTTTTTTCATTGGCAATAGTTGGCTTTTTAATTAATTTTTTTGTTATTGCAGGATTGTTTTTGGGAGCAAAGTCAAAATGGCTTCAAAATTTTATTTGTAATAATATTATTAGATTTTTAAGTCGAATTCATATTATAAAGAATTATAAAGATACTGCAATTAAAATTTCTCGATCATTAGAAAATTTTAGAAATGAATTAGGTATTTTACAACGTAATAAAACTGTATTAATTAAATCATCAATAATTAATTTATTTAAATTAATTATTATGTATAGTATTCCCTTTTTTGCTGCTAAAGCTCTACATATGGATGTTACAATTTCTCAATTACCAGATTTTATCGGTATTTGCTCATTTGTTTATATGATAACTGCTTTTGTGCCAATACCAGGAGCAAGTGGTGGTAGTGAAGGTGTATATTTTATGTTGTTTTCACCCATATTAGGTACAATTGGGACACCTACAACTATGCTGATATGGCGTTTTATTACATATTATCTAGGTTTAATTGTAGGTGGTTTAGTTTTTGCGGTTAATAAAGAAATAAATGGATCGGAGTAAATTATGAAAATAGCTATTTTTTCAGATACATATATCCCCGATATTAATGGGGTGGCGACATCAACAAAGATTTTAAGAGATGAATTAATAAAACATGGTCATGAGGTTGTTGTTGTAACGAGTGAATTACCTAGTGAAAGTGATTATTGTGATGATCCTAGTGATAATATTTTAAGAGTTCCTGGTTTAGAAATTCAAGCATTGTATGGTTATCGTGCTTGTAATATCTATTCATTTAAAGGAATGCGAGAAATTAAAGGTATGAATATTGAAGTGATTCATGTACAGACTGAATTTGGGGTTGGAATTTTTGGTAGAATTGTTGGGGAGTCATTAAATATTCCAGTCGTATATACTTATCATACAATGTGGGCTGATTATTCCCATTATGTAAATCCAGTAAATTCTGGGGCAATAGATGGATTGATAAAAAAAGCGATAACAAGAATTAGTAAATTTTATGGTGATAAAAGTGCGGAATTAATTGTTCCATCAATTAAAACCCAGGAAGCGTTAAAGAAATATGGTTTGAATAAAGATATGCATGTTATTCCAACAGGATTGGAATTGGAAAAATTTGATCCCAAAAATAAAAATGATGAATTGATTAGTAAAATTAAACAACAATATGGAATAAAAGATCAATTTATTATTACTTTTTTAGGACGAATAGCAAAGGAAAAAAGTATTGAAATATTAATTGACGCAATGAAAGAGGTTGTCAAAGAAAATGATAATGTTTTATGCTTGATAGTAGGTGGTGGACCACAACTTGAGGAACTAAAAGAACTAGTAAAGGATGATAATATTAGTAAATATGTAATTTTTACTGGATCTAAGCCTGCTAAAGAGGTTCCAAGTTACTATCATCTTTCAAATGTTTTTGTTTCTGCTTCAGTTACTGAAACTCAGGGTTTGACTTATATAGAAGCAATGGCTAGTGGAATACCTGCAATTGCTCGTTATGATAAGAATTTGGAAAATGTCATTATTGATGGAGTAAATGGATATTTCTTTAAAGAGACAGATGAATTAGTTGCTATTTTATTAAAAATGATGAGTAATGATTATTCAAATATGGCTAAAGAAGCGTATTTGAATGCGATGAAATTTAGCAGTGAGGTTTTTTATGAAAAAGTATTAGCTGTGTATCAAAGAGCAATCAATTTGAAACATTATACTTATACTGTTAAATCAATTTATTCAATTAAAAGAGGAATAAATGAAGTTGTTTTTTTATTTGATGAAAGTGAAATAATTATTGAAATAAGTGATAAAGTAATAACTGCTTATAAATTAGAACCAGGCAAAGAGATTAATAAAGAAATTTTTGATGTTTTAAAGGATTATGAGCAAGTTACTAGAGCATATAATAAAGCTTTAAAATTACTTACAATAAAGGATTATACATATAATCAAATGAAAAAGAAATTAATGGACAATGGTGATTATGACGATACTCAATTGGATGCAACTCTAGAATTGCTTCAGGAGAAGAATTTGATAAATGATGAAGCATATACTCTAAACTATTTAAAACGCTGTACACGTTTAGGAATTGGACTAAATAAGGCTATCTATAATTTACGTAGTTATGGTATTAGTAGTGAAATTATTGATCATTGTTTAGAAGAAAATGATATTAATGATGAGTATAATGCAGCTACTGAGATAATCGATGCTTATTATAATCGTAATAGTACATTTTCATATAAAGCAATACTTAAAAAAATTCGTGATAAGTTATATATCAAAGGTTTTACAACTGAAACAATTGAAAGAGCTTTAGCAGATTATGATTTTGATTTTGATGATCAAAAAGAACTGATGGCATTAGAAAAAGAGTTTATAAAGCAAAAAAAGAAATATCTAAAAAAATATCAAGGAAATCAATTAAAAGAAAAAATTATTGATACCTTACTTAGAAAAGGTTACAATTATGAACATATCAAAGAATTAATTTATAAAGAAGGAGCCTTAAACGATGAATAAGATTAATGAATTAAAGCCTGGTGATGAAAGTATAATTATTGAAGCCTTGATTAATCGTGTAGTTACTGGGAAGACAAATGGTGCAAATCGTTCAACTTATTTAAGCATTACCCTACAAGATACTACAGGAACAATAGATGCCAAACTTTGGAATGCGACTAATGAACAAGTAGAAACGCTTGTTATGGGGAGTGTTGTTCAAGTAAAGGGAGATGTAATTAAGTATAATGAGGATCGTCAGATTAAAATAATTAAAATCCATGTTGCTTCTAATGATCCTAATGAACAAGTAAAATATTTAAAAAGTGCCCCAAAAACTGGTGAAGAATTAATCAAAGATATAAAAGCTTATATTAATCGAATTGATAATCTAAAGTTAAATCAATTAGTTAAAGCATTATTTGATGAACATCTTGAAAAACTTAAAATTTATCCTGCAGCAAGTAAAAATCATCACGAGTATGTATCAGGTCTGGCTCATCATACTTTATGTATGTTAAAAATTGCAGATGCTTTATGTACTTTATATCCATCTTTAAATAAGGATTTATTATTTTCTGGAATTGCACTACATGATTTAGGTAAGACTATAGAATTAAGTGGTCCAGTTGTTCCTGAGTATACAATTGAAGGTAAATTATTAGGACATATTTCAATTTCACAGGCAATGGTAAAAGAGATGGCGGATAAAATGCATATTGAAGGAGAAGAGGTTACTTTGCTTCAACATATGATTTTAGCTCATCATGGTAAAAATGAGTTTGGCTCACCTGTGTTACCTCAAGTAAAAGAAGCTGAAATTGTTTATCTAATTGATAATATGGATGCTAGGATAAATATGTTGGAAAAAGCTTTAGAACTAATTGAACCAGGATCATTTTCAAAACGTGTTTTTGCATTAGAAAATCGTGCTTTTTATAAACCTAAAATGGATTAAAATTATTAGTGATAAAAAGCTGAAATGAACTAACTATAATAGTTAATTCATCTCAGCTTTTATTTTATTTAAAATAGTATCTAAATTTACCTCGTTACTACGATCAATGAAATTAATTTCTATTTGATCATTTTGATTATAACGAGGAATGATGTGAATATGAAAATGCATTACAGTTTGGCCAGCAGCTTCATTAGCGTTAGTTAAAATATTAACACCTTTAGCATTTAAATTAGTAACAATCATATTTGCAAGCCTTTTAGTTACACTCATTAAGTGGATAAGTGTTTTATCATCTACTTCTAATATATTTTTAAAATGGGCTTTAGGAATAACTAAAGTATGTCCATTAGTAGTTTGACTTAAATCTAAAAAAGCTAAACAAATATCATCCTCATATACAATTTTTCCTGATATTTCCTTACTTGCAATTTTACAAAATATACAATTTTCCATAATAATTTTACGTTCCTTTCTACTGCAACTATAGTTATGAATATACTATCATTGCAAACTTTTATTTTTTGAAGGAGATTTATTACAAAGTATGAGGTGAGTTTTAGAATTTTGCAGTTTGTTTTGTTTGAAACTGTATAATAATCTGTACAAAAAAGCATACATGAATAACATTTTACTCTTTCAGCTGTTATAACACCTTTTCTATTATTTTGTAGTGTTGATAAAAAAGAATCATCCATTACAATTATTTTTGAAATTGGTATGGTTATATCTCAAAGACTAATCATAGAAAACTTATTTTATAAGCAACTCTCATATCTAGATGCAATGGGTTGGTTGGTAAAGAGAAATCAGTGTTTATCTTAAACCATATTTTTAATAGGTTGCATGTATAGCTATAAAAGATAAGAACATTGACAAATACAATAAATTAATTAAATGACATGATAAGAGACATTCTATTATTATGATTGTCAGAAAGATTCTAATCTATATTTATCACAGTTTCAAGATTTGAGAAATTTTATAGGTGAATTAAAATTACTAAAAAACAATTCTAAAATGTATATAATCAGTTGGTTGTGAATTAAGTATATATCAAATAAAACTGAAGCCCCACCTACAATAGAATAGTTTGTAAATTTGGCATAAGGGATATTATGCCCTTTTCAGCATGTAACTAAATTTAAAATCCTCCATGAATATATTTTAACACATAAAAAAGATAAGGGTAAACCCCTTATCCTAAATAATCTTCATTAGATTCTTTAATTTCATCTTTAATAGCTTCTTCATAGATATCAAAATTATATTGCTTTAAATAATAACTTTCCATTTTAGCTGACATTTCACTTACAGAAGCTAAACCACTTTTAACATCATCTTTTATTTTACTCTTATCACTATTATAAACATAAATAACAGCATATTTAGATTCGGATGTTTTAATTACTTTATTGTAAATACCATCTTTAGTAAATTTATCTAGTTTTTCAATAATTTTTGAATCAACATTAGTAGATTTAGTTGTTACTATTCCAACATCACTACCACTATTTTCAGTCATTACTGTATCAAAGTCAGCGCCATCTTTAACTTTATCAATTAAACTTAAAGCTCCAGACTCAGTATCAACAGTAATAACCTTTAAATATTTGACTTTGTACTCTTTAATTAAATCATTATAATTTTTGTCAATATATTTTTCTTTAAGTAAATCTTGTTTAACACCAACAGTTATGATTTTATCAATATATTCTTGTTCGTTTTTAAAACCATATTGTTTAGCAACTTCATCTAAACTAGAAGTAGTAAGACTCTCTTTAGTTGAAGCAACTTTTTCATCCACTTTAGTTTTAATTACTTCTTTATCTGTTACTTCTTGGTCAGCAATATAAGTAAGTGCCAGAGATAAGACTTCAGAACTACCAAATTGTTTTAATAAATGATGATAAATTTCATTATTAGTAATCTTAGTATCTCCAATAGTAATAACAGCTTTATCACCATTACTTACTTCACTTGAATAGGTAATAGCACTAGATGAACCGCAACCTACTAATAAAGTTCCAGCAACAACTAAAGGAATTATATTTTTCTTCATTATTCTGTCCCCCCTCGATTAGTTTCACGTTCTTTCAATGCTTCATCAATGATACCATTAACTAATTTTTTAACATCTTTATCACTATATTTTACATCATATGACTGATATGCAATATATGGAAGGTACATATCATAAGCTAACAATGGACTATCAATTGATAAATCTTTTTTTATAACTTTTTTTATAGCTTCTTTATCAGTACTAGTTACACAAACAAAATAATAACCATCGTTTCCTTTAATTACTTCACTAGTTTCTCCAGGATTTAAAGCTAAAATTTTAGTTTCAACATCTTTTCCATAAATGTTACTGATACCAGTAGTTGAATCAACAACTCCTAAACCACCCTTATTCATTTTGGTAGTAGTATCATCAGAATAGTCTTTAGCAATATCCCCGAATGATTTACTTGATGAAATTAATGCTGTAACCTCATTTAATTTTGTACTTTCTGTTTCAGTAGGGTTTTCTACATCAGCCATTGCAACTTTAATAATACTTGCTTCACGTGGGCTAGCTTGAGTATAATAATCGTCAAAAGTTTTATCAAAATTCTTTTTTACATAATCAAGTAAAAAATTAGATTTTTGATAAGCTTTGACCATAGCTTCACGATATGCATCTAATGATGAATAACCACTAGAAGATAAAATAGTATTTAATTGTTCTTCTGCATTGTCACCATATTGATTTTCGTAATATGCTTTAATTTGATCTACAGTTCGATTAGCATCTGTTTTCATGTCACTGTCAATTGGAAATTTATCATCCATCAATTGTTGTAAAACTGCTTCAAAATAAACACTCTTCCCACTATTTGTATTAGTGATATCTTTAAAGATATCATCAGCAAAAATATTTTTATCCTTTTTATTTTTGCTTAAAGAGGCAACAACATATTTACCATCTTCTTTAACTGTCTTAGAATTACCGCATCCAGTTAATAAGAAACTAGTTACTACTAAAGCAGCAGCACATTTTCCTAATTTCATATTTTTCCTCCTTATCTTTTCCATAACGATATGATTATACTATTTTCTTCATCTAATTTCAATAAAATAGGCAAAAACACACTATCAATTGTTATTTTAACATAATTTATAGTATGTAGGTGGTAGGAGGGAATTAGATGAGTAACTGTAAATGCAAAAATGTAAACATGTTTGTACTATTTATTATTTTAGTTATTGTCGGTATCTATTGTTTATAAAAAGGAGGCGATTACAATGGCTTGCCAAGATAACTCTTTTACACTAGTATTAGTATTATTTATTTTATTAGTAATCATTTGTAATATGTGTTAGTAAAAGATGCCAAAAATTGGCATCATGGGCTGTTGGCAAAGTCGGTTTTAAACCAGCTTTGTCATACAGCTTTTTATATTTCCAAAAGTATTAAAAAGAGCAATTCTAGTGTTTTAACATCTAAAATTACTCATATATTGATATTTTTTCCAACTTTCAATTTACTAAAATATTAGATTTTTAAAAATAGGTAGTATGTCTACATCTAAGTATATCAAGCTTTTATACTATTATAATGATGTTCTTTATAAACTTGATAAGTGACTTTAACACTTACTAGAAGTGGCATAGCAATAACCATACCTAACATTCCAAATAAAGATGAACCAGATAAGATACCAAAAAGAACCCACATAATTCCTAAATCATTTCGAGAAGAATAGATTTTAGGAGTAATTATATATGACATCACTGTAGATTGAATAAAGATTAGTAAACATAATATTATAATTGTAGTTGTTCCCATTCCTAAAGAAGTAATTAAACCTAAACAATTGGCAGCAATTGGTCCTACATATGGAATAATTGAACTAACACCAGAAACAAATCCTAAAATTAGCCAATTTGGATGACCAATTAATAAATATACTAACATTGTTGTTATTGCTTGAGCAATAGCCCCGATAAAAAATGCTTTAACATACTGAACTAAAGATAAATCAATTTCTTTTAAATATGTAGGAAGACTATGATCAATTTTATGTGCGAGTTTTTTCATTGTCTGGCGAATATTATTAAAATTACTAGACATATAAATAGCTAAAATAAAATAAATCAAGATATTAGTAACATTGATCAATACTTGATTTAAAACATCAATGGTTGTATCCAGTACAGTTGAATCATTAAAAAACTCACTTACGATATTTTGAATATAACTTGTTAGTGAAGAAATATCATAATTAAAATTATTTTTTACAAAAATCCCAATTTCTTTAAGCCCTGCATTAAAGGCAGGAAACATTTCTGAAATACTATCATAAATCATTGGTACAGCTAAAGAAATAATTAAAATTAAAATAGCAAGAGCTGCTAGATATATCAGCATTACTGAAATAGAACGTCTTTTTACATATGTATCAATAAAATTAATTAAGGGATTTAAAACAAATGCAATCGTAAAACCAATAATAAATGGTCGAGAAACTAACCAAATAGCACTGATAACTCCATTCCATAATTCGTGTGTTGCAATAATCAACAGCATAATAACAAGAACGATCATAATATTTAATAAGGTATGTGTAATTTTTTTTGAAGAAATGATTCGTAAAAACTTATTAAAAAAATCCATTTTCACACCTCCGTTACATATAAATATACCACAATTTGGTTATAATATAAATTGAAATAGATTTCTATTTTAGAAAAGAGCAAATTTTTAATTAATAATTATCATTTTATTTGTTTTTTAATTACTTATTTAGTAGAATTAATTAGAAAATAGAAAGGGGCTTAATTATGTCAACTTTAAAAATAAAAGATTTACATGTAAGTATTGGTGAAAAAGAAATTCTTAAAGGAATTAATTTAACTATTAATACAGGTGAAATTCATGCTATTATGGGACCAAATGGTAATGGTAAATCAACGCTATTATCAGTTATTATGGGACACCCTAAATATACAGTTACAAAAGGAACAATACATATTGATGATCAAAATGTTTTAGAAATGAGTGTTGATGAAAGAAGTAAAGCAGGAATTTTCTTAGGAATGCAGTATCCTCAAGAAATTCCTGGTGTAACAACATCTGATTTTCTACGAGCAGCAGTAAATGCACATCAAGAAAAACCAGTTTCATTATTTAAATTTGTAAGAAATTTAGAAAAAAATATTGCAGATTTAAAAATGGATGAAAATTTAGCACATCGTTATCTAAATGAAGGTTTTTCTGGAGGAGAGAAAAAACGCAACGAAATACTGCAAATGAAGTTGTTACAACCAAAATTTGCATTATTAGATGAAATTGATTCAGGTCTAGACGTGGATGCTTTGAAAATTGTTGCTAATGCGATTGGTGAAATGAAATCAAATGATTTTGCTTGTGTTATGGTGTCACATTATGAGCGTTTATTTGAGTTGGTACCGCCAAGTCATGTTCATGTACTAGTAAATGGAAGAATTATTTTAAGCGGTGGTAAAGAAGTAGTAGAAAAAATTGATCAAGAAGGTTATGAATGGGTAAAAGAATTAGGGGTTGAAGTTTTAACTGAAGAAAAGAAACCGATTTTACTTGAAAGTTGTGCTAATAAAGAAAGAATGAAAACTAAATAATGAATCAACTACAAGGTATTAAAAATTATTTAGTTATTCAAAACGGCACAATTATAAGTCATAAATGTAATGATCAAGTTGAAATCAATGATAATAAGATTATTGTTGATAACGCTTCATCATTACAAATTATTTATCTTATTGATCAAGAAGGAAAGTATTCAATAGATTTAACAATCAAAGGATCGTTAGAACTAATTGAAACATATGATTTAAAAACAAACGCAACACTTGTTAAAAATATTGAAATATCAAAAAATTCAAATGTTTTAAGATATGCTGATAATCAAAGTGATGCTTTAATTCAGACGAAAGTTATTGAAAATGTTAAAGTAGAACGAGATGGTAATGTCAAATGTGCATATGTTGAATTAGCAGCAAACAGCATTGAAATGGAAATAAACTATGCATTGATTGGTGAAAATGCTAGTGCTATGATTCGTCTAGCAGCACTTGCTAGAAATGTAGAAAAAAAACATATTACTTTATCATTAGTCCATGAGGCTCCATATACTACAGGAATTATGGATAATTATGGTGTCGTAAAAAATCAAGCTGGTTTAGTTATTGATGGAATAGGAACAATAAAAAAAGCTAACCATCAATCAAGCAGTCATCAAACAAATAAGATTATTGTATTTGATAAAGATTGTAAAGCTAAAGCTAATCCATATTTATACATTGATGAATATGATGTTAAAGCAAGTCATGGTGCTAGTGTTGGTAAAATTGATGAAGAGCACTTATATTATTTACAGTCAAGGGGATTAAGTAAAGAAGATGCTATGCATTTAGTTACTTATGGTTATTTTATCCCTGTTCTTGAGTTTATTGACAATGATGAGTTAAAAGAATTATTTAATGATACGTTAAAAGAGAAGGTGGGTATCTAATGTTAGATGTAATGAAGATTCGCCAGGATTTTCCAATGTTAAATGGAACTAAAATGCATGGACAGCCATTAATTTATTTTGATAATGGGGCAACAACATTAAAACCTCAATGTGTAATTGATGCTGTTTGTGATTATTTAACTAACTATTCAGGTAATGCACATCGTGGTGATTATGATCTTTCTCATGATGTTGATACTCAATTTGAAAAGACTCGTAAGCTTGTTGCACAATTAATTAATTGTGATCATCATGAAGTTGTTTATACATATGGATCAACTGATAGTTTAAATCTAGTTGCTTTTGGCTATGGAATGACACATCTGAATAAAGATGATGAGATATTGTTAACTGTTGCAGAACATGCATCTAATACTTTGCCATGGTTTGAAGTTTGTGACACTATTGGTAGTGTTGTTAAATATATTGATTTAAACGAAGAAGGAGCAATTACTTTAGAAAATGTCGCTAAAGCGATAACTGATAAAACTAAGATTATTTCAATTGCACAAGTATCTAACGTTTTGGGTTTTAATGCTCCAATTAAAGAGATTTGTAAACTTGCACATGAAAAGGGAATTATTGTTTGTGTAGATGGAGCCCAAAGTATACCTCATCAAAAAGTCGATGTAAAAGATTTAGATGTTGATTTTCTTGTCTTTTCAGGACATAAAATGTGCGGTTCTACTGGGGTAGGAATTCTTTATGGTAAATATAATTTATTACAAGAAACAAAGCCAACTCGTTGGGGTGGTGGAAGTAATTCTAGATATAAAAGTTGTGGACTAGTTAAATTGAAAACTGCTCCTGCTAAGTTTGAAGCAGGAACTCCTAATATTGAAGGAGTAATTGGTTTAGGGGCTGCAATTGAATATCTAATGGCAATAGGAATGGATAATATTCATCAATATGAATTAAAACTGCGTCAATATGCAGTAGAAAAGTTGTTGGAATTAGATAATATTGAAGTATATAATCCAAATAGTCATGGTGCAATTGCTTTTAATATTAAAGGGGTTTTTAGTCAAGATGGAGCTTCATTATTTAATACACATGGCATTGCTATTAGGGCAGGTCAGCATTGTGCTAAAATTCTTGATGAATTTTTGGGGATTAGTCAAACTTTAAGAGCTTCATTTTATTTTTATAATACATTTGAAGAAATTGATAAATTTATTGAGGTTTGTAAGAAAGGGGATGACTTTTTAGATGCCTTCTTTGGATAGTATGATGATGCGACAAATAATTATGGATCACTATGAATCACCACGTAATCATGGTTTGGTTGATGATGATAATTATAAGTTTGTAAATATGGATTCAGAAACATGTATAGATGATATTGATATTCAGGCTTTAGTTGAAGATGGAATTATTAAAGATATTCGCTTTGATGGTGAAGCTTGTGCTATTTGTACTGCTAGTACTTCAATTATGACAGAGTTATTAATTGGAAAAACTATTGATGAAGCTAAAGTTATTATTGAAAATTATTATAATATGATATATGAAAAGGATTATGATCCTGAAATTCTTGAAGAAGCTATTGCTTTTATGAATACTCATAAACAAGCTAATCGAATAAAATGTGCAACTTTAGGATGGACAGGAATTAAACAAATCCTCGAGCAAGAATAGGAGGAAATATATGTCTGATATAAAAAATGAAATTCCTGATCAAGAATATGCTTATGGATTTAATGATGGTGATGTTTCAGTTTTTAAGACTCCCAAAGGAATTAATGAAGAAATTGTTACTGAAATATCAAAGATTAAAAATGAACCTGAGTGGATGCTTGAATATCGGTTAAAATCTTATCGGTGTTTTATGGATAAACCAATGCCTACTTGGGGTGTTGATTTAAGTCGAGTTGATTTTGATGAATATACATACTATATTCGTCCTAGTGATAAACAAACAAATAAATGGGAAGAAGTCCCTGAAACAATTAAAGAAACTTTTAATAAATTAGGTATTCCTGAGGCTGAACAGAAGTATTTGTCGGGTGTAAGTACTCAATATGAATCAGAAGTTGTTTATCATAATATGTTAAAGGAAGTTAATGAAAAAGGTGTTATTTTTTTAGATATTGATAGTGGATTAAGAGAATATCCAGAATTATTTAAAGAATATTTTGATACGGTTATTCCTTATAATGATAATAAGTTTTCAGCTTTAAATGGTGCTGTTTGGTCAGGGGGATCGTTTATTTATGTACCTCCAGGAGTAAAATTAGAAAAACCTTTACAATCTTATTTTAGAATAAATTCAGAACAAATGGCTCAGTTTGAAAGAACTTTGATTATTGTAGATAAAGGAGCTGATATTCATTATGTTGAAGGATGTACAGCACCAAGTTATTCTAAAGATTCTTTACATGCTGGAGTTGTTGAAATCGTTGTTAAAGAAGGAGCAAAATGTCGCTATACTACGATTCAAAACTGGTCAAATAATATTTTAAATCTTGTTACACAAAGGGCAAAAGTATTTAAGAATGGTTCAATGGAATGGGTCGACGGTAATATTGGAAGTGCTGTAACAATGAAATATCCTACTTGCATGTTAATGGAAGAAGGAGCAAAAGGTTCATGTATTACAATTGCTGTAGCAGGTGAAAATCAAATCATGGATTCAGGTTCAAAAATGATTCATTTGGCACCTAATACATCTAGCAGTATTGTTTCTAAGTCAGTATCTAGAAGAGGTGGTAAAGTTAATTATCGGGGAATGGTACAACATGGTAAAAAGGCATTTAATGCCAAAAGTAAAGTTGAATGTGATACTTTAATACTTGATGATATTTCTACAAGTGATACCATACCAGTTAACTGGATGATGAATAATGAATCAATTATTGAACATGAAGCAACAGTATCAAAGGTTTCAGAAGAACAATTATTTTATTTAATGTCTCGTGGTTTAACAAAAAAAGAAGCAATGGAGATGATCGTTATGGGATTTATTGAGCCATTTGCACGTGAGTTACCAATGGAGTATGCAGTTGAGTTAAATCAGTTAATAAAACTAGATTTTGGAGATCAAGGGATTGGATAAAGCAAAATTACGAAAAGAAATGATTCAAACAAGATTAGATTTAAGTAGTGAAATATACACTGTTAAATCTAATCTTATTATTTCTAAATTAAAAAATCATCCTGATTTTATCAACGCTAAGACCATTGGGATTTATGTATCTTTTAAAAATGAAGTTAATACTACTAATTTAATTGAAGAGATGGTAAAAATAAAAAAAATATGTGTGCCAAAAACAAAGAATCATAAAATGGATTTTTATTTGATTGATTCATTAGAAGAACTAAAATCAGGAACTTATGGTATTTTAGAACCTCATAATAATAGACTTATAAATAAAAATAAAATTGATTTATTAATTGTTCCAATAGTAGCATATGATAAAAATCATAATCGTTTAGGGTATGGTGGTGGCTATTATGATCGTTATCTAAAGGATTATTGTGGGAATGTGATTGGTTTAGCATTTAACTTTCAACAAGTAGAAAAGTTACCAGTTGAAAAGTTTGATTTACCAATAAAAATAATAATTGATGAAAAATAGATTTAGGTTTGATATAATGATGAATATAAAGTAAGGTGAAATTATGTCAAGAGAGAAAACACTAGTCAAAAATACATTAATTATGGCAATCGGAACTTTTTTGCCAAGAATTATCAATTTATTAACCACACCAATTATTACTGGTGCTACAACAGGTGCTCAGTTTGGGCAATTGGATTTAGTAACAACAACGATTCTTTCGTTTATAGTTCCGTTATGTACGTTGCAGCTTGAACAAGCGTTATTTAGATTTCTAGTTGATGCTAAGAGTATAAAAGAACAAAGATATGTGATTACTAATGGCTATGCAATGATTTTTACATTGATGCTGCTTGTTGGAATTATTTGCTTCTTTGTTCCAATAGATTTATTTAATGGTAGTTATAAATTTTTGGTTATAGGATATATTTGGATTGAAATTATAGCTACAACATCTAGATTTGTTTTAAGAGCTTTTTCAAAGTATAAAGAATATTCTGTTTTAGCAGCATTAGTTGTTATTGTTAATTTTATTGTAGTAGCAATATGTTTGTTATGGCTTAAAACTGGGTATATTGGAGTATTAATTGCTTTAACAATAGCTGATATAGTAGGATTTATATATGTATTATTTGTGTGTAATATATTTAGTTATTTTAATTTGAAATATTTTAGATTAGAATATGCTTCTAGAATGTTACAATATGCTTTGCCGTTTATTCCTAATACTGTATCATGGTATATTAATCAATTATCAGATCGCTGGATAATTTCGATTTTTTTAGGTGCTGGTCCAAATGGAATATATGCACTTGCAAATAAGATACCTTCAATTGTTAATATCTTATATCCTGCTTTTAATCTTGCTTGGACTGATTCAGCAACAAGGAGTGTAAATGATCCTGATAGTGCAAAATATTATAATCATATGTTTAAAATGTTATTTTGTATAGTCTCAGCTGGAACTGTTTTACTTTTGGCTGCTTCACCTATTATTTTTGAAATTTTATGTCGTAACAAGTCATTAGCAAGTGCATTTGATTATACACCAACATTAATTATTGCTACTTATTTTTATTGTTTTTCACAATTTTTTGGAAGTATCTATGTAGCTGTAAAGAGTGCTAAAAATATGTCGATTACAACGACAATGGCAGCAGTAGTAAATATTTCGATTAATTTATTTTTAATAAAAATAATTGGTGTTCAAGCAGCTGTGATCTCAACTTTAGTAGCTAACTTATTTTTGGCTGGTTACCGGTTTTTTGATTTGAATAAAAATTATTATCGCTTGAGAATAAATAAGCGTTTAACAATTTTAACAGTTATTGTAATTACAATTATTTCACTATTAGCATGGTCTAATGACCCAATTCTTTGGGGATTGGATATTGTACTAGCTATTGGGTATGCATATTTTATTTCTGGAGATATATTTGTAGGAATGATTAAATCTTTTTTAAAAAAAGGGTAATTTATAAATAGCTAAAAACTAGACAATGTTTTTAGCTATTTTATTTAAGGGAAAATTTATTTATAAAATTCCTATCTGATAGAAAAAAAGTATGCTACAATTTATAAGGAAATTCTATATTTATAAGAACGGGGGGATGGATAGATGTATACAATAGTAATTGCAGATGACGAGGTAGCTTTACGTCAGGCAATGATCAAGAGAATCGATTGGAAGTCAATCGGATTTGAGGTAATTGGTGAGGCGGAAAATGGAGTAGAAGCGCTAGAATTAGTAGAACGTTTAGAACCAGATCTTTTATTGACTGATATTAAAATGCCATTTATCTCTGGGATAAATTTAGCTAGAAAGGTACGAGAAATTAGACCTGCGATGCAAATTGCTTTTTTGAGTGGCTATGATGATTTTAGCTATGCTCAACAGGCCATAAAATATAATATTATTAAATATCTATTAAAACCAATATCCTCAAAAGAATTAACAAAAGAATTAGTTGACATAAAGGAAAAGATGGATGTTATAAATCAATCATTTGTTTCATCATTTGAGGTTGATCAACAACAGTTGTTAGTAGAAAGATTATTAACACCTCTAGTCCTTGATTCTGATTTTGTTATTGATGAAAAGCAAAGTGAATATGAAAGTTATCTTAATCAAGAAGCTGTTCAATTAGAAGTACGTGCTAGTTTAGAAGAAAAAACAAGATATTTAGTTATGGTAATTCGTTATTTTGATAAAAGAGGAAAAAATATTACAGATCGTAATCATTTACTAGGGATAAAAGGAATTGTTAAAAAGTATTTAAGGTTTGGAAGCTTTTATTCTGGTAAAAAGATTATTACTTTGCTTTCTGGACAAGCCTGGGAAATTGAAAAGTATGTTAATATCATTGTCAATGAAATAGTTCAAAGTAGTGAAAGAATTTTGTGTGCAGATTGTTATTTAGGTCTCAGTAGTATTAGTGATTCTTTAATGAAAGCAAATCTTCTTTATAGTGAAGCAATGAGTGCAGTTGAGTATGGACAAGGCTCTAGGCGAAGTATTAATTTTATTGGCGATATTAAACGTACTTCGATGATCTGTTATGAGGATGTAGATAAAATTGCTAGTAAAATAGAAAAATTAATCAAATCAGGAGGGACTGATGAGATTGAGTTATATCTTTCTAGTATCTTTGTAATGTTTATTGATCAAGGGGCTACACGAGCAGATATTGATTTGTTAATGATAAGAATTATTTCTTCTACTTGTGCTCTTGTTTATTCAGTTTGTGATGCTAAATCTTCGGCTTTGTTTTTTAATAAAGCATCTGAATTATCAAGTATTTTTAATAAACATTCTTTTAATGAAAAAAGAATGGATTTAATTGGATTTTGTTTATTATCAAAGAGTCTTATAAAGAAGCAAAAGAAGATGAACAGTGAAGTTATTTGTGATGAATTAATGGAAATTATTGATAAAGAATATGGCAATGAAGAATTATCTTTAGGTGTTGTTAGTGAGTCCTTACATGTAAGTATTAGCTATTTAAGTTCACTTGTTAAAAAGAATATGGGGGAAACTTTTATTACTTTACTGACTAAAAAGAGAATGGAAGTAGCAAAAGAGCTTGTATTGTATACATCAGCTAAAGTACTAGAAATCGCTTATAAATGCGGATATAGTGATCAGCATTATTTTAGTTACTGTTTTAAAAAACAATATGGAATTTCGCCTAATAAAATGAGAGAACAAAATCTGGTGAGCAGTAATGAAAAATAAAAAAAAGGATCTTTCAATATCAATTTATTTATTATTGTTTATTGTAAGCGTTATTATAGTTGTTGTACTTCTTTTAACAATTTCGTTTAGGCAGGTTTTAAAAGATAGCTTATTATCTGTAGCTCAAACAAATTCTGAACAGTCAGTTACTCAAGTATTAAATACTATTGAAAATTATTCAAATGATATTGTAAATAAAATGAAAAGTATGTCATTAATTATTAATGAATCTACAGATACTTTTAATATTAAAGAACAAATGGAAACGATGGTAAATATTAATGAAGATATTGTTTCCATTATAATTTATGATATGGAGGGTAATATTTTAGATTATCAAAGTAATACACCATTAAAGACAAATTTTGATCAAAATTTATCCTTTGATAAAAGACTATTTAATAGTAATAGTGAATATGTAATTACATCACCACATGTACAAAATCTTTTTGATGGAGAATATCCTTGGGTTGTAACGGTTTGTCAAAAGCAATGGTCTAGTAGTCATGATAAACTTGTTTATGTAGCGATGGATATTCGGTTTGTTTCGATTGCTCGATATATTGATGATGTAGGAATTGGTGAGCATGGTTATTGTTTTATTGTTAATAAAAATGATGATCTAGTTTATCATCCATTACAGCAGTTAATTTATTTAGATGTAAAAAAAGAAAAGATAGATGAAGTTATTAGTTATCGTGAAGGTAATACTATCAATGATGGTGTAATTTATACTGTTAAAGATGTTTCAAAATTTGATTGGCGTGTTGTTGGGGTTAGTTATGTTGATGAATTGGTTGACGATAGAGCAATAACTGCAATTGAAATTATTATTATTATTGCATTAGTAGTAATGATATTTGCAATTATAATCTTATTTGTTTTATCAAATAAATTGACTAAGCCAGTACGTTCTCTTGTGGATGCTATGAGTATATTTGAAAAAAATGCTGTTGATTTTAAATATACTCCTGTAAGAGGGGCTAGTGAATTTAATAAACTATCTAGTTCTTTTGAGCATATGGTCATTCAAATTCAAGAGTTGATGGATAAAGTAAAAAAAGAAGAAGTTGCTTTACGTAAAACTGAATTAAAAGCATTACAGGCACAAATTAATCCACATTTTTTATATAATACATTGGATTCTATTCAATGGATGTGTGAAGAAGAAAAAACCGAGGATGCTATTACGATGGTTGGGGCTTTAGCACAGTTATTTAGAATTAGTATTTCTAAAGGTTATGAACTTATTCCAATCGAAAAAGAAATACAGCATGCTAAAAACTATTTAGTTATTCAAAGTTACCGTTATAAAGATCAATTTACTTATTTTTTCGATATTGATGAGGAAGTATTACCATATTTATGTAATAAAATAACAATTCAACCAATTATTGAAAATGCATTATATCATGGAATATCAAGAATGGTTGATGAAGGAGAAATTTTAATATCTGTCCACAAAGTTAATGATGATATTATTATAAAAATAAAAGATAACGGTGTTGGAATGAGTGAAGAACAAGTTGAAAGTATTTTAAAAAAAGAACGAACAGATAGTAAAGGAATCGGAGTTAAAAATGTTAATGACCGAATCAAAATATATTTTGGTGATGATTATGGTATTGTCGTTGAAAGTGAGTTAGATGTTGGAACAATAATTACAATTAAGATTCCTGCGGTAATGGAGGATCGATATAGTGTATAAAAAGATAAAAAAGATATTTATTGTAATTACGATGATATTTTCTTTAGCTGGTTGTAATTCAGTGAATCAAAAAATAAAAGTAGCAGTTATTGTTAAATCGACAACTTCACAGTTTTTTAAATCTGTTTTTTCTGGTGCTAATGCAGCTAGTAAAGAGTATAATCTTGAGCTTGCTTTTGATGGACCAGAAAATGAAGAAGATTATGCGTCGCAGATAGAAATGATGGAAAAGGCAATTAAAGATAAAGTAGATGCAATTGTTTTATCAGCCATTGATTATCGTAAATTAGTAGTTAGTGTTGAAAATGCGATTGAAGCAGGAATTGAAGTTGTGATTATTGATAGTGATGTTGATTCAAAAAAAATTCATACTAGAATAAGTACAAATAATTATGAAGCGGGAAAAATGGCAGGAGATACAGTTTTAAAATTAGGTAGTAATGTATATAATGTTGGAATCGTAAATTTTGATGTTAATACTGCAAATGGACAGGAACGGGAACGAGGGTTAAGAAGTGTTCTGAGTAAAGATGAACGAGTATTATCTTTGGAAACAATTAATGTTCAGTCTGATATTCCTTCTTCCATTCAAGCTACTAAAGATATTTTATTAAAATATCCTGATATTAATGTAATTGTTACATTTAATGAATGGACTACTTTAGGGGTTGGTTATGCAATTGAACAATTAGGATATGAAGATAAGGTTTCTGTTATTGGATTTGACAACAATATAGTTTCAATTAAAATGTTAGAAACAGAGGTTGTTGATGCATTGATAGTTCAAAATCCTTTTGCAATTGGTTATTTAGGCGTTGAACAAGCATATTATTTATCTCGAAAACAAGGGAGCGAGGAGCGAATTTATACAAAGACTGTTGTGATTAATAAAGAGAATATGTTTGAAAAAGGAAATCAAAAAATTGTTTTTCCATTTAATTAATCTTCCTATAAAAGGAAGATTTTTTCTTTGAAATTAAAGAATATCTCACAAATTAACCATGTTAATAATAATTTATTTAACTAGGTGTAGATTTTTACCTATAAAAAATAAAATATTATATTAAAATATTGCTGGTTAACAAATAAAATATATATAGATGGAAACGAAATTAAAGAGGAGGACTTAAAATGAAAAAAGTATTATCGTTTTTATTATCATGTACAATGTTAGTATGTATGGCAACTGTACTAACTGGTTGTGGAGGAAGTGACGATGGAGATGTTCATGTATTCTACTACAATTATAGTGACACTTATATTTCAAGTGTAAGAAGTGCTTTAGGGAAACAATTAAGCGATGCTGGTGTTAAGTATCAAGATTATGATGCTAATGGGAATCAGACAACTCAAACTGAACAGGTACAAACAGCAATTACAAAAGGTGCCAAAGCATTAGTTGTTAATATCGTAAATACAGGTTCTGATGATGCTGCACAAGGTATTGTTGATATGGCTAAAAAAGAAAATATTCCATTGATTTTCTTTAACCGTGAAGTTTCTGATAAAATTGTAAAAGGTTATGACAAATGTGCTTTCGTAGGTACTGATGCTGCTGAGGCTGGGCACTTACAAGGTGAAATGATTGGTGAATATTTATTAGCTAATTATGATAGTTTTGATTTAAATAAAGATGGAAGTATTTCTTATATCATGTTTAAAGGTGAAGAAGGAAATAACGAAGCTATCTATCGTACTCAATATGCTGTAGAAGATGCAAATAAAAAATTAGTTGCTGCAGGTAAACCAGCATTAACTTTCTATGATGCTTCAAACAATGATAAATATTTAGTTGATCAACAAGGTAAATGGTCAGCTCAAGCAGCTAATGAATATATGACTACTGCTCTTGCTTCTTATAGTGATAGCAATAACAATATGATTGAATTAGTAATTTGTAATAATGATGGTATGGCTGAAGGTGCAATTACTGCTTTAAATTCAGTTGGATATAATACTAGTGGAGATAAAGTAATTCCTGTATTTGGTGTAGATGCAACTGATGCTGCTAAAGATTTAATTAAAAAGAATAAGATGGCTGGAACTATTAAACAAGATGCTGAAGGTATGGCAAAAGCGATAGCTTTATTAGCTCAAAATGCTTTAGATGATAAAGATTTAATGGATGGAACAGATAGTTATAACAAAGATAAAAAAGTTAATAAAATTCGTATCGCATATGGTAAATATTTAGGAGAATAAAAAATAAAGTTGGGCATTTGGTTAATTATCCAATGCCCCACTTAATTTTATGGATGAATAAAGGAGGGAAATTATGAGTGATGTTTTGTTAGAAATGAAAAACATTAGTAAGGAATTCCCAGGAGTAAAGGCACTAGATAATGTTTCATTAACAGTAAAACGTGGAAGTGTTCATGCATTGATGGGAGAAAATGGAGCAGGTAAATCTACTTTGATGAAATGTCTGTTTGGGATGTATGTCAAAGATACTGGGCAAATTTTCTTGGAAGGTGAAGAAGTAAATTTCAAAAATTCTAAAGATGCTTTAGAACATGGAGTTGCCATGGTGCATCAAGAACTGAATCAGGCATTGAAAAGAAATGTTATGGATAATATCTGGTTGGGAAGATATCCTACTAAATTCAAGATTATGACATCAGAAAGTATCATGTACAAAGATACAAAAGCAATTTTTAAGGATCTAGGAATTGATGTTGATCCAAAAAGAATTATGAGTACGATGTCTGTTTCTAATCGTCAGATGGTTGAGATTGCAAAAGCAGTTTCATATAATTCTAAAATTATTGTTTTGGATGAACCGACTTCATCATTAAATGAACAGGAAGTAGAACATTTATTTAGAATTATAAATATGTTACGTGATCGTGGTTGTGGAATTATTTATATTTCTCATAAAATGGAAGAAATTTTAAGGATTAGTGATGATGTTACTATTATGCGTGATGGACAATGGATTGCAACCAAACCTGCTAATGAATTAACAATGGATAAGATCATTAAGTTAATGGTAGGGCGTGAATTAACTAATCGTTTCCCACCAAAAACAAATGTGATTGGGGAAACAGTATTAGAGGTTGATAAACTTACTGGTATGTATAATCATATTAAAGATATTTCATTTGATGTTAAACGGGGTGAAATTGTTGGAATTGCTGGATTAGATGGTTCAGGGCGTACTGAAGTTATTGAAACAATTTTTGGTATTGCTACAAGAAAATCAGGAACGATCAAAATTGATGGAAAAGTAATTAAAAATAAATCTGCTCAAGAATCAATTAAAAATGGTTTTGCTTTGTTAACAGAAGAAAGAAGAGCAACTGGTATTTTTGGAATCTTGGATATTAAGGAAAATACTACGATTTCAAATCTAAATAGTTATGTGAAAAATCATCTTTATTTAAGTGAAAAGCAAATGAAATTAGATACACAGTGGTCAATTGGAGCAATGCGTATCAAAACACCTTCACAAAGTACAAAAATAAGATCTTTGTCAGGGGGGAACCAGCAAAAAGTAATTTTAGGGCGCTGGTTATTAACAAATCCAGAAGTTTTATTGCTGGATGAGCCTACACGTGGAATCGACGTTGGAGCTAAATATGAGATTTACCAATTAATTATTGATTTGGCTAGTAAGGGAAAATCAGTAATCATGGTATCTTCAGAAATGCCAGAGTTATTGGGAGTTTGTGATCGAATTCTTGTAATGTCTGGAGGAAGACTTGCAGGTGAGGTAGATGCTAAAACAGCAACTCAAGAAGAAATTATGACACTTGCAGCAAAATATGTATAAAGGAGAATTATTATATGGCAAAATTATTTAGTGGTGTAACTAGACAATATAATGATTTTAAGCAATTAAACAGCCAAGATAAAAAAACATTTTTAAAAGAATTATTAATTAATAACTCTTTATATATTTTCATGGTTATTGCAATTATTGCGATTCAAATTATAAGTCCTAAGTTCTTATCTAGTTCATCAATTATTAACATTGTTTCACTTTCAGCAGCTAACTTACCTATTGCATTAGGAATTGCTGGATGTATTATTTTAACAGGAACTGACTTATCTGCAGGACGTATCGTAGGTTTAGTAGCCTGTGTTTCTGCTTCACTTTTACAAGCATCTGGATATGCAAATAAAATGTTTGTAGATCTTGATACATTACCTATTTTTGTGGTTTTATTATTAGCAATTGCAATTGGAGCTATTGTAGGTTTTGTAAATGGATTCTGTGTTTCAAAATTTAGCTTGCATCCATTTATTGTAACTTTAGCTACACAATTAATTGTATATGGTATTTTGTTGATGTATTTAATGATTGGTACAAATAATGGACAATCAATTTCTGGACTAGATGCTGGTTATACTGGTTTTATTGCAGGGGCAGCAATTAGTATTGGTGGTAAAGGTATTCCTAATTTTGTTTGGTATGCAGTTTTAATTACTATAATTATGTGGTTTATTTGGAATAAAACAAAATTTGGTAAAAATATGTTTGCTGTAGGATCTAATCCTGAAGCAGCTAATGTATCTGGGGTAAATGTTTCAAGAACAATTATCATGGTATTTGTTTTAGCTGGGATTATGTATGGTTTAACTGGTTTTGTTGAATCGGCTAGAATTGGTTCAAATAGTGCTGCAACTGGGTTAAACTATGAATTAGATGCAATTGCAGCCTGTGTAATTGGTGGGGTATCTTTTGTTGGTGGTATTGGTAAGATCCGTGGTGTAATTATTGGAGTTGTTTTACTTCGTATTATCTTCGTAGGATTGACTTTCTTAAGTATTGATGCTAATATGCAATATGTTATTAAAGGTTTAATTATTTTAGTAGCTTGTGCTGTTGATATGCGTAAATATTTAGTAAGAAAATAATTGGTGAGAGTATGGATGAAAAAGAAGAGATTGAAAAAAAGCAAAAAAATTGGGGACCTGGTGGCGGAATGTACCGAGGAGTCAATGTCCCTGTAAAAATATTAAATTATGTAATTATTACATTAATGGTTATTTTGGTTGGAGTTGTTGTTTTTCTAGCTCTTAATAGTCATTTTACAATTAATTTAGATACTAATGGTGGCGAAAATATTAAACCAATTGAATGCAAGTATGGTGATTCAATTGTAATTGATGAGCCTTTAAAAGCTGGATATAGTTTTGAAGGCTGGTATCTTGATCAAGATTTGAAACATGAATGGGATCCCCTTACCCAAAAGGTTGAACAAAGTATGACGTTATATGCGTCATGGAAACCGATTAAAATTAATGTTGTTTTTGATTATGATGGTGGTAATATGATTTTAGAACATAAAGAAGTTATTTATGATGATATTTATGGTGAATTACCACGACCAACTAAAGAAGGATATCAATTTTTAGGTTGGATATATAATAATGAATTTATTACTGAGAATACAACTGTATCAATAAATGGTGAACATGTATTAAAAGCTTTATGGCAATCTCAATAACTTCCATACATATTAAAACCAAGTCTGTTAAAGGACTTGGTTTTTTATTTTGACTTTTATATTTTAACATTTTTTTCATTGATTATTTTGTATAGTTTATCTATGAGTATAGATAGGAGGGTAAAATGGAAGCTTATCAAAAATCGTTTGGAGATATTCAAAATGAATTAGGAGTATTTAATCAAGGATTGAATAAAAGTCAAATAGATAAATATAAACATTTGTTTGGAAAAAACGAAATAATTGAAGAAAAACACGAAAGTACATTAATAATATTTGTTAATCAATTTAAAGACTTATTAGTTATTATTTTAATTGCAGCAGGAATTATTTCAGCAATTAGTGGTGAATTTGAAAGTACCATTGTAATTTTGATTGTAATTACTCTAAATGCATTGTTAGGAACCTTTCAAACAGTAAAGGCACAAAAGTCGATTGATAGTTTGAAAAAGTTATCAATACCTAAAGTTAAAGTAATACGAGAAGGTAAAGTTCAAGAAATTAATTCAGATGAATTAGTTGTTGGTGATATTGTAAATATTGAAGCTGGAGATGTTATTGCTGGTGATGGAAGATTAAAAGAGGCAGTGAATCTTCAAATTAATGAAAGTGCTTTAACAGGTGAATCAAATAGTGTTGAAAAACAACTATTGCCAATTGATAAAAAGTGTACAATTGGTGATATGAATAATATGGTTTTTTCTGGTAGCTTAGTGACAAATGGTACTGGACAATATATAGTAACTGCAGTAGGGATGAAAAGTGAATTGGGTAAAATAGCAGGAATGCTAAACGAAACTAAGCAAAGAAAAACACCATTACAACGAACATTAGATGAATTTTCAGTTAAATTATCTATTGGAATTATAGCTATTTGTATTATTGTTTTGTTTATGAGTGTTTTTATTGCAAAAGAACATATTTTAGATTCGTTGATGGTTGCAGTAGCTTTGGCAGTAGCTGCAATACCTGAAGCGCTTGGATCAATAGTTACAATAGTTTTATCAATTTCAACTCAAAAGATGGCAAAAGAGAATGCAATTATTAAAAATTTAAATGCAGTGGAAAGTCTAGGTTGTGTTTCTGTTATATGTTCAGATAAGACAGGGACTTTAACACAAAATAAAATGAGTGCAATAGATATTTATACTAATAGAAAGGTAATTTCAGTAAATGATTTAGACCACCATGAATATAGTCATAACGTTTTGTTGAAAACATTCAGTTTGTGTAATAATGCAGCAGTAAATGAAGATCATCAGGTTGGTGATCCAACAGAATTAGCGTTATTAAACTTATACCATGACTATACTCTAAAATATTCTTATAAATTAAGTGCTTTAAGACAATTAGAATTACCATTTGATTCAACTCGAAAATTAATGAGTATTAGTTCTAAAAATCATTTATATACAAAAGGAGCACCTGATGTTCTTTTAAAACGTTGTAATAGAATTTTGATAGATGGTTATAAAGAAATTTTATCTGAATATGAAAGAAAAAGAATTCTTCATCAAAATGAAAAATTTGCTCGTGATGGTTTACGAGTTATTGGTATTGCCTATAAAGAATTTTATCGTAATACTTTAGATATTAATGATGAAAAAGATTTAGTTTTTGTTGGTTTAGTATCATTGATAGATCCCCCACGTAAAGAAAGTAAAGAAGCGGTGAAAAATTGTCTTATAGCAGGAATTAAGCCAATTATGATAACTGGAGACCATATTGTAACAGCTTGCAGTATTGCTAAAAATATTGGTATTTATCATGATGGTGACTTGTGTTTAGAGGGGATTCAATTGGAAAAAATGTCTAATCAGGAACTAACTGATATATTGCCAAAGGTAAGTGTTTATGCTCGTGTAGCACCAGAACATAAAATTAGAATAGTTAAAGCTTGGCAAGATCATGGTCAAATAGTTGCAATGACTGGAGATGGAGTTAATGATGCTCCTGCTTTAAAACAGAGTGATATTGGAGTTGCAATGGGGGTTACAGGAAGTGAGGTATCAAAAGATGCTGCTAGTATGATTTTAACTGATGATAATTTTGCAACTATTGTTCAGGCTATAATTACAGGGCGTAATGTTTATACAAATATAAAAAATTCAATTATTTATTTATTGTCTGGGAATTTAGCGGCTATAATTTGTGTTTTAATAACATCATTTTTAATTTTGCCAACACCATTTTTACCAGTACATCTGTTATTTATTAATTTAATTACAGATTCTTTGCCAGCGATTGCAATTGGAATGGAACAGGGAAGTGATGAGATTTTAAGACAAAAACCACGAGGAATGAATGATTCTTTATTAAATAAAGAGACGTTATTGCAAATCAGTTTCGAGGGATTGATTATATGTGTTTTTACGATGTTAGCTTATTTTGTTGGGTTAAAAGTTAATGAACTATTAGCATCATCTATGGCGTTTGGAACATTGTGTTTGGCACGTTTATTACATGGTTTTAATTGTCGTAGTAATTTACCATTATATAAGATACCTTTAAATTTTTATAGTATAGGTGCTTTTGTTATTGGTGCAGTACTATTGACATGGATTTTAATTTCACCTAATTTTCATACCTTTTTTTCAATTGGTGAACTAAGTTTGCGTCATTTGGCAATGATTTTTGTTTTTGCAACCATACCTAGTATTGTTATTCAATTATATAAGATGATCACATCAAAGCATAATTAAGTGGTTTACTTAATATAATATATTGGTGATTTGATGAAAAAACGATATATAATAATTATTATTTTAGTTATTTTTGCAATAATGATTCAACTTTTAAGTATAAATGTTACACCGATGCTTAAAAAGATTGCGGATAAAGAAATAGATCGTTTTTGTCAAATGGTAATTAATAATACACCATTTCCAGCTAAGTTAGATCACCAGGAATTAATTAGGATCAATCGTAATGGAAATGAAATATCAACAATTAATTTTAATACTAACTATGCTTCAAGTATAGGTGCTAAAATTGTTAATGAGTTAGATGAGCTGTTTTCATCAGTTGAAGAAGGTGTCTATAAAAAGACAGATAATTCATTTTATCAGCGTAAATTAGAAAAAATCAGTAAAGATGGTGGTGTTATTGCAAGTGTACCAATAGGGATGTTGACAGATAACCCTTTTTTAGCCAATCTTGGACCAAATATAAAAATTAGGTATAAGACTATATCTGCAATAACAAGTACTGTAAATAAGGAAATAAAAAGTTATGGGGTTAATCATGTAATGGTTTCTTTAACTTTAACAATTAAAATAAAGATGATGGTATTGCTGCCTTTTTATAATGAAGAGTTTAATAAGTCATATGAATATCCATTAATTATTGAAATCATTGAAGGGGAGGTGCCTAATTGGTATCAAAATTAGAAATATTACAACGATTTTATCAAATTTATTTAGAGCAGGAAAGTGATTATTTTGTTTATCAAGAAAAGTTTTATTATATTTGTAGGATAAATAATTTTACTAATGATTACCCATATTATATGAATAGCCTTAATCTAGTGGGTTTTACAGTTGTTAATAATTGTTTTAATCGACCAATAACTATGGATTATATTCTGTACACTTATCAAATTGAAACCTATCACATAGATACATTTATTCGTCAATCAATGATACCGATTCAATCAACAGTTGAAATAATAAAAATTAAAGAAAGCTGGTGTAAGATTCTTGATGAAGCAAAATGTAAAATTGGTAACTATGCTTCTAGAATCAGTCATTTTGAACATTTTGTAGTTTTATCATACTATTATCAAGGTTTAGGTGAATGTGCGATCAGTGTTTTAAATCAAATTAAATCAAAAAAAATTCCTGCTGGAATAGAACACTTTTATATGAATGATAGTTATGAAGTTCTATGTTGTCCTAGTAATTTTCTAGTTGCTTCAAGGGTTAAGGATCTAGCAACAGGATATAAAAATAATTTAATTTCTATAAATGAGTTAGAAGAATATATAAATTATATAAATTTATCAACTGATGAATTAACTTATTTATATGCTCGTTTATTGTTTCCTGGTCAATTTATGCAACTTGCAATTAATGATGATTGTAATGATAGTCAAGTGAAAAAGAGACTTCTTAACATATATCAGAATATTGATAATGAAAAAGTAAATCTTATTCAAGCTTATGAAATGTTAAGTAGATACACATCTATTCCTAAAATTGCATGGTTATAGTAATAATAAGTAATTAAAATAGTTTGGTATTTTCATTCACTTTAAGGTGACTAATACCTGACTATTTTTTGTTTGCAATACTGTTTTAGATTATATATATAGGGTTAAAAGAAACTCTAGGTGAAATATGGTCAAATAGAAAAATGAACCCATATTAGCTGCTTCAAAATCAAAATAGAAGTTTATAGTTAATTGAAAAAGAAATACAGTTACCTTTACCTCTGGAGTCAATGTGTTATAGGTAGTTTTTAGATCGGCTTTAGCTATCGTTTCAATATTTATGTAGTTGGTATCTTATTACATTTAATAATGAATACTATATGCTTAATTAAGAAGAAATTAGTATTCTAATTGCTTATTTTAAGGAAGAGTTAGGTGATTAGAGATTTGAGATATCAAGTTTTTTTTAAATATATATAGAAAAGTTAAACAAGAGGATATGTAAAATCAATAAAATCTAAAGAAAGTTATTATTTGATATTTATATAATCAATCAGAATATAAAAACGACACTAATATTTTTAGTGTCGTTTAATAATTTTATTCAAAAAAATGGAGCGGGTGATGGGAATCGAACCCACGTAGTCAGCTTGGAAGGCTGAAGTTCTACCATTGAACTACACCCGCTTCTTTTTAACAGTGTCCTTAATGACTACTGCTCAACTATAATAACATTTTATAGATACTATTGCAAGACTTTTTTTATTAATTTTTAAATTTTTTCAAACATTTTCTTTTCACATTAAAAATAATACAAATAAAAATACCATTAACGGTATTTTTATTCATTAACTTCGTGTTCATTATCTTCTGGAATATTATTTTCCTCAGAAGAATTGTCTGGTATTATATTATCATCTGGTTCATCATCATCATTAGATTTATTATCACTTTCTAATTCTTTTTTTGAATCATTATTATCTATATTATTTTTGTTTTCTTTATGATCATTATCATCTTTCTTTGAATCATCAAGCTGATTTTGAAGATTATCAATTTGTTTTTGTTGATCTTGATAATATTCATAGGCAAAATATCCACCCACACAAATTCCTATAATAATAACTAAAATCAATAAAAATAATAGAATCGTTATAAAAACAGAACGTCCCTGTTTCTCTTTTTTTACCTTTGTTTTATGTTTGGTTTTTGTAACCTTCTTTTTCTTTATTCTTGGACGCTGTTTATCTTTCTTTATTATTCTGTCAGTTTCAGTATCATCAATTTTTACTTCATTATTTTCTATCTCCAAATCACTATCATTAAATTCAAATCTCTTAGTCATTTTTTTCACCTCGTGCATATAATATTATACACGGATATGAATTTTATATAAACTTTTAGCTATTTATTAGATTATCTAAATATTCTTCCAAACAAATCCCCTGTCTAGTAATTTTTTTAGCATGATCTTTTCCTACATACCGATAATGCCATGGTTCATAATTAATTCCAGTAATACTACTTTTGTCTGATGGATAACGTAAAATAAAGCCATATCGATGACAATTTTCCATCAGCCAGCGCTGTTCTTTAGTTTTTTCTTGACTTTTATCCAACCGCTGATTATCATAAGAAACCAAATCAACCGCTAACCCTAATTGATGTTCACTTGTATTTGGTTTTGCCACCCACATGCTCGCTGCTTCTTGGGCTTCATTATACGAATAACCTTTTTTTAAATATTCACCAATCTTATTTATAAAAAGCTGCTTTTGTTTATCATATGTACGATATGATGAACAAACAATTATTTTCATTCCCTCTTTTTTAGCATCATCTAACATTTCCTGCAAAGCTTGGTAAGCCCGTTGGTCAACTGACTGTTGATCATTTAAAGACACCAAATTTACCTGCCAATTATCTGGTACTTTATTTTTATAATTAACCAATGTTAATAATTCATCATTAATTATTTCATTATTTTTATCCTCAGTTATACTCGCCTTTGTAACTTCATTTTTAACATTCTCCTGACTTTCAACACTTTTTTGCTCTATTACATAATTCAATCCTAATCCATAACCAACAATCAATACAATAGCAACCATTATTTTCTTTTTCATCTTTCTACCTCCATATTTAAACAATACAATAAGGAAGCATATAATTAGTTACATTTTTACATCAAAGTTGCATCATAAATAAATAATTCCAGCATAAGTATGGTCAATATCTCTTTCAATTGTACAATGTTCAAACACTTCTTCCTTTGATAATCCTAAATAATCCTCTCCATAAGCAACTATACCTTTTTTACTTAATGTAGCCCCTGATTTAATATTCTCTTTTTTAAAAACATAATTAATAAAATGATATTTATAAATTTTATTATCATTTCCATCAATCCATATTTCTAGATAACCCTCTTCACTGATAAATGTTGCCTGTATCAAAACAACACAACTTTCAGGATCAGTAGCCTTAGCATAAGTTACTGTATTAAATGTATTATTTTCATAAGTTTCATCTAAATCAACAATCGGTATGATTTGCAAATTCTGCAGTTCTTTTATTTCTTGTACAATATTTTCTCTTATTTTATTATAATCCTCTTTTGATTTTATCAGTTGTTTAATACAAACATAATTTTGAATTTCTGAATTATAATCATATAATAACTTTATTTTTTCTTCAGTACTTAATTTACTTGTATGCATAGATAAAATATCTTTTTCATTAATTTTTTCCACTATAACTTGAGCAAGTATTCTGCTATCATTCCATTTAGATAATAAAACTGGTGATATAGCAATGATTACCAATAACAACATTGCACCAATTCCAGTAAATAATACTTTAATTTTCCGCAACAGATCCACCACCTTTAAGCCAAACAGTTACTATCGTACCTTGATTTTTTATACTCTCAATTATCATCTTACCATGATGTAATTTTATTATCTGATCACAAATCGCTAAACCTAATCCAGCTCCCCCTGCACTTCGCGAACGTGACTTATCAACCATATAAAAAGCTTCTTTAATCTTATCAATTTCCTTAGCATCTATTCCACAGCCATTATCTTTAATCACAATACGATAACCATCAATATCTTTTACTCCCATAAATTCAATTATTCCATTATCAATTACAGCTTTTCTAGCGTTATCAAGCAAGTTTAAACAAACAGTTTTCATCAAATCATTTTCTATTAAAACAACGTCATGTTCAACCGAAACCTTAAAATCAATTTTCGAATTTCTCATAATAGGTGCAACAATTGCCTTAATTTCATCAAAAAAATCAACAGTATTAGTTTCTACCATTTCAAAATCCTGTTTTTTTAAAACAATTAATTCCATCAATTTCATCGACATAACTTCTAAACGTTTTCCCTCTTGTACTATTAAATCTGAATAACTAATAATTTGCTCTTCACTAAGTTTTTTACTTCTAAGCATATCTCCATAACCAATCATTGAAGTTAGTGGTGTCTTTAATTCATGAGCAAAATTACCAACAAATATTTCTTGACGATTTAACGCTTCTTGTAATTTATCCATTGATACCATTAAACGTTTAGTCATAGTATTAAAATCTTTAGTAAATTGACCAATTTCATCATCACTAGTAACAACAATTTCATTATCTAAGCCTTCAGCAATAATCCGCTTAGTTGCTTGAGATAATTTTTTTATTGGCTTCACTAACCATCTAGTTACAATAAAAATAACCACTGCTCCTATAAGGGACAACAACCCTATACAATACATAAAAGTTTGATATTGATCTTTACGATCATTAAACAAAGAAGAAATATCACGAGAATTCTCAAGATACATATCTATACCTTCAATCCCTAACTCTAATTTTCTTAAAGTATGTACCTTATACTTATTATTGTTTTTTATTATTTTATAACCTCTAGTTCCAGATTTAATTTCTTTAATCAAACTTACATCATCAGAAAAACCACCATTTTGGTAGAGCATTTTACCTCTTTTATCACGCAAACAAAACGAAATACTACCATTAAAAGTTTGAATCCTTAAAGTTGTAGCCGAATTTTGAATAATACTAAATCTCTCAGAATCACTATATTCAGCATCTACATAACCATCTATCAGAGTAAATATTTCATTTATAAAAGATGAAAAAAGAATATCATTTTCCTGGTATGCCATTTCAATCTCTCTTTGTAAAGATGATTTAAAACCTGTTTCTATTAACAAATACCCACCTACACTAAAACACGTTACAACTGTCAACATTATCGTTAAATAAAGTTTCCAAAAAAATTTCACTCATCCACCTCCAAACGATACCCTATTTTATACACTGAAACAATCTTATCTTCCAACCCTACTTTCTTTCGCATTCGCTGAACATGTAAATCCACAGTCCGACTATCACCACGATAACTTTCCTGCCAAACCAATTCGTAGATTCGATCTCTAAACAAAGCTATATTTTTATTTTGTAAAAAAAGGACTAGCAAATCATATTCTTTAACTGTTAAATTTACAATTTTGCCATCTTTTTTTACTACCCGTGACAAAGTATCAACACTAACATCATAAACTGATAAATAATGTGATATTTTATCATATCTTCTAAGCACTGTTTCTACCCTTGCTAAAAGTTCAATAATTTCAAACGGTTTAACAATATAATCTTCTGCACCCATTTTTAAACCTTTGACACGATCATTGACATCAGCTTTTGCAGTTAAAAATATAACTGGTATATTTAATGGTCGGATATACTCCATCAACTCATATCCATTTACTTTTGGTAACATAATATCCAACAAAACTAAATCAAATGATTCACCCTCAATTAAATCTGCACCCTGCATACCATCATATGCACACCTACATAAATAACCTGCATCAGTTAAACTAATTCTTATTAATTCATTTATTGCTTTTTCGTCCTCAACAATTAATATTTTATTCATCATTATCACCCTTATTATTATACTATTTATTTGCATCATTTTTACATCATAAATATCAATTAAACAAAATTAGTTTTATTTCTCCAACAAAAAAAGTTGCAACATCTAAAGAACAAATTCTTTAATCGCTACAACCTATTTATTATAAGTGTTATCACTATATTTACAAAATGGAGCGGGTGATGGGAATCGAACCCACGTAGTCAGCTTGGAAGGCTGAAG